>Ga0247842_10005498_pt1 | contig 14990 bp, 17 predicted proteins | sample LaCruzMarch2015__3_FD_192411 | JGI IMG/M metagenome (GOLD analysis project Ga0247842, IMG submission 192411) | Freshwater microbial communities from meromictic Lake La Cruz, Castile-La Mancha, Spain - LaCruzMarch2015_19m | ecosystem: Environmental > Aquatic > Freshwater > Lake | place: Spain...
CATGGAAAAACCTCAGAAAGTTTTCCCAACCCCAATAGCTCAAACGCTATTGGGGCATATAAAAAGCCCCTAAGCCCCAAAACTGCTGCTTAATAACTACCTGCGGAAGTACTGATCCTGCTTAAACCACAAGCTTCAATCTTTAAAACAAATAATTAAAATCAATAACAAATACTAAGAAATCCTTAATTTCTTAGTCTCCTAAATATGCTTCTCTCACTTTCTTGTTTTTTCTTATCTCGCTTGGTTTTCCGTGTGCGATTATTTTTCCTTCGTCAAGTACAAATACTTCGTCTGCTATTCCAAGCACGAAGTTCATGTCGTGTTCTACTAAAAGAATTGTGCCCCCTTCTTTTTGTCTTTGTGTAAGTAAGGATGCAATTTTTTTTCTTAGTGGTGGTGTTACTCCGCCGACTGGTTCGTCAAGCAAAAGCAGTAAGTGTTTTTTTAACATGGCTCTTGCAAGTTCTACTAAGCGTTTTTGACCAAAGCTTAATTCTGATGCTGTTTTGTTTTTGTATTGTTCCATTCCAACTATTTCTAGTGCACTAATTGCTTTTTTTTCATTACCTTTGTCGCCATTTAGCCCCAAAAAACTTGTCCAAAATTTAGTGTCATTTTCATTTAGGGCAAGTAACAGGTTTTGTAGTACAGTTAAATTTCCAAATAGCCTTGGTTGTTGAAATACTCTTGACATTCCCCGCCCCGCGCGTTTTTCTGGATTTAGTTTTTCAATATCTTTCCCAGCAAAAACTATTTTCCCCTTATCCGAATCCAGTACTCCTGAAATTATGTTAAACAGAGTTGATTTTCCTGAGCCATTCGGACCGATAAGTGCAGTGATCTTTCCTTGTTTAACTTCAAATGAACAATCATTGACCGCGTTCACTCCGCCAAAGTGCTTTGAAATATTTTTCACTTCAAGAATTACTTGTGAAGTCATAATTTCAGCAACTCCTTCACAAAATCCAAATAGTCTTCTGCCAAATTCACAATAAAAACTGCCATTTCTTTGTCAGCATCATACCCATCATATTGTATGTGATTTCTTGATATTAATGCGTTTTCAGCACCGCTTAAAAATTCAATAATATCTTTATTTTCTTTATACAGCTCTTTTGCAGCAACAATAACACACAAATGCTTTTTTGTAATTTTACCTTTATTATATACCAACGCACGATTAATATGAAATATAACAAGATACCCAGTAATAACAGTTACCTCATACTGATTTGCAACAATATTTATTTTAGCAGATTTCAAGAATTTTTCCGCAACGGTGATTTCTTTATTTACCCAAGACTTTGCTCTTTCAAGATCTTTAATAAATCCTTCACTCTGGCAGTCTAAATAATCGCTCATAACTCAACACCTGTTATCAAAATATGTTTTTGAAGAATTTCTTCAGCAAAAGGATGCTTTTCTTTTTTCATCGATGCCCACTTTGAGTATGTGTAATGAGTGAATTGAATTTCAGTATTTATTTCTTTCTCAAATTTCGACAATTGGCTGGCGTCAAAACCAGCTTTGTCACCAATTATTATTAAATCCAAATCACTGTTGCCCCTAAAAGATCCGTCCGCAAAGCTACCATAAATCGCGAAAGAATTAATCCCTTTTGCAATGGAATCAATTCCTTTTTCTTTGAAAAACAATAATGCAACAGCACGTTTAACTTGTTTGACATAAATCGAAGCGTTGTTTAAAGAGAACCTTTTTTGATTTCCAACTGCCTTCATTATCACAAAGCCTTCTTTTAGCAATAAGTCGCAATAATGCTTTGCTGAAAAAGGGCTTATTTTTAACTTTTTGGCTAACTCATTAATATTATATTCTGCACCCGGTTTTAGGCAAAAGAACCTCAAAACCTTAAACCCTACAAAATCATCAAATAACGGAATCATATTATTTAAATCATAATCATTCGTTTTAAAAAACAATCGTTCATTCAAAAAAATGATGTTTTTTTGCTTTTTCTCAAGGTCAAATAATCTAAGGACTCATTGATAATCTACATCAATCCCATTTCTTATTATCTTTAACACAACTTTTCTTTCAGCATCGCCTTGAGAATTCATTGTATAATTCCCTGAGGCACCAATGGTTGTTCCTTGATTTATTATAAAGTTTTTAATATAAGAAGCATTTTGGATGCAGTGTTGTATTGCAAAGTATAATACTGTGTATGTGTCATAGCCTAATGCTGCATAAAGTTCAGAGCCGCCCTCATCAGCAAATCTTTGTCTGTACTTTTCAAGGAATTGCTTTGTAACTGGGGCTGATGCATCGTATTGATATTCTGAAACTAATACACCTTCAGTTATTTTTGTATCTAGAGCAAGTACATCTTTGAATGCAAAAGTTTCATTTCCAATTATTTGTTTGCTTATCCCAATTTCCCTTGCCTCTTCAAGCACTTTAACAGCATTCACTGAAGATAGCGTCACTATTACCAAGGCATCATGGTTTGCTTGATTTAGTTTTCCAAGTTGTGTCCTAAAATCAGTATCTGTGGATTTAAATGATTCTTCTGCAACCACCTCCCCGCCAAGTTCCTGAATTTTTTTCTTAAATGCTTCTTTCCACCCGATTGGATAATCATTTAGTTCATACAAAATCACAGTTTTTTTGAATCCTTTTTGATATACAATTTCAGCAGTATTTGAAGCAATTGCTTCTGATGATGGAACAAGCCGGAAAAAATATTCTCCCGCATTTGACAACTTGGGCGTGGCAGCTAAGGGCGAGGTAAGAAGAAAGCCATTTTCATTTGAATATGGCACAAGTGCCAAAGTTGGTCCGCTAAAAGCCGAAACAATAATCTTTGCACCATTCACTTCAACAAGTTTCTTTGCTGCAGTCAGAGCTGTTGTTGGGTCAGCTTTATCATCTTCATAAATAACTTCAACTTTTTTGCCGTTAATTGTTGGAAAATATTCATTTGCCAACTGAAATCCTTGCTTTGCTGAAATACCTGTGCTAGCGGCTGGACCTGTTAATGGTCCAATAAAGCCAATTTTAATAACATCTTGGTTAGCACTGCTTGCAGTAAACAAGCCCGTTGATGAAAATTCATAAATTCCGCCTACCAAAAAAAATACTGCGACAATAGCTATCACTATTATTACCCAACCCTTCAACGTCATCATCAAAGTAACTCCAAAGCCTGAATAATTAATTCAAATCCCCCACCTTGTGGGGGGAAACTATATAAATACCGTGTACGTAAGTTTTGTATGGATTCATTTCTTCTTGAAAAAATAGGGTTAACCCGAAACGAGAGTGTTACTTACCTTACACTTTTGGCGGGCGGCACGCTCAAAGTAAGTTATATTCTTAAAAAATCTGGATTGAACTCAGGTAAAATATACGAAATCCTTGAATCTCTTAAAAATAAAGGACTTGTTAGCGAGTCTAATATCAACAATGTGCGCTTTTTTACTGCTTCTCCACCGAATGAAATTCTTGATTATCTTGAAAAACAAGAGGAAGAACTCTTCACAAAAAAAGAGCTCATCAAAAAAGAGCTTCCCAAACTCGAAAAATCTCGCAAAGAATATTTTAACGAATCCAAAGCAATAACTTACATTGGTATGCGAGGACTAAAAACAGCAGCATATGAAGCTCTTAGCACCATGAAATCAGGCGAAGAAATTGTCTCAATGGGGGTCACAGGTTTTAAGGACGAAAAAATTAATGCATTTTGGAAAGCTTTTGGAGCCAAAAGGCAGGAAAAAAGAATCACGGCTCGGCACATATTTTCTGAAAAAGGCAAGTTTTTTGAAGAATTCCGAAGAGTGCCGCTCCAGAAATCAAGAATTCTTCCATCAATTACCCCTACAACAGTAGATATTTTCGGCGAAGACAAAGCCATTATTTTCAATTATCAGGAACCAATTACAAGCATCCTTGTTTATGACAAAAATATTGCACAGTCATTCAAGCAATTCTTTGAACAGCTTTGGGCACAAGCTAAATCGAACTGATTTATAAAATTGATTCAGTCAGTGAACTTTAACAAGGTACATTGGCAGGGTAATGTCGTTATTTGAAATATTTGTTGCTGTTCCGGTTACTCCGCTTACTTCTTTCTTATTTGAAAGGCATTCTTTTATTTTGTTCTTTTGGCAGCTTGCAATTAAGTTTATTATGTCATATCCAAACGCGGCAACAAAATTCGGTTCTTTGCCATATTTTTCTTTATATTTTTGTTTAAAGGGTTCGCTGTTTTTCGGAATTGAAAACGCGAATTCGTTTGTGTAGAAAGTTATATTTGGTGCTTTGGCTTGCGTTTCAGGGTCGGACTCGACATTAGATACCTCAATTATTAGAATATTGAAGTCAAGTTCTTTTGCTTTTTTTAATATTCCTAGTGATTCGCTTGGGGGGGTTGGTATGAATAGCAGAGCGTCAGGATTTGTTTCTTTTGCTTTTGCAAGTATTGTTGAAAAATCTGTTTCATTTGGCTAGTATGATTCAAGGAAAACCATTTGTTTGTTTTGTTCTTTGCTTAATTCTTGTATTTTGTTTGCAACTGATTTTGCATATTCATCATTTCGGTAAATAACTGCTATTTTTTTAATATTCTTTAGAGGTGAGATTGGTGATTCAAATGATGGGGTTGCAAAGTGGTTTGCATCAGTATAGTAACGAAAAACATATTCGTTAGTAATGTTATCAGCTGCGCTTTGGGTTACTATCATTACCATTTTATCTTTTTTTGCAATTGAAGCCAAAGGTAAACTTACAATGCTAAGTGATGAAACGAAAACATCAGGTTCTTGAAGGTTTAACTTTTGATATGCGCTTAGCCCATCCACCGCCGTGCCTTTGCTGTCTTCATAAATTACTGTAATGTTTGGGTGCTCTGTGAGTGCAAGTTCCATTCCATTTTGAAGGCTTTCACCCCATATTGCTGATGGCCCGCTTAGTGCAACAATTGCCCCAACTTTTACCGTTCCATTTGTTTGATTTTGTGAATCAGAATAACCAATGGCTCCGCTTGAACTAATTACCATTACAGCCGCCAAAATCAATAAACCCGCAACCCCAATAAACATGGTTTTCTTTATTTTAACATTCATTCCAAAGCTCACCTAAGTAACTCTTTTAGCAGAAGTATAAAGGGGTTTGTCGTCAGTTTATTACGACAAAAGCAAAAGAATATAAGCTAAGGGGGGCCAATATAATGATATGGACCTCAAGTCAGTGCTTGAAGAATTCGGACTTTCTGTAAAGGAAGCTGAGCTTTATTTAATCATGCTCAAAAATGGTCATTCCACTGCTGCGGAGCTCTCAAAGAAAACAAGCATCCTGCGCCAGACAGTTTATGATGTGCTGGATAAAATGATTTCAAAGGGAATCGTGGGGCATTCCACAACGAACAACATCAAAGTCTTCTATGCTGTGGAGCCAAAAGTTCTCATACAAATACTAGATAATAAGAAAAAAATGCTTATTGAAGCCCTTCCAGAGTTTTCTGAAATCTCGCTTGGAGCAAAGAATTCAGTAAATGTCAAAACCTTTTTTGGCCAAAAAGGGCTCAAAAGTATCTGGGATGATATGTTTGTTGTTGGAAAAGATACGCACTTTATAATTGATTATGATGTATTTGGCGAATTATTCAAGGAACTCTTTATCCAAAACTTTATTGCAAAGCGAGTAGAAAAAGGTTTTTGGCATCATGTAATATTTACCTCAAAAACCACGCCCCAAATATACGAAAAATCAGAGCCAAAAAGATTGCGGGATGTGCGTTATCTTTTAAGTATGACAGGATTCAAAGCCACTATCTTTTTTTACGGTGATAGACTTGGGTTTTTCACTATTGGCGACCCACCTGCGGGGATATTAATTGAAAACAAGGAAGCGGTTGCTTCAATGAAAGCAGTCTTCAAAGAACTTTGGAATAAAAGCACACAGTCATAATCAACAGGTGAAGCCGTGAATTCAATTATTGAGCAGGATAAGGCACGAACTTCCCATCTTTTGCTATCTTAAGTGAAAGTGGTTTTGTAACGCCACCATTTGGATTAAAAGTTGTTTTCCCCCCAATTCCTGGATAATCCTTAACAAAAAGCAAGTATTCTTTAGTACAATCAGTATCGGACTCGCATTTACCTGCTGCAGCATTAAGCAAATTCACCATGTCAAAGGCGTTTGCTGCACTAAATGACATTTCCCGTCCGTATTTTGCTTTGTAAGTTTCAAGTATTTGTTTTGCGTTTGGGGCATTTAAATCAACAGGGGGCGAGGCTATTATCACTCCTTCTGCGGCTTCTTTTGCAGCTACAAAAAAGTTTGTTGTTTCAAGCGCCGGCCCTCCTACAATGAGACCTTCATACCCAAGTTCTTTAAGTTGCTGCACTACTTTCGCCCCGTCTTTATCCTTGCTTGCAACAACATAAACCGCACTGGCATCCGCATCTATTGCTTTTAGTATTCCCGTCCGTATATCAGGTTGGTTTTCGTTATAATGAAAATCTAACACAATGTTTCCGCCCAGTAAAGGAAATTTTTCAATAAATGCCTGTTCATATGATGCTGGGCTAGAAGAAGAACTTGCGACAAATAAGGCAACTTTTTTGTATCCGCTCATTGCAAGTAATTCGGCTAGGGCATATGCAGTTAATTTGGAAGACTCCCTATTTCTAAAAACATATTTTCCTGCGCTATCCACGTTGTCAGAACCTGCAATGGGAGAAAAAAGAATAACCCCCTTCGCTTCGGTTACTGGGGCTGTTGTTAATACATCGTCGGCCCCAACATTAATTATTACTTTGGCGCCATCAACTTCAATGAATTTCTGCGCACTAATTACAGCTTTTTCAAGGGAACTTCCAGTATCATCATACAAAATTCTGATATTTAAAGGAGTTTTGCTTTCCTTAATATGGTCAACAGCAAGTTCCATTCCATTCCTTATATCTTCCCCATAAGAAGCGGTTTTCCCAGTAAGTGACAAAGAAGCACCAATTACTAAGGCATTATTGGAATTAAAAGTGAATGCTGCAATGGCTCCTTGTTGGCTTATGATAATAAATAAGACCAAAATAGTTACTATGATTGCTCCAATAACTATCAACAATTTTTTATTCAAAAAATTACCTTGTAATGAAGATGCTTTTGCAGTGAATGTTAATCATTTGTCGTGGAATTATCGACAACATTTATATAACTATTTGAATGAAACGTAATTATGGACTCAGTTAACTTAAAATATTTCGGGCTGAAAGAAAAAGAGTCTGGAGTATATCTTGCACTGTTGAAAAGTGGCCCAAGCGTGGCAAACAAACTCGCCAAAAAGACAAACTTATTGCGGACAACTGTTTATGATTACCTTGACACATTAATAGAGAAGGGCTTTGCCACATATACAATCCAGGGCGGAAAAAAATACTTTCAGGCAATTAACCCAGAAAAACTACTTGAGACTTTTGAAGAAAAAAAGCAACTTGAAGAAAATACATTAAGACTATTGGTCTCTCAGCTGCAAAAAATTGGAAACACTGAAGAAAAAGAAGTAAAAGTGGATGTATTTGAGGGAAAAGAGGGAATGAAAACAGCATTTAACCAAATTTTGCGAGCAAAACCAAAAGTAATGATTTCTTACGGCTCTTCAGGCTCAAGCTATAAGCTGTTGCCAATTTTCATGGAGCAATGGCACAAACAAAGAATTAAACAAAAAATGCTTCTCAAAGTAATTTACAATAACGTCCCAAGCTCTTACGAAAGAGTGCAAAAAGGACCGAAACTTGGCTTGGCAGAGGTGAAAATTTTTCCAATAACAAATTTTTCACTTATGGGAACTATAATCTATGGCGGCACCGTACTTCTAACTTTTTGGGATTCAGAATTGCCTGTGGCGATAACAATACAAAGTAAAGAAATGAGCAAAAATTACAAAGACAATTTTGAAATACTCTGGAAAAATGCCAAAAAGGTTAGGTTAATCTAGTTGGCCAGTTTTGTAAGGAACAAATTTCCCGTCCTTTACTGTTTTAAGTATCACTGTCTTTCTCGTATCTCCGTTGGCATCAAAACTTATTGGGCCTGTTAATCCAAAAAAGTTTTGTGTCTTGTACAATTCGTTTTTTATGCAAACGGCATCTTCTGGGTTTGTGCATTGTTTCATTGCTTTTGCCAGTACTTTCATTGAATCGTAGGCAAGGACAGAATTGAATTCAGGTTCTACGCCATATGCTGCAACAAATTTATTTTTGAAGTCCTGGTACTCTTTTGAATTGTTTTCTGCAAAGAAGTGCGTGTAAATGAGTCCGTCGGCATTCTTTCCCGCAGTCGCAATTAATGTTGGCCCTTCAACGGCATAGACATCAAACCATTGCACATTTAGGCCAAGTTCTTTTGCTTGGTTAAGAATCAGGCCGGCCTCTTGGGTGTAACTGATTAACAGGACTGCTCTTGTGTTTGCCTGGCGGATTTTTGAGAGCTGGGTTCTAAAGTCGGAGGCGGAGATATCATATGTTTCTTCAGCCTTAATTGTCCCGCACGGAAGGTAGTCTTTTTCAAAAAGGTTCTTGTATGCGACGCCGGCTTCGGTGTTAGCGTATAAGACTACTATTTCCTTGTAATTGAACTTGTTGCAAATGCTATTTGCAAGAAATGATGCCTCGTCATCTGGCAGCAAGTTGTGCCTAAAAACATAATCCCCAGCTTCTGAGATTTTTGGTGAAGCAGAACCTACATTGAATAACAAATCATGGTTTTTTTCAGCAAGAGGTGCGATACCCAAAGTTGGACCGCTAATTGTAACAAATATGGTGTGGATATCATTAACTCCTGAAAGCTTGTTATATGCCGTGATTCCTTGTGCGGTCGCTGACTGGCTGTCTTCGTAAATTACGGCAAGTTTATGGCCATTAATTCCCCCATCGCCATTTATTTCGCTAACTGCAATATCAAAACCGCGCTGCAGGTAGGGCCCAAAATATGAAAGCGACCCGCTGAAAGGAAAAACTGCGCCTACTTGAACTGGCTGTCTTTCGCTGGATAGCGCAAAAAATCCAGTGTTAAAAAAAGAGTTCGCCAACAGAATTGTGATCATAATGATTATAGCCAAACTCCCCAAAAACAGAATCTTTTTGCCCATTTAACTTTCACCAAATAAACTGCTTATGATGGAACTTATAGAGTTTTGTTGTAATGAACATTACTACTTTTAAAAAGAAAGGTTTCATAAATAATTATGGATAACCTTAAAGATGCCCTTAGAGAGGCAGGGCTTTCGGAAAACGAAGCGGGTACTTATCTGGTGCTCCTTAGGCTTGGCTCTGCAACTGCCTCAGAAATAACCCAAAAAACGAATATCCACCGGATTAATATTTATGATATTCTTCTTCGCCTGCAGGAAAAAGGCCTTGTTTCATTCGCTTTAGTCGGGAAAAAGAAAACTTATGAGGCCACTGAACCAAAGAGGCTACTAGATATAATAAAAGAAAAAAAGCGGGTTGTTGAAGAAGCACTGCCAGTGCTTAATGCACAAAAAGTTCTTGCAAAAGCGCCGCAGGAAGCAATTATCCTGAAAGACAAAGCAGGAATAAAAAATATTTTTATAGAAATGACAAAATCAAAAACCCCAATCTGCTTGTTTGCTTCTGGCTGGGGATTTAAGCAGGCATTTCCTGAATATTATAACGTGTGGCATCAAAGGCTAAAAGAAAACAAAAAAACATTATTTACTGTAATAAGCAGCAAGTTTCTTGGCCAGGACAGGGAACTTCCAAACATTTACAAAATCAGGTATTTGCCAAGTCAGTTTGTTTTTCCTTCAACAACTGCTGTTTTTGAGGACAAGGTATTTATTGCGATGTGGTCAAAACAACCGATTGGGATACTGATTCGTGGGAAAGAAATTTCAGAATCATACAAGCAGTACTTTAACTTGCTCTGGAAAACGTCAAAGTCTTAATCAATTTGCATCAAGTACAACAAATTTTCCTTCTTTTATTGTTTTGATGAATATTTCTTTCTCAGCCATTTGGTTTTGAAAAGTTATTTTTCCGCTTGTTCCTTGGTAGTCTTTTATACTTTGGACTTCATTTGCCATGCACATAATATTTTCATCACAGACCATAATTGCTTGTGCTAGTATGCTGATGCTGTCGTAGCCGTTTGCTGAATTGAGTTCAGGGTTTTCTCCAAATTTATTGAAGTAATTTTGTCTGAATTTTTCATAAACAGAATTTGTGTTAGGAGTAAATGTATAAGTATAAATAATTCCGTCAGCAAGTTTTCCTGTTGTAGAAATTAATTGCGGCGACTCAATATTCCATGTGGAAAAAAATTGCGGGGAGTATCCGAGTTCTTTTGCTTGTTTTAATATGACAGCATATTGTGGGGCATTGAAGGGTGAAAATATGGCTTTGCTGTTAAGGTCTTTTGCTTTTATTAAATCAGTTTTGAAATCCGGTTGTGCAGTGTTGTCAAGCGTTCCTGTCATTGTTATTGTTCCTCCAAGTTTAGTGAATGCTGTGCTGAATTTGTCTTTGTATGTTCCTCCAAAAAAATCTGATTGGTAAAGAATTGCCACCCGCTTAATGTCTTTTGAGTAAATATAATTCGCCATTTTTTCAGCTTCTTTTTGTGGTGAGGGTGCCATGTTAAATAATTCAGGGTATTTTCCCTCAAGCGGTTCTGTACGTATAGAGATGCTTAAAGTCAGTGCTTTTTCTTCAACCAAAGGGGCAATTGCGCCTGTAACTGCGCCGCAATAAACAACTAAGGATTTTGTGCCATCAACATTTAGGAGTTTATTCACCGTGTGTACTCCTTCATCTGCATTGCATTTGTCATCTTCAACTACTAACTTCAATTGTTTGCCATTTACTCCTCCAGAATTATTTATTTCGTCAACTGCTAGTTGCATTCCATTAACGGCTTTTATTCCAAGTGCTGCAACGGGACCTGTAAGTGGGGCGCTTACTCCAATAATTACTTCCTGCCCGTTTTTTCCAAAATTTCCAAACTGTATTGTTGTTGCAATAAAAACAACTGCTATAATAATTACAACAACAATAATTAATGTAACAAGAAAATTGTGCTGCATCTTCCAAGTTGCTCTAAAATTTTCCATTAAGCTACCATCCCAACTAGTCCTAAAAATATTTGCCTATTGGAAGCCATTTATATTTTATCTCCCCCTTTAGGTGGTATAGTAGCAAGTATTTTATGCCTTTATGTGCATAGATTAATCATGGTCGGTCTTGATTCGCTTCTTGTTGAAATAGGGCTTACTCAGTCGGAGGTGCAGGTGTATAAAGCGCTTCTTTCTAAAGGCAATACAACGGTTGGTCCGATTGTAAAACATGCAAGTGTTGCTTATTCAAAAGTATATGTTTTGCTTGACAAGTTAATAGAAAAAGGGCTTGTAAATTACATCGTCAAGGATAAAACAAAGTATTTTTCCGCTTCCGACCCAAAAAAGCTTTTGGAATACCTTGAAAAGAAAAAGGCTACGCTTGATTTGCAGATTAAAGAAACTGAGTCTGTGCTTCCGGTTCTTCTCGCCCAACAGCAGGCACTTGAAGAAAATGAAAAAATCGCTGTCTATGAGGGGCTTGAGGGGTTGAAAACAATTTACTTTGAGTGCATTGATTCGCTCAAAGACGGGGATACTGTGAAAGTGCTTGGTGCAAGTTTTGGTAATTTAAATAATTTAAAGTACAAGCAATTCTTTCGCTCAATTACAGCAAAGCGCCTCAAGAAAAAAATCAAGTATGAATATATATTCAATAATGCACTTAGAAAAGAAACTGAATTAAAGCGCTGGCAAAAAATGCCCCTCACAAAAATAAGGTTCCTTTTGGATGAGACCCCTGGAAGTATTAATATTCAAAAAGATAGGGTAATGATTATTTACTGGCACAAAGAAATGCCAAAAGTTTTTTACATTAAAAGCACTCCCGTGGCCGAATCTTTCAAAAAGTATTTTGAAGTTATTTGGAAGCAGGCGAAGCCCTGAATCATTCTAATTTTATTTTTCCCATTATTCCTTTTGGTTTTAGTAAAAGTATTGCTAGCAGTAGTAGTGCGTAAATTATTTGTCGTGCTGGACCAACAACGCTTGATGGGAAGCCTATGAAGCGTAACGGCTCGGGCAGGAGCACTATAATTATGGCTGCAATAATTGTGCCTTCTAGTGATGCTAGTCCTCCGATTATTACGATTGCTAAAATTGGAATTAGTTGCATGAATGTGAATGAGCTTGGGTCAATGAATGTGATGTAGTGTGCGAATAGGCTTCCTGAAATTCCTGCAAAGAATGCTGCGGTTGCAAGGGATATTGATTTAAGTTTTAATGAATTTTTTCCTAGTGTTCGTGCTGCTAATTCATCATCTCGAATTGCTCCAAGGGCTCTGCCAAAGGGTGAAACCGTTATCCGTTTGATCACTAAGTAGGAAACAAATGCTATAGCAAGCACAAGAATCATAAAGAAAAAGTCATTGGAGAAAACAAATCCAAGTATTTCTGGTTTTGGTATTCCGGGTAATCCTAGTGGTCCGCGTGTTAGTTCAATCCAGTTAAGTGCTATTGCGTATATAACAAATGAGAATCCTAGTGTTGCTAGTGCTAAGTAATCTCCTTTGAGTTTACTTGTTGGAATTGAAAGTATCACTCCAAATATTGCAGCGATTATTCCGGCCAAGGCCAAAGCAAAAATAAATGGGTATCCATTAAGTGTTAGCAGTGCTGAAACATATGCTCCGATTGCAAAGAATGCTATGTGTCCTAAGTTAAACGAGCCCGTGAAACCAATGCTTAATTGCAATGAAATGGCCAAAATTATGTAAATGCCGACAAGGATTATCAGATTAATAAAATATGCTTCAATCATTCGTATCACTTAAAAGAACAAACTTTTCATCTTTGACTTGTTTAAGCCCTAAAATTGTTCGAGAATCGCCGTTTTCATCAAAACTGATTAATCCTTCAGCCCCATTAAAATCTTTCAGCTTATTCAGATTATTTCTTACACATTCTTTATTTCCATCACAAACTTGAATCTGTCCAAAAAGAATATTAAAAGCGTCATAACCATTAAGCGCTTCCATTGACGGGATTTTTCCATATCCCGCTACATATTTATAAAAAATTTCCATATTTTTTGGAGAGACGTATGGATAAATTATTCCATTAGCAGCAATACCAGCTGCATCAAGCAAATCCTGCTGCTCAGTCACAGCCCCGCCGGTAAATAAGATATCAACTCCAAGTTCACGAGCTTGTTTGGCAAAAATGCCCATTTGTTGTCTAGAGGCCGGAACCAAGAAAATTGCTTGTGGATTTTTTTCCTTGATTTTCAATAAGTCAGTTTTGAAATCAACTTGGTAATCGGCAGAACCATCATCAAAAACTATTTCTCCACCAACATCGACAAACTGGTTAACAAAAGAGTCATGATAACTTTGGCCAAAAGTGTTTCTCGCAGTATAAACTGCTACCTTAAATATTCCTTTAGAAACTAAATAATCAACAATTATTTTTGTTTCTGACTTATTTGGAATCCGTGTCCTAAAAAAATAATCATTAGGTTTTGATAATTCATTGTCCGGCGCTCCTGGAGAAATTGAAATAACCCGATCGTTATTCAACAAGGGCAAAATAGCAATGGCACTCTGCCCACAAAATGGACCAATAATAAAATTAACCTTATCAACGGATGCGAGCTTTTGATAGGCTGTAACAGCTTTTGTTGAATCACAAGCATCATCTTCATAAATTAATTCAATTTTAGTCAAAGCGTTTGCATCATTAACTGCGAGTTCAATTGCATTTTGAGTATCTTTCCCCACATTAGCTAAAAATCCTGTTAAAGGCAATATAACTCCCACTTTGGTTGAATTTTCATTCTTAACTTGCTGAACACACCCAAACAGGGCCAAACATAATATTGCACAAATTATGAAAACCCCTATGTTAATAACATAATTTCTCTTCATACCAATCACTCACTAAAAAACACAGCTTAACTTAAATAAATCATTTTGTCTCCCTATCTCCACTTCTTTTGATTCCAAGTAGTCCTTGCGGTCTAAATAGCAGGAACACAAATAATAATACAAATGCTATTGCGTCTTTGTATCCGCTTGGCAAGTACCATATTCCAAAGTTTTCAGTGAATCCTAGTAAAAATGAGCCCAGTACTGCTCCTGGTACTGAGGTTATTCCCCCAATTACGGCGCCTGTGAATCCTTTTATCATTAAGTTTGTTCCCATCATTGGTTCCAGGTTTTGTTCAAGGCCTACAAGTATTCCTGCGGCTCCTGCGATGAGTGAGCCTATAACAAAGCTCCATGCAAATATTTGTTTTGCTGATATTCCCACAATTTCTGCGGCGTCTTTGTTGTCGGCGACTGCTCGCATTGCTTTTCCGATTTTTGTGTGCTTCATGAAATAGTATAATAACCCCAGTAGTAATATTGCAACAACAACAATGAATAATTGTAGTGGGGTAATTATTGCTCCGAAGAATTCTAGTCCTTTTTCTACTTTAATTAAATTGATTGATTTTACGTCCGCGCCAAAGAATAACAAAATTAGTGATTCAATTAGGATTAGGAGCGCAACGCTTGCTACTAGTTGGATGAGTGCGGAGGCTTTTTGTTTGCGAAGCCGGTTGTATACAAAAAAATTCATTGTGTATCCTAACGCGGCGCCTAGTCCTAATGAAAGAATTACGCTCGCCAAGAGTTCTGTGTGCCATAAAGAAAATATTGCATAAAACATGTATGCTGAAAAGGCAACTGTTGCTCCGTGCGCAAAGTGAACGAATTTGTTGGTTGAGTAAATTAGAGAAAAGCCCGAGGCCACAAGCGCATAAATTGCGCCTGCAATTAGGCCGTTAATCAACAACTGCAAAAACAATGACACATAATCACTTATTAAGTTAAGGTGAATGAGAATAATAAAGTTTTGATAGTGCCAAAAACACCAAAACTAATATAAATCAATTATATATACAATTGAT
>Ga0247842_10005504_pt1 | contig 14982 bp, 11 predicted proteins | sample LaCruzMarch2015__3_FD_192411 | JGI IMG/M metagenome (GOLD analysis project Ga0247842, IMG submission 192411) | Freshwater microbial communities from meromictic Lake La Cruz, Castile-La Mancha, Spain - LaCruzMarch2015_19m | ecosystem: Environmental > Aquatic > Freshwater > Lake | place: Spain...
ATCGGCCGGCAGGTCCTTGCCCTCGATCGCGAAGCAGTCGTAGTCCTTCACGCAGCTGCAGGTCGTGACGCCGCGGCCAATGATGAGTGTGCTTCCGCTCTCGTCGCCCACCAAGCCGGCGAAGACAAGCTGCCACGCCGTGCCTGCGACGCCGGGTCGGGCCGCGACGAGCGCAACGACGCGGTCGCGGAGATCGGGCCCGATGAGGTAGTCGTAGCCGTCGGTCTCGTTGTTGAACAGCCGCTCGTCTGCCACCTGGACCGCGCCGGTCTCGCAGGCGATCGACGTCCGCGACGATCGGAGCGCCTCACCGATGTAGGCCAGGGCGAAGAGGAAGATGGCCGTGCCGACCACGATGACGGCGAGGCTGAACGTCGTGCGGCGGCGGTTGCGAAAGACGTTGCGAAGCGCGGTCTTGAATTCCATCTTCTTCTCCTACTCTACGCGCAAGGCGTCCACCACGCGCAGGCGGGACGCCTGCGTCGACGGGTACAGGGCCGACAAGAGCGTCGCGATTACGCTGACCGCAAACGGCAGAAGCGCCGTCTTCAGCTCGATCCGCGATGCGAGGACCACCGGGTCGATCGTGCCGGGCGGCAGCCACGCGATGCCGGCCGCGTTGAATGCGAGGGAAAACAGCGTGCCGACCGCCACACCAGCGAGGCTGCCGATGGCGGCAAGCCAGGCGCTCTCTGCGAAAAACTGACCGAACACCTCGCCCCTCGTCGTGCCGAGAGCGCGCAGGGTACCGATCTCGCGCGTGCGCTCGAGGAAGGCCAGCGTCAAGACCTGCAGAATGATGAAGAATACGAGGATGGAAATGGCGAGCGTCAGGAAGCCGAACAGGGCGTCGAAGTAGGACGAAAGCTGGCGGTAGAACGGTGAGAGCTCGTCCCACGTTCGCGGCTCAAGTGAGATCCCCGCAGTTGCCAGGCCGGCCGCGAGGCGCGCCTTCGCGGGCTCGGTCGACGCAGTGCTGTCAAGCGACACGACGATCCGGTCGACGCCGGCCGTATTGAGAAGGCGTTGGCCGAACGCGAGGGGAACGAACACGACCTGTTCCTCGAACTGCTCGTTCGAGTAGCGGTAGACCCCGACAATGCGGAACGGGCTGGCATTGTACGCCCCGTCGACCGTCGTCAGCGTCAGCGTGACGACGTCGCCCACTTCGAGTGAGAGGCGCTTGGCGAGCGAGCGTCCGACGAAGGCGGAGGCGGTGTCGGACGGGAGGAGCCCGCGGCCGTCGACGACGAGGTCGGCGAAATCGAGGACTCGGTTGTCGGGTTCGATGGCCGTCGCGACGATCACCTGCGTCAGCTTCCCTGCTCCGAGCAGGCCGGAGAACTGAAGCTGCCGTGTGCTGCCTCGATACGCCGGGTCGGCCGCGAGAAGAGCACTCACGCGCTCCGCGTCGACGGGCGGGATCAGGTACTCGTACCCGTCGGCCGTGTCGTTCCACAGGGACGGCGAGGCGATCTGAAGGTTCCCGTACTGCTGGACCGTCGAGTCTTGAATCTGAAGCCGCGAGCTCTCGAGAAAGCCCAGCACGAAGACGGAGACCGCCGTCCCGAGCGCGATGACCGCAAGCGAGAGGACCGTGCGGCGCCGGTTGCGCCAGAGGCTACGCAGCGGAAGCCGCCACCCCATCGCCCTCTCCCTCCTCCAACTGCCCGTCGTGGATGCGAACGCGGCGACCCGCGTAGCGGGACACCGCCGGATCGTGCGTCACGACGATGAACGTGACGCAGTGTTCCTCGTTCAGCCTGCGCATCAGGTTCATGACCGCCTCGCCGGTCTTGGAATCGAGGTTTGCCGTGGGCTCGTCGGCGAGGACGATCATCGGTCCGGACACGAGGGCGCGGGCGATCGCGACGCGCTGCCGCTGCCCGCCGGAGAGTTCGTTCGGCCGGCGGCGCGCCAGGTCGGACAGTCCGACCTCAGCGAGAAGCGCGGCGACGCGCTCCTGTCGTTCTGCCTTGGGTCTTCGCTGGAGGAGGAGCGGGTACTCGACGTTCTCCGCTGCGCTCAATACGGGGATGAGGTTGAACGATTGGAAGACGAGGCCGATCTTCGTCTTCCGTAGATATGCCAACTGGCCCTCGGACTGCGTGCTTGTCGCCTGGGTCTCGATGAATACCTCGCCCGACGTTGGCCGATCGATGACCGACATGAGGTTGAGGAACGTCGTCTTCCCGCTCCCCGAGGGCCCGTTGATCACTATGAAATCGCCCTGCAGGGCCGTGAAGTTGACGTCGCGCAAGGCGTAGACTGTCTCCGTGCCGACGCGGTATGTCTTGGTCAGGCGTTGAGCGTCGAGGAACTCTGCCCCTCGCACGTGACAGAACTGGCTTCGAAGTCCCATGATCCCGTCCCTCCTTCCGAGCCTACTCTAGCGCCGCGCGTTGGGTGGGACAAGCCGCGTCTGTGGAGGATGGCTCTCGTGTCGGGTGTTCTGTATGCTTCTCCGAGCCGCGCGGACGATCCGCGACGCAGCGAAGGAGGCAGGGGTGCTTCTCATTCAAGGTGGATTGGTTCTCACGCCGGAGATGCGATTCGAGCGAAGCGATGTGGCCGTCGAACGCGGAAAGATCGCGGCCGTCGGAGCGATTCGGCGCATCCCGAAGAGCGCCGACGTCATTGACGCGACGGGGCGGTTCATCGTGCCCGGATTCGTCGAAGCTCACTGTCACGTGTCGTTATTCGCCGAAGGAATCGACGCCCGTCACTACGACGGAAACGAAATGACCGACCCGGTCACCCCCCACCTCCGTGCGATCGACGCCATCCACCCTGAGGATCTCGCCTTTGCGGACCTGCGCCGGGCGGGAATCACAACGATCAATACCAGTCCTGGCAGTGGCAACGTGATCGGTGGCCAGACGGCCATCGTGAAGACGGCGGGGCGCACGGTGGAGGAGATGCTGGTGCGTGCCCCGGCGGCGTTGAAGATGGCGCTTGGCGAGAACCCGAAGCGCGTCTACGGCGAACAGAAGAAGGCGCCATCGACGCGCATGGGCAACGCTGGCGTGCTGCGCGAGGCGCTGGCGAGGGCGCAGAGCTACATCGAGCGCAAGACGCGGCACGAGGAGAAGGCGGCCGCGTTCTCCAAGGGGACCCGGGGCGCGCAGCGGCCGGAGCCGTTCGAGCCCGACCTGCGGCTCGAGGTTCTCGCGAGTGCGCTCTCGCGCGAGATCCCAACCCACATTCACGCTCACCGCGCCGACGACATCATGACCGCGATCCGGATCGCCGAGGAGTTCAACCTCGACCTCGTGCTCATCCACGCCACCGAGGGGTACAAGATCGCCGACATCCTGGCCGAGAAACGAATCCCGTGCATCCCCGGCCCGGTGCTCTTCTCGCGAATGAAGCTTGAACTGCGCGGGCTCACGCCGCGAAACGTCGGGCTCCTTTCCCGCGCAGGGGTGAAGGTGGCGATCCAGACGGACGAAGGATCGGCGGCTCGGTACCTCGCGCTGAATGCCGCGCTCGCGGTAAGCGAAGGCATGGACGAGGCGGAGGCGCTTCGCGCGATCACCCTCACTGCGGCGGAGATTCTGAGAATCGACGATCGCGTCGGGTCGCTCGAGCCAGGCAAGGACGCCGATCTCGCGATGTTGACCGCGCACCCGTTCGACATCGCGCACGCTCATGTGGAGCGTGTGCTCATCGACGGCCGCACGGTCTACGAGGGCGACGCAGACTAGGGCGCGGAATCGCTCGTCTCTTGATGGGGAGCGTAGCTCAGGATGCGCTCGTAGTGTTGCTCCGCGCCGCTCCGATACCACGGGACGAGGCGCTCATGCAGGGCGTGGTTGAAGGGGGTCGCGAGGTCCGCTTCCAAGTTGCCGCGACACCACCGCCCCATGCCGTGAAGCTCAAGCTGCATTGCGTTCCACTTCTGCTCGTAGTGGCCCTCGATCGGCTGAACGACGATCCTCTTCCTGAAGTAGAACGCTTCGGCAACCGACTGGAATCCGGCCGTGCCGACAAACGCTTTGCAGCTTGCGAGATCGCCGAGAAAGCGATCCGCGTCCGTCTCTAGGCGAACGTTATCCGGGAGGCCGCGCGGCCTCGTTTCATACCCATAGAGGATGATGGGTGTCCCTGGGTGTCGCTCCGCGTAGGTCAGCACAGGGGGGATCAACCCCGGGAACGCATGGTAGACGACGATGTGATCCGCGTCCTCCGGCTTCATCGTGAGCGTCTCCGGACGGAGAATCGGCGGGAGACACTCCTCGTCAAGAGGATAGAAGTGGCAGCCGATTCTCGCATCGAGCCCGCTCGAGACCAGCTTCTCGACGACGCGAACGTTGAACCGATCCCGACGCAGGCTCAGGGGATGTTCGATGTCAGGGCGGGCGGGCGTGAAGTAGTTGCCGATGCCCACTTTGAACACGCTGGGCGCGACGAACGGGGATCCGGTGACCGGGTCGAAATCGCTGACGATCAGGTTCGGATCGAACGCGCTGATCCATCGGTGCGCCTTGCGGAAGCTGTTGAACAGCCCGGGGAGACGGGTGGCGAACGCCTTCACCGTGCCCCGCTTGGAGATGCCTCCGACGCCGTCGGCGACCATCGGGAGTCCCTGGAAACGGCGGAAGCGCGTTCCGGCGAGCGCGTCGAGGAAGTAGTCCGGAGGGTTCCATCGGCCGGTCACGAGGACCAGGAGCTCATGGCCGTCGCGCTGGAACAGCGGCAATAACCCGAGGAACCTGGATAGATGCCCCTTCCCGGTGCTCTGGACTCCATAGACGATGCGCACGCTGCTCCCCGCGACGCGCCGGGCGCCGCGGGGAGACACTACCGACTCCACGTCCGACGGTCAATGGCGCTGGGTCGGATCCTAGCGAGGTTCCCGCGAGATGGCTATGATCCACGCCAGCAGCAGTGGACGGGAGGAGGGTCGAGATGGAACATCGCCTGCTCGGGACGACGGGGATGGCCGTTTCAGAGCTTTGCTTCGGAACCATGTCGTTCGGAGACGTCGCGGACGAGAGGGCATCGGCTTCGTTGTACCGGCGCTCGCGCGATGCGGGCATCGACTTCTTCGACTGCGCGAACGTGTACTCCGCCGGCCGCGCGGAGGAGATCCTCGGCTCTCTCGTTGGGCCGGAGCGGAACCGTGTGGTGCTCACAACGAAGGTTGGGTTCCCGATGGGATCGGACCCCAACGACCGCGGCCTGTCGCGCCGGCACATCCTTGCCTCCATCGAGGCCAGCCTGCGGCGGCTGCAGACCGATCGCGTCGAGATCCTGTTCGTCCACACCTTCGACCCGTCGACGCCGATCCACGAGACCCTGCGCGCCCTCGACCTCGTCGTGCGTCAGGGGAAGGCGCTCTACATCGGAGTCAGCAATTGGGCGGCGTGGCAGATCGCGACCGCTCTCGGGACCTCGCGCCGCGAGGCGCTCGCGGCGTTCTCTTGCGTCCAGCCGATGTACAGCCTCGTGAAGAGGCAGGCCGAGGTGGAGATCCTGCCTCTGGCGCACGCGGAGGGTCTCGGCGTCGTCAGCTACAGCCCCCTGGGCGGCGGTCTCCTCTCCGGCAAGTACGGCGTGGAGACAAAGCCTGAGCGCGGGCGCTTGGTGGAGAACCGCATGTACGCCGTTCGGTACGGCGAAAGGGCGTACTACGACGCAGCGGTGGCATTCGCCGCATTGGCGCGCGAGGTGGGCGTTCACCCCGCAACCCTCGCCGTGGCGTGGGTCAAGTCCCACCTGGCGATGACGGCGCCGATTCTCGGCGCGCGAAGCGTCGACCAACTGGAGCCTTCGCTCGCCGCGGCGGACTTCGCGATGACCGACGAGCTCTACGCCCGAGTCGCGTCCTTGGTCCCGACCCCGCCGCCGGCCACCGACCGCACCGAGGAGCAGAAGGGCTTGGCCTACAAGGGCAGCGCAGAGAAGTGCAAGTAGCGGGAGGATAGGAACCTGTGGGCGTCGTCATCCTCGACTTCGGTTCGCAGTACACACGGCTCATCGCCCGGCGGGTGCGGGAGCTGGCTGCCTACTCGGTCATTCTGCCGGGGACCGCGCCGCTCGAACGGATCCTCACCGAGAAGCCTCAGGCCGTCTTCCTCTCCGGCGGGCCGCGCACGGTGTTCGAGCCGGGCGCACCGAGGCCCGACCCCCGTCTGTACGACGCGGGGCTGCCGCTCCTCGGGATCTGCTATGGGATGCAGCTCCTTGTGGAGAGATTCGGGGGCGAGGTTCGCGACGCCGGCAATCGGTCGTACGGCGCCGACCGGCTCGTGCGCGCCGAAGGCTCACTTTTCCGAGGGCTTCCGAACGATCTCGCCGTGTGGATGAGCCACTCGACGTCCGTCGTGAAGCTCCCGCCGGGCTGGCGAAGCCTCGCCGCGACGGCCGGGAACCCCCACGTCGCCGTGAGTTCCCCGGATGGGCGGTTGCTCGGCGTGCAGTTTCACCCCGAGGTGGTGCACACGCCGCGCGGCATGACGATTCTCGATCGCTTCCTCGATGGGGCGGGCGCTGCCCGCGACTGGACGGCCGAAGCGTCGCTCGAGCGCACCCTCGGCGACGTGCGGGAGCGCGTCGGCGCGGACCGCGTTCTCATCGGCGTGTCGGGTGGCGTCGATTCGTCGGCGCTCGCGCTCCTCTTGGCGCGTGCGGACGTGGATCACCTGGCCGTCTTCGTCGACCACGGCCTCTTGCGCGAGGGCGAGCGCGGCGAGGTCGAGGCCGCGCTGCGGTCGCTTGGCGTCGAGCTCGAGACGGTCGACGCCTCCGCGCGCTTCCTCAGCGCGCTGCGGGGCGTCGAGGACCCGGAGGAGAAGCGGCGAGTCATCGGTCGCGAGTTCGTCGAGACTTTTCGCGAGGTTGCGCGAGTTCGTGGCCCCTTCCGCTTCCTCGCCCAAGGCACCCTCTACCCCGACGTCATCGAGTCCGCGGGAGGCGAGGGGACGGCCAACATCAAGAGTCACCACAACGTCGGCGGACTCCCGGCCGAGCTTGGGTTCGAGCTTCTCGAACCCTTCCGAACCCTGTTCAAGGACGAGGTTCGCGAGGTAGCGCGGCTGCTTGGCCTGCCGGACGCCGTCCGCCTCCGCCACCCGTTTCCCGGGCCTGGCCTCGCTGTGCGCATCCTCGGCGAGGTGACCGTGGAACGACTCGACATCGTTCGGAAGGCCGACGCCATCTTCATCGACACGCTGCTGCGGCGCGGCGCCTACCACGATGTCTGGCAGGCGCTGGCCGTGCTCACACCGATCCGCAGCGTCGGCGTAGCGGGCGACGAACGACGCTACGGCCACGTTGTCGCGCTCCGCGCCGTGACCAGCGTCGACGCGATGACCGCCGACTGGGCTCGACTGCCGCACGAGGTCCTCGACGAGGCCGCGCAGCGCATCACGCGCGAGATCCCCGCCGTGGGTCGCGTCGTCTACGACATTACGAGCAAGCCCCCGGCGACGATCGAGTGGGAGTAGGACTCCCCTGGCCGCCGGCTCGCGCGTGCCGCTGGGCTTCCGCACCGTCGTGACATCATGGAGTGTCGCGAGGATCTGCGTATTTGTTCGCCAAACGCCCGGCGCTGAGATTCGGGAGCGGCGTGAACTTCGATGTCGTGCTTCCAGCAACAAGCGAGTCAGAACAGACGACAGCATGATGGTTCCAGGCCTTCCGGCTCTAGTCCGCCCCGACGTTGGCCGTACCGGGAAACGCGCGCTCGGCTCCATCCCTTGAGCAATGGGCGGCGCCTCTGGCGAAGCCAACGATGCATCGAGTGGCCCTTCCCGAGCCCTCACAGTGCTGACCAGTGAGCCGCACATTGGCCAAAGGGTGAGCGTTCGGACTACTGCCATCCCCTGGGTTCCACTCAAGGGAAGCAGGCGGCCCGTCCGAAGGACGCTCGGGGATGTCGCTGCCCAACAGGTTCTTGACATAGAGCAGCACCTGGTGCCGTTCACCCAACCCGCTCATGGAAGGAATGAGCGTTGGCCGGGTGTCGGGCGTTAGGATCGACGCCTTTTGCCCCACAGGTCTGACTGAAGGGTGTGGCTTTGGGAAGGCTGTGGAGCATCCCATGGGCCGCCCGAAGAGATGGAAGTCGTGCCCCAGCTACATCCGGCGGCACCCAGCCAATCAAGAACGAGAAACGAAGAGGAGGACGGCATGTTGGGTCTGTTGGTCGGTACCGCAATGGTTTGGGGATTGACCGCTCTTGTTGTGACTCCTTTGGCTCGGCTGCTTGGCCGGAAGGTGGCCATCGAAGCTGCTGGTGCAGACTCGATGGTGGATGCGATGGCTTCCGAAGAAGGAGTCCCGACGGCGGCGTTCATCGCTGCCCACGTCCTGGTCCTTGGAATCGCTGGTCTGGTACTGGGATGGACCAGTGGAAGTTGGCTCGTTGGGGTTGCGTTCAAGCGTTCGTTGTGGCCGGGACTCATTGCCCTGATGGCTGCGAGTGCCCTAGGCTGTCGCTTGCACGGCTAACGAAGGTGGAGTTCATTGAAAAGAGTTGGGAGGCTGCTATGAAGAGCGTTGGTCGGGCAGTGGTGGCAACGGCCGTCTGTCTCGTCGTGTCGGTACTCGTTGTTCTGGTGTTGGCGTTGTCACCCGGAGAACCGAACGACATCGCACGCGTCTACGTGGGCACTCTGGGTGACAGACAGGCTGAGGTTGCGCTTCTAGTTGACAGGCTGGCGGAGCCGAGCCTGCCTCGAGAGGAGGTGCTCCGTGTGTACGAGACCTTGTGCAAGGTCGCCGAAGAGATGGCCAGATCCCCGAATCTCACCGCTTCCGAAGCAGGCGATCTGAACCAGAAGCTTGTAACGTCGGGAATCGAGATCGCTATGGAAACTGTTGGCCGGGAGGACTGGTCTGCGGCTCTGGTGGCTTTCGAGATGGTGGTCAAGGCGATCGACCGAGACGGCTCGCGGGGAGCCCTGACCTCGATGGAGGACAGAGTTGTCGAAGCCTATGCGATGACTTTGGCTCACGCAGCCTTGGCTGGTCTTCGCCCACGTGAGGTTCTCTCCGCTCAGTTTCAGGAACTCACGCTTCGCGTGGTCAGGCAGGTGACGGCCGAGAACAGCCTTGAGACCCACCGCCTGACCTTGGCCGCAGAGCGCCGAGGGCTCGCAACGGGGGGGGCAGATGCTGCTGTGGCGGAAGAGATGACGTGCCTCGCTCTTCTTGCGGAGGGAGCCGACGGAGTCTCTTCCGTGCCCATGGAGTTGATGAGCGGTGCTCTTGCCCGTTCGTTCGTACTCTACCGGGAAGCTGTGAAAGCCCTTCCTGCGAGCGATGTCCGTCGTGCGACGCTCGTTTGTTGGACCGTGTCCACGTGGCTCGCCGTGGGTTCACGAGCCGCCGAAGCTTCGGACTGGTCGACGGCTCTTGTGGCTTTCGACGCGGCGACCCAGCAAGTGGATCAGGATGGGGCGCGTGTCCCCGAGCTCGCAGGACTTCTTGACGCTGCCTACTATCGCAGCTATGCGATGGCCCTGGCTGGCGGCGCTTCCTCGGGAGAAACTGCCGTCTCCGAGCTCGAAAAGCAGCTGAACATGCTTGCCCGCAGGGCGCTGACTACGGAGAAGTCCCTCCTGGGCGCCGAACGAGAGGGTCTTGCGGCATCTGTGGAGCGAGTCTCCGTGGAAGTAGGAGTGACCGCCGCGCGAGAGGTTGCGGCCCTTGTTCTCCTCACTCAGGGGACTGAGGCCGTCGTTGTGACGCCAGCAGAAGCGCTGAGTGGCGCGTTCAATCGCTCGTTGGTGCTCTGCAGAGAGGCCCTGAAGGTCCTTCCTTTGACGGACACCCGTCGTTCGGCACTCGCGCGTTGGGTGGTGAGCGTTGGAGTCGCCGTGGGTTCACGAGCCGCCGAAGCTTCGGACTGGTCGACGGCTCTTGTGGCTTTCGACGCGGCGACCCAGCAAGTGGATCAGGATGGGGCGCGTGTCCCCGAGCTCGCAGGACTTCTTGACGCTGCCTACTATCGCAGCTATGCGATGGCCCTGGCTGGCGGCGCTTCCTCGGGAGAAACTGCCGTCTCCGACTTCGAGGTTCGGCTCGCGGCACTCACGAATAGGTCGCTCCGGACAGTGGGAAAAGCACCCGTTGACGAGGAAGCAAGAAAGCGTCTGCTCGCCGTGCGACAGGGGCTCGAGACAGGTGGTGCTCCTCTCTCTGGTTGCGTCGCAGCACTTGTGTCCAGGGAAGTGGGCTTCATCGCGCTCGTCCTGGGAGAGCGGCTTCAGACGGAGGCAAATGCCTCAAGATGGGCTCTGTGCTCGTCGGTAGGGGGGGGACAGGAAGCCTACACGCTTCTTGAACTGCAGGATCATCCGGAGATTGCGCGGTTCACGGTCTCTGGACACGGGTCCTATAGAGAGATGGAGGTCCACTTCACCTACGTAGCGCGGGAGATCGATGTCATCGTAACTCCCGTCGTCTTCTTCTATACCGGATCTCGTGGGTATCAGTCGATGGCCACATACCGGCTCGAACGCTGGGTTATCACAGGACCGACCGTCAAGGTCGTTCCTGCCCTCTGCACCGACTTCGACGCTGCAACCCCCTCTGCTGGAGCTAGCGACTACGTTGTGAGGCAGCTTGTGCATTCCGGAGAGCCAGATTCCGCGGCGCTGGTTCGTAGGTTGTACGCACTGGAATCGGTAGAACTGACCATTGCGAGACTCCGCACTCTGGGAGTTCGCGGACGTTGGGACGCTACGACGGGTCTTCCCGAAGAGTTCTGGGAGCGAGCCAGAGCCGTGCTCGTGTGGTCGGTGACGAATCCCGAAAGGTGGCCAACGGAAAGCGTAGGCCGGGACTTGGCCTCGACGCTTCTTCGGATCCGGATCGCTGACGCGATTCTCGGTCGGCTGCCGACGGCCGGTGTCGATGCGGAGACCCGCAGGAGCGTGGCGGATGCTTTGGCACGGCTGTATGCCGAGGGCGACGACTGGGAGTCTACCTGGACGTCCGTCATGGCCTATGTGCGAAGCAATATCGGTTCCTGGCAGACCCAGAAGGATCTGAGCGAAGCCATCATGGAAGTAGTGGAGAGTGCCCCATCCAGCACGGGGGACTCCATTCGTTCGTATGGAGTGCTCGTCCTCTGCGAACTCCATCGGGCGCGATACGGGATTCCACAGCTGGTGAGCGTCGGCCTGGCGAGCCTGCGGACCGAGGAGATGCGGGAGTGGATTGTCGAAGCAGCGCTGTCAGCCGCCGCGGAGACTCGGTCGGCTCTCGAATGGTTGGATGCAGCGGGGTTCAAGCTGTCTCTGCAGGAAGTAGGAGGCGCGGAATGATCTACGCGATCACGGATGGTCTCGGGTTTGTCGCAGTTTCACTTGGGACATGGTGGGCTACGCGAGGAGTTCGCGCCGGGCGGATCCGGGTGGCTGTGTACCTCCTCTGCACAGCGATGGCCACCTTGAGCCTCGCAACCGTTTTGGGTGCCGTCTGGCTTCCGAATGTGGCTGTTCCGCTTGCGCTCGGCACAGGCGTGGCATTACTTGTCACGCTCTTGCTCACAAGGGTTCCTGCGGCCCATCGATGGGCCGTAGGCCTCCCCTGGGTTGTCCTATCGCTTCTCGCGACGATCTCAACATTGGTGTTGGCACTGCGGTTCCAAGATGCTTTTGGGCTGGCCGTCGCGCACTCCAGCCATGCTGCTCTGCCGGTCACCTTGGTTGTCGTCTTCTCCGCTCTCGCGTGGATCGTTGGGTTCCCGACGATCGTCTCCTATACGGTAGGCCCCCTTGTTGCTCTCCGCGGGAAACGAGGGGGCGGCTCTGGGACCGCTGCTCTGGGGTTTGTGCTCGGAGCCCACCGGCGCACTGGCCTACCGTGCTTGGACGTCCGGCGCGAGGCCATGACGATCCTTGCAGCGCGCGGAGACCATCGCCGAGCAGGAGCCATTGCTGAGGAATTGGGGGAACACGGTGCTGCGCTGGAGGAATACCAGAAGGCTGGCGATCTGGCAGGTGAGGCGCGGTCGCTTCTTGCGCTCGGGCAGTGGCAGAGAGCTGCCGCTAAGTTCGAATCAGCCGTGCGACCTATGGATGCAGCTTGCGCCTATGAACGGGGAGGTGAGTTCAGAAAGGCGGCTGGGCTGGTGCGCGTTCACGGGTCGCCCGAGGAGTACGAGCGGATCTGTCGTGCCGGCAATCTGCTGCTTGAGATCGCATCTTACCTGGAGGAGAACGGGAGCGATCTTCACGCAGCTGAGGCCTATCGCGAGGCCGGCGAGTCCGGGCGAGCAGCACCGCTCTACGAGAAGTGTGGGCAACACGCGAAGGCGGGGGCTGCGCATCTCGCCGCCGGAGATCTGCCCAAGGCTGAGGATGCGTTCAGGCGAGCAGGCGGGCTTCCGGGGTTCTACCGTGGCCTTCGGCTTGCAGGTAACACAAGCGCACTCGAAGCCCTCAAGCGCCGCCTCTGCGAGGACTTCACCCAGGCGAGGGGCCTCGATTCGGCAGGGAACGCTTCCCAGGGGCGAGCGGCATACCTCTCCTTGCTTGATCGATTCGAGCTTCTTGCCGTGGACTCCCCGGGCGATGCGGAACTTGCCCGCGTGATTGGGTGGAACGCTGTGGCGTTCTTCGAGCGCCAGAAACCTCTTTCGCTGCCCGACGTGCGCCGCGCCGTGGGCGACGTGGCGTCGCTCAGAGGGCGCGGGCTGGTTCTGCTGCCACTCGAAGACGTTGCCCTGCGGGGACGGGAAATGGTGATTGCGTCAGCCGAGAGACGTGCGCCGGAGGCCGAGAGGCACTTCCGGGAGATCGAACGCGCACTAGACGGCCCTGGCGGCCCTGCTCTGGCCGAAGGGGCGAGGGAGATGCTTGCCGGGATGCTCGCTCAGACGGCCACGCTGTTTGAAGCACAAGGGAATCTCTACTTGGCCCGCCAGCTGCGCGGGCGTGCGGCGCGACTGCCATCTGCCCCAACGCCCTAGGGAGACATCATCGCGGCGGGTTGGGACTTGACAGAGCCCATCGCATAGCGAATGGCTTGCGGGACTCGTGAGGGGGCGAGAGCCTCTGGGCGGTCTCGGCCAGCGGTCGCTCGCGCGTCTCCTGAATTTCCCAGCCCCTTGTGGCGATCACGGCGCGCTCGACTCACGATGCGGGCCAGTCTGCAGACAGCGAGTTCGACGACGACCGAATCCACCAATTTCCCTCGATGGGTCCGGCATCTGAGAAGCCCACCGTCTAGTCTAGGTCCGGCGCCAGCCCCTTGCACCCTCTCCGCCCAGGACGCGGAACGTGAGTAAGCGCCTTGGATCTCGAAGAAGGGCGTTAGGAAACGGCCAGCCTCCTCGACATGTATGGGCGAGGAAGTCACTCACAAGGAGGCGAGTCGGATGGATAGGCAGGGTAGCGAAACGAGCAGCATTCGCGTTCCGGGGACGGCGACCGCATGGTCAGGTGATACGACAGGGGTTCGAGAGAAGTGCCGTCGCCCCACGGGGGTGTCAGTGCTCTCGGTCCTCAACATGGTGGGAGGGGCTTTGATGATCGTCGCTGCCGTGGGCGTCGGCAGCGTGACGACAGATCCTGGTGAGGCCGCGGCAGTTGGAGCGGTCTATGCGGTGCTTGGACTGTCCTCCATTGCAGTCTCGATGGGTCTCTGGAGGCTTCACAACTGGGCACGAGTTGTCACCGTGGTTCTGTATGGCATCTCCGTCGTGACAGGGCTGCTCAGCCTGGTGATGGGAGTTCCGTTGGGACTTCTCCAGGCAATCATCGCTGGCAGCATCGCAAGCTATCTGTGTCGCGAGGAGATTGCCTCTGCTTTCCGGCGGGGGCGATCTGACTAGCGGCATTCGGGCCGTTGTGTGCAGGTCAAGAGGAGGTTGGCGGTGCCTCTGACCTGCAAGAGGAGGTAAGCATGGTGTTCGCAATGGCAGCACTCATCGGTCTACTCCCGGCAGCGATTGCATGCCGGAAGGGTCGCAGCTTCCTTGGATGGTGGTGCTATGGGGCGCTGCTGTTCATCGTTGCGTTGCCCCACTCCCTGGTGGTCAGGAAGGCGATCTACGGCTAGCAGCTCGCACATCGTGGCGACCGAGCAAGCCGCTGAGCCGTAGTTCTAGGAGCGAACGAGGATCCCCGCAGGGGGCAGGCGTTGCCGCGGTGGCGCCTGCCCCCTGCGCTTGGCGTGGGGGCTGGACGGGAACAGGGGACCCTGCGTCCAGTGCCAGACGGCAGCTTGCTGAGGTGGCCGGACACGCTGGGCTCTCGGCGCAGGGTAGCGAAGAGCAGTGAGACGGAGTCATCGGCCTGCCCGGGTTCTCGGGAGCCAGGCCGGACTTCCAAGATAGTGAAAAGCACGTCCCTGTCTAATACAGCAAGCAGAAGACACGTACAGGAGGTACAACGATGTTCTTGCGAAAAGTGTGTATGGCGGTGTTGGTTATGGCGGTGGGGGCAGGGCTAGCGGCGATGGGTCAGGTTGCCGAGGTGGAACCCAACGAGGGACCGACGCAGGCGACCGCGTTGGGGACAGTCGTTGGACCGGTCACCCTCACCGGGTGCGGCACCCTGGGCTACCTGGGGGACTCCGACTGGTACTCATTCGAGGTGAAGACTCAGACGTCTTCGGTCGTCGTGAGCGCCGAAGGGCAGGTCTCTTTGCAGGTGGTTGTGTACGATGAAGAGGTTTCCTATCTCTCTGCCGCCGACCGGGAGACGACGCTGGCGCTGTCCCCCGGAGTGTACCTCCTTCGCGTACAAGGGAAGGATCTCGTGACGGGCAGCTACGCCCTTTTCGTCAGCAGCGCGCTGGAGAAGGAGTCAAATGACGGGCTGGTCGAGGCAACGGGGATGGGGAGCGTCTCCGAGGCTGTGCCGGTCTACGCCTACGGCGCTCTCGACCCGGCCGGGGATGTTGACGTCTACTCGTTCGATGTTCCGACAGGTTTCTCCAAGTCGTGCGTGATTGAAACGACCATGCCAAGCGCTGGGGACAGCGTACCGGTGCTCGTCCTGTATGCCTTTGACACCGCAC
>Ga0247842_10005506_pt1 | contig 14968 bp, 34 predicted proteins | sample LaCruzMarch2015__3_FD_192411 | JGI IMG/M metagenome (GOLD analysis project Ga0247842, IMG submission 192411) | Freshwater microbial communities from meromictic Lake La Cruz, Castile-La Mancha, Spain - LaCruzMarch2015_19m | ecosystem: Environmental > Aquatic > Freshwater > Lake | place: Spain...
CTAGCCCTATGGCTGCGTTGACTGTGTTGAGCCTTGAGGTGTAGCCTATGATGTTGTGTTCGTATCTTGTTTTTCTTCCGCAGTCTCTGAGGCTTGAAATATCCTTTGCTGCTTTCTCGTCATTGGTGGTGACCATTCCCCCGTCACCTCCGACTGTCATATTTTTTGTTGTGTAGAATGAAAAGCACCCTGCGTTTGCAAGCGACCCGCATTTCTTGTGGTTGTATTCAGCTCCGTGTGCTTGGCATGCGTCTTCTATGATTATCTTGTCGCCCATGTATTCTGTAATTGTATCTATGTCAGCAGGGTTGCCATATAAGTGGACAGGTATAATTGCTTTTACATCATCACGTATGCGTATTTTATCTGTGTCAATGTTGCCGTCTTCGTTGCTGCAGTCTACGAACATTGGCGTGTTGCCTATGTGCACTGCTGAGTTCGGCGTTGCTATGAATGTCATTGTAGGCACGTAGACTTTCTTATTCGTTATGCCGAATGCGATTTGTGCCATTGTCAGTGCGTTGGTTCCTGATGAGCAGCTTATTGCGTAGTCTGTGCCAGTGTACTTGGCGAATTTTTCTTCGAACTTGTGGACGCTTTCCCCCATTACTAGCCTTTCATTTCTTAGCGCGTCTGCTGCTGCTTTTATCATTTTTTCTGTCATTGCTGGTCTTGCCAGTGGTATTTTCATTTTCTTGTCCTCCTTATTTTAGCCGGGTTTCCATAAACTGTGGCATTGTCTGGAACATTCTTTGTGACTACGCTGCCAGCTCCCACTGTAGCGTTTCTGCCTATTGTGACTCCGCAGACTATTACAGCCCCTGCGCATATTGAAGCGCCTTCCTTGACTATTGTCTTTGTGAGTTTCCATTTTCCTGTAGCCTTGGGATGCTTGTCATTTGTGAAGCATGCATGCGGGCCTATGAATACCTTGTCGCCTATGGTGACTCCTGGCGGTATGAATGCAAACGGCTCTATCTTGCAGTCGTCTCCTATTGTAACCCCTCTGCCTATTTCCACGAACGATGCTATCTTGCATCTCTTGCCTATGGTGCATCCGTAAATGTTTACGTAGTCTCTTATTATTGTGTCCTTTCCAACCTTGCAGTTTTCTATCGTTTGCATTTTCTCACCTTTTTTGCCTTGGCATTTTGTCACAAAATTATTGCGCAGTTTCCTGCAAATATTTTGCTTTTCTCTTCTTGTAGTATTCTGTCGGGTAGCTTCTGTGTTCTTCCCGCCACTTCTTCTTTGCTTTCAGCTGTTTGTTATAAGAATTTTCCTTGAATTTTAAGCATAGTGTGAGGTACTGGTTTTTGCATTTCTTCACGCATCTCTTGCAATCTGGGTTCATTGCTTTGACACCCTTGCTTTCCAGTATGCTTTGTCCTTCTCGTAGTTCTCTTTTCTTCTGTTCTGTTTTTCTTGTTCGATAAGCGTCTTGTGTATAATGGTTTTTGTCGGCTTAGGCGCTGTGCTGTCTTTTATTCTTGCGTTGATTATCATCAGTTTTGTGTTTTCCACTTTGTCTTCAAGGTGCCTTCTGAGTTCGACGAGGTATTGGTTCTTGTCTTTTGTCTGGCTCCAGAAACCTGCTTCTATTGCTGTTGGGTACATCTCGTGCAGCTCTTTTGTTGACAGCTTGAATGTTATCTGCGCAAGTAATAGCCTTCTTGCTTGTTCGCTGTTTGCTGCCGTCTTGTAGTCCGCAGTGAACCTTCTTCTGTTCATAAATCTTGCTGAGACCATTATACATCACCAGGCAAGTTCATTATTGCAAGTAAGAGCATGCTGGCTGATAGTGCAGTGTATGCTGCTGTCAGTTCTATGTTTCCCGTGCTGAAGCTACTATGTGCTGCAATCGCGCAGATTATTCCTATTATTGCCATAAAGAAGGAAGGCATCAGTTTTTTTTCATTCATTTTTATCACTTCTCTTCCTTTTTTCTTATTCTCCATGCGAGATAAAGCAGCACTGCAACAAGTGTTAGGAAGCAGGTGATCACGAACATGCGGAGGTTTTTCCAGTTGATGTTTGGCGTTGTATCTTCTGACACTATTGGCCCTGTTATATCTGTGTTGTTCGCTGGCATGATAACTGTGTCATTGTTGTCAGGCTGTGTTGTGTTTGTAATGTTCTTGGGAGTCCACCACCAGTAAAGCACGATGTTTTCAGGCTGGTTGTATTGGTTCATTCTTGTGTAGTTTGCTTTCAGCGTGTAGTTGTTGACAGTATTAATCTGCGTGCCGAGCGTGAGCTGTGAGCATGGGCAGTTCCATATATTGTCGCCTGTGCTGTTGCATGGCTCTATTGTATATTCATTGTCGTCTATCAGCAGTGCGGCTGTGACGTTTAATGTTGCTGTGTTGTTGATGCATCCGTTGAATTGCATTGGTATTGGTGTTGTTATCATTGCGCTTGCTGTTGTTGCTATTAGTAACAGCATTACAAGCATTTTCATTTCTATGTTGTCTTCATTTATCATAGTTTTCATCTCGTTTATTTTCTGCTGCTTACTACCAGCCCTATGAGCATGCCTGTTATTATTGAGTCTAATATTGTGTTGCTTGGCAGTAGTAAGTTTAATAGGCAGATTGGTATGATTACTATTGCAATGAAGAACCATTGTTTGTCAGGCATTGGTGTTTCTTTGCATTCATATTCTTTGTTTCTCATTTTCTTGCCTCCTGTTAGGAAGAGGGCTTTCGCCCTCTTGTGGTTTTATGCTTTTGCTACGAATGCCTGTCCTGTTATTGAGTAGGCTGCTGGTTCTATTGCTTCGTTGAATGTGAAGCTTATCTGTGCTGTGCCTGCTTCAAACGGGGCGAGTGTCATTACGTCGCTTGTGTATGTTGCTGTGCCGTCTTTGTCGTTGCATTTGACTGCCTTGGTTACATCAGTCATGTCTACGTATATTGCAGTCAGGTCGTCGCATGTTGTGTTTCCTGCTGAGTTGAGCTTGGCAACTATCACAGTTTCTATTGTTGCGTTTGCCTTGTTCTCAAGTTTTGCATACATACCTGCTGTCTCTCCGCCGTAGACGTTGCCTAATGATATCATTGAGGCGTATTCAAGGCCGTCTGTGCTGAAAGTCAAAATTAATGGGCTTTCTACGTTGATGGTTGCTGTTGCCTCATTTGACAGGTATTCTACGAGCATTGCTGTTCCTGTTACTGCTGCCATTGCTGTCATAAGCATTATGGCGATTGTTTTCTTTGTCATATCCATATTTGTATCCTCCTCTTTTAATTTGGCGACAGAGCGTCATCGTCTGTCTCTTCATAGTCATCAGGCAGGCTACCTGGTCCTTCGCTTCCGAGGTCAGGTCCGCTGTGATCGTCGTTGCCTTCTTGCTCTGGTGTATATCCACTTTCTTCGTCTTCTGGCATTGCAATTCACCTCAATAGAAGATGGTTTCTTCCTCTTCGTCTATCGGCTCTGTCTCTGCCTTATCGTCTATGTCTCTGTTTTGTGACTGGTCTATCTCGTCTTCTTGCCCTGGCTCTATCAGGTCTATCGGGCAGTCATCTTCTGGCATTCAAGATTACCTCCACATGTGGTTTCTTTGGACCAGGTCTATCATTATTTTTGCGGCTGTCTCGTCGTCCTTGATTTTGTTTCTTTCTCTGAAGGCAGATATTATCTTTCCTTCCTTTGATGTTTTCTTTATCTCCATCACTTTTCACCTCCCAAGTCTATCTTTCTTTTATGCAGTTCCTCGTCCAAGTTATCCCCTGTTGCTATTATCTTTGCTGTGCTTTTTTTTATGCCCATTTTTGTGGCGAGGATTATGAGATTTTTTTGCAGCGTTTCTTTGTTTCTTGTAACTGTCTTTATTGTCTTCTGCTGTTCATCAGGCGTCTTGTCTTCGAAGTGAACCCAGTGCTTTACTGGCTTTGGGAATAGTATTTTGTTCTCCCTTGTCTCAAGCCCCACTTTCTTTCTGAGCTGTTTTATGTGTTTCTTCCTTGAGTCGCTGCGTATGAATTTAGCATGCCTCCTGCAATATTCTAGAGTGAGCCTTTCATGCAGGCATCCTGGGTAATGGCATCTGTTTGTTTTCAGCCTTTTCTTTGCTGCTTCGTCTATGGTTATTCTTCTGTGTTTCGCGCATAAGTAACCCAGCTCAATCGGTTCATGGCAGCCTTTTATCCTGCATTCTGTCGGGCTTTTCATTCTGTTTGCACCTCTATGTTGCTGTCTGCTTCTTCTTTCGTTCTGTAGTATGTCCTTGCAGACATGCCTGTCATGTTCATGAAAATGCGTATTCTGTCTTGTGCATTATCTGTCACTCTTGCGGCTGTGTAATATGCATGCAGCAGCGGGTCGCGTATCATGTTTTTCATTGAATATTCCTTCCAATTTGCCTTGTCGTGCAGGTAGTAATCATATGTGTGTTCAAGTGTTCTTGCGCTAATCTCATATGAGGGGTCTGCCACTTCTCTCAGCCATCTTGCTATGTATATCCTTCTTTCCTGCGGTATGCTTTTGTATTCAGTTTCTTTGGCTATCTGTTCAAGCATGTCCATTGTCTGCTTGAATGTGTATATTATTTTTGCGTGTTTGCATCTGCTGATAAGCGCTTGTGTATGCGGGTTTTCAGGCATTCTGTTTGTGCAGATTATGATTGATGCTTTCATTTCGAATTCAGACGGCGTGTCTCCTAGCTTGTCTGTCGTGCTGATGTATTTTACTATTCTCTTGCCGTCTATTCCTGCTGTTGCTGCCTTGAGTAGTGACAGGGTTTTCTCGTGTTCAAGGAGCCCGCTTATGTCATCAAGTATCACTGCTTTTTTGTTGCGGTTGTTGTACAGGAGAATATAAAGCATCAGCGGCGATACGTATGTGCTGTAGTAAGCGTAGTCCTTGGTGGAAAGATTTGCTTGCACTGTTTTCATGACTGTATATGTCTTGCTGAGTCCGCCTTTGCCTTCTATAATCACCCCAGCAGCATTGCCTTCGCAGGCCATTTCTGCCAGCGTCTGTATCTGTTGTGTAGCTTGCATGGTTATCGTTTGCCCCTGTATCTTCTTATCCCTTTGTAGTATTTAACACTTTATGTTTTTTGCTTATTATTTGCGTTTGCTTTTTTTGCTTTCTTCTTCTTTTTCTTTCCGCCCAGCGCTGTGAAGCTCTTGGTTTTCTTTGCATGTTTCTTGCTCTTCATGTCCTTCTCAAAGCCCTTCTCTATTATGTCTGCAAAGGCTTCATTTAATGTCTTGAAGTTGCCGTTTTCCCAGTGTTTGACCACCGCCATTAATTCAGGTCCTGAAAGCAGGACATCGTCTCCGTCCATCACTATTGCCATCTGTTTTTGCCTCCTTTAAAATTTTGGTATTTCATATCCCGTCTCTTTCTTGTCGCAGTTTATTGTAATGGTTTCGTTGCGTGTCTCGTAAGTCTGGTTGCCTGTGAAGGTGCCGTTGACTGTTATTATGTACGAGCAATAAGACGATACAATTAGCTGCGATATATTTTCAGCAGGCTGGTATAATGCCATCGGTTGTACTTTGACGAACCCCTGCGGTCCTATGCTGAGGCATGTTTGAGTAAGGTTTGCCGTCAATACTGACAGTGTAGCATTGAGGCTGCTTGTGCTGTTTGCATCCGTGCTGTTGTCTGCGTACAGGGTTTCCATTGGTTTGAGGTATGTGCAGTTGGTGAGTTCCCTAGGCACCAGCGTTTCATCAGTGTACCATGTTAGTATTCCATATGTTCCTAGCCCCACTAGCAGTGCGGTAAGCACCATTATTGCCGCTATCTTTACGTTCGGCGATTGAATTAAACCCATTTTGCTTCCATCTCCTTTTCTCTGTTTCTTGCGATTGTTCTTGCTATTTCTAACAGCTTCATGCTGTCATGCTGCGGGCAGTAATTGTATGTGATTGTGCTTGTCTCTTTTGTCCAGACAATAGCCCCTTTCGTTGCAGCCATGCATCCGCATATGTCGCATTTGCCTATTTTGTTTTTGTTCATATTATTCACATCGGTTCGGTTGTTATTTTCATTATACCCCTGCGGGGTATGTGTATCCCTTCTGTGTTGTCAGATATGCTTAATCCATTTTTGTTTTCTAGTTCTCGTTCTATTGCCTCTAATACTTCATGTTGGTTTCCTCTCATTATAAATTGCACTTCTTGATAAGGCGGGTTGTTTAGTATTATTCTTACTCTTGTTATTTGCCTCATGTTTTATTATTCCCCCTGCATTTTATCACTCTTGGCTTCTTGTATTTGTCTATCATGCCCTTCTTCATTTGGTGGTGTTCTCCCCCGTTGTGCATGTGCAAGGCGCCTGCCTTCCCTCTTGCATTGTTGGGTATGGCTATGAGGGTATGTAACCCGAACTTGGTTGTGCGGTTCCATGCTTCTTCAAAGCCGCGGTATCTCCATACAGTGGTTACTCTTTTGCTTCCTTTTCTCATGAATATTCTTTCTATCTCGGCTCTCATGGCGAGGTAAGGCTGTCTTTTTACTGTGCCTGTTATGATTATTTTTGTCTTGTCTTCTTCGCCTTCTTTCGGTCTGCGGCTCTGCTGTGAGTTTGTGCAGCAAGTCAGCAGTGCAGTGTACTTCTGATTGTCCAGTTTGCTGTATTTTGCAATTCTGCTTAGCTCTCTTTCTAGTTCAGGGTACTTGTCTGTCACTTCTTTTTTGTCGCAGTATATTTCCGGCAGGCCTTCAAAGTAACGGATTTCAACCTTGTTTCCGTTGTATGCTAGTTCATAGGACCAGCCCTCTCCGAGGTCTTTCGCTTTTATGCTTCTCATAGGCTGCCCCCTTAGTAGATGTAGTTGCCTGTGCCTTGGTCTATGCTTGTCACTGGCAGGTCCATCTCTTCCACTTCTGCAAGCGCGTAGAAGTCTATGCCTTCCTGTTTGCAGATTTCTTTAAGGTTTTTGATTTCCTTTTTAACCAGCAACCTTTTGAGGTTCTGGCTGTCTAACACTTCATCAAAGTCTTCCAGTTTAAACCCTCCCCGCTGTAGCTTTTGCTCTTAACTTTCGTGTTGCTTTCTTTGTTAAGCAGTGGGTTTGCTTTCTTCTGCTTTCGCCTTATTGGTACCAGTAATTCTTGGCGTGCCCTTCTCCGCTGTATTCAGAGTAGAGTTTCTTTCTTCTTTGCAGGTATGATAGGGTTGCTGAAAGGTCGTTTAGTGTGAGGTCGCGGTGTACTTTGTTGAGGTCAGACCAGACATCTACTGACTTAAATCTTGTGCCTCTGTGCATTATGAAGTATTCAAGCACAGCTTTGGTTATGCCGCTGTTTCTAACCACCCTGTGTTTGTGGTATTTTTCCTTTTCTTTTTTCACTTTTGATGTTTTTGCTGTGTCTGGTGTTGTCATCAGACTTTCATTTGTGACTACGCTGTATAGCCTTTCAAGTGCCATGTTGTCTACTGCGCAGTATTTGATGATTTCTTTGTTGTATCTTATTCTGTCTAATATTGCTTTTGCGTCCATGAATTCCATGTGTTATTTCCTCCTTGTTTATTATGGTGCCCCAAGGGAAACGCTGTCCCTTGTGGTTATGGTTTTTACTCGCAGTCATTGTTGCAGTTTGACCAGTTGGGTTGGTCTTCTTCTGCAAATCTGACTGTGACAACTTGTATCATTCTGCCTTTTGTGGGGTGCAGGAATGTTCTTGTTGTCTTTCCGCATTCGCAGTTATGTCTCATGCCTGCGAAAACGTATCCATTTGCTGCCATGTTTTCTTTTATTTCCTTGTACATTTGTTTGCCTCCTTGTGACACATTCTGTTGAATGTGATTATCTTGTTTTTCTTGTCAGGGCTTCTGCTAATTCTATGAGCTCTTCATCAGTATGTACCATCAGGTAATTCTTGCCTGGATCACATATCTCGTACTTGTGGTATATCTCCACGAAGCCACCTTTCTTTTTGAAGTATTCTTTCGCTTGCTGAAGGTTCATGGTTTTTTCACTTCTTTGAATCCGAAAACCTCATCAATAATTCCGTTTATTGTCGTGTGTGTCAATTCAATATTTGGATATTTATCTATCTGTTTTCGTAGTTCTTCAACAGCCAAACGAACATCAGAGGTAAAGATAACTGCTTGTCCTTCTAATGCATTGTAAAATGTCTTGTCTTCCAAAGTCATTTCAACTCCTCCGCAAACAACTCATTATACCTTTCTTCATCATTACCTGTTGTTGTTTCAAATTCTTCATGAAATTGTTTGATTTTAGAAACCAGTTCTTCATATGCTTGTTTGTATGTTATTTTCTTCCGCCCATTACATAAGGGACAATCAAGACAAATTTTCCCTTCTTCTATCCAAGTGCCTTCTCCATAACAATCAGGACATATCAAACCATCGTCAAGCTGTTGTTTCAGCTTTTTATTCTCGGCACGAAGTTCTTGCATCATATCTCTTAATACAAGAGGGTCGTATGTTTCCAGTTTCTCAACAAATTTACTCATTTTTTCACCCCTAGTATCTTGTCTGCTTCTTCTTCGTCGTATGCAATTATCGCTCTGCATTCTGGGCATTGCCATTGGTTTACATTATCGTCTGATGAGAAGCTGTTTTCTGGTATATCACAAAAAGGCTCGTATTCATTTATTGCCCCCGGTGTGTATGTCCATTCAAACCACCCGCTCTGTATATTTATCAGGTAGTCTATTGACTGGTTGCATTCCGGACATATTCCTTTCATTATGTTTGCCTCCCTTGTAGCTGTGTAGCTGTGTAATCTGTGCCTCTGTGCCTCTGTGCTGTTATTGCTCTGCGTATGTGTCTTTAACATAGTAAACAAATTTGCAGGGGCATTCTATTAGCTTGCCCTTGCACCTTGGGCAGGCTTCTTTTTTGCAGAGGTGGTTGTGCCTTTCGCCTTTTCTAGCCCCGCAATCCCTGCATTCTACTTCTGCTTTTATTCTTCTCATCTTGCGCCCCTTGCCGTCCATCACGTATGGCATCAGGGGTATCTGTTCCTTGTCAGCTGTCATGTATATCGTCCTCTTTATATATGAACTTTCTAATATATATTTCTATGTGGCAATATTACTTTATTCTTGCATATCTGCTATGTATTCGTCTATCTGCTTCTTTGTTGCAGGTAGGGGTATAACTGCAAAGCATCTCCCGCATTCTTCGGAGTTTTTAAGCTTCCATGATATGTTTGTAGCAATTGCTCTCTTCGAGAATATTATCCCTTTTTGTTCAATTATGAGCATGAAGGCTGCTTTTGTTTTAGTAGCAGTATCTGCCATATGAACCATACCCTCCGTAGCTGATTGCCGTGTCGCTGTACGAGTTAACGTACTTTTTGTAATCGTCCTGCAGCCCTTTTATATATCCATAGCAGAAAGAATATTCGTTGTTAGAGGCTTCTATTGTGTTCTTGTCGAAGCCCAACTTTCCTCTGAGCTTTATGTAAAACTTGCTTTCTGCCAGCTTCTGTTTTGCATATTTGACGATGAATTCATTTTCGGTGGGCATTCTTTCTTCCGCTTTAGGTAGGTAATTATACCATGCATCCTCAACTTCCACTGCTGTGCATCTCATTGGTGACAGGTAGCTCTTTTGAAATGCGAGCCCCATTCGCCCGTACATCTTTGCATTTCTTGCATCTTTTTCTGCAGCTGCTTCTGTTGACATTTATTCATCCCTCCTGCCTCTGCCTTCTATTAGTTCTTGGTATTCTCTTTCTAGTATACTCTCTTCGTCATCAAGGCCGGGGATTATCGTTGGCGCATTAAGGGCAGGCTCTTCCTTTGCCTGCTCTAATTTTGCCTGGCGTCTTTGTTCTCGTATTGCCCTTCTGTCCCTTTCTTTTGCCCTTTCTTCTTCCCTTCTCTTGCTTTCTCTTGTTATGTCGCAGGCAGTTATCATGTTAACGTGCCCGTTCCTGTCTATGAAGCTTATTGCTGCGTGGTTTCCGTCCGCTGTGCTGAGTTCAAACAGCACGTCTGTGTACAGATCTTCACCTTCTGGAGTGCAGTGTCTGATGCTCATTGTTCCGTTGGGTTTCAGTGAACTTTTGCAGTCAGGGCATAGTCCTCCATTATCCATGTAGTTTGTTATAGGTCTTGGCATGTTGTTTTCACCTCTTTAGTCCTCAAGCAATGCCGTGCTGTCTATTGCAAACAGCTTTGCGGCAGTCTTTCTTTCCAGCTCTTCCGCTTCTTCATCGTAGTTTGTGTATTCTTCTCTTATCTCGTCCAGCACTTGCTCATTGTAGTTAACCTCTAGCACTGCCGCTTTCTTGCAGTCGTTGTATTCCTGCACAATATCTTCTTTCTGGCTGTCTGTCATCGTTTCCCATTCCTGCCTTGTGCAGCAGTTGTAGGGCAGTATTGCTATCTCTTCGAAGGTTAGGTTGTCGTGGCTGAAGCCGAGCTTTTTCAGGAACTTTCTCGCCTTCTTGGTTGTGTCTATCTTGAAGTATCCGTTCTTGTTCTGCTTCACTCTTGCTGTGCTGTCTGACAGCCATTCTTGGTATGTTTCAGACCATTTGTCGAGCTCTTCCTTCTCAAGGTTTTCGTAGTATTCTTTCATGTATGTGCTTGCTGTCGTGCCGTTTATTTCCTCTTTTTTCTTCGGTCTTTCGTATGTCTTTGCTGTAAACTTTTCTTTCTTTGTTATTGACGTCCCGTTTATCTCGTAAATGTACTCTTCTTCAGGGTGGAGTTCAGCTATGTTGTTGTATTCTTTGTGCTTCATGCCGTTGATGTCTTCTCCCAAGTAGTCTGTGTATATGCTGTCCATCGTGCTGTCGTATGTGCTTCCAGCGAGGACAGTCCTGTCCTTGCTTTTATATAGCCTGTAATGGAAGTCGCTGGAGTTCCTTGCGTAGAACATTCTTTGCGTCGGCTTGTGGTATATGAAAATGCTGTATGAGCCCTGTATCGTTTCAAGGCATTCTTTCACGTTCTCTTCCAGCGGCTTGCTCTTGTTGAATTCAAGCATTGCGCCTATTGCATTGCTGTCGACGGGGCATTCTGTGGCTGTCTTTTCAGCTATCTCCTTGTAGTTATACAGCACTCCGTTATGCACATACAGGAAGTCTTTTGTGTCGAACGGGTGTGCATTGTCGTCTGTTTTCTCCCCGTGCGTCCCGAGCCTGTTGTGTGCAAGGAGGTATTTTTCTCCCTTGAGGCTGTACAGGAGCTTTCTGTATGTCGCCTGGTATTTTCCCGCTTTCTTGAGTATCTGCTTTCCGTTTGTTATTCCGAAGCCGTCTCCATTGCTTTCGGCTCCGCTTACTAGCATCTGGCTCATTTCTTCTGCGTCTTCTTTTGTTATCATATCTGCTGCTATATAGTGTATTTCGCACATCTGGTTTGTCATCTCCTTTGCTGTTTTACTCGCCGTCTTCATCTGGGACTGTGTCTTCTATTTTCTTTGTCTTTGACCTGAACTTGTACTTTCTCTCGTTTATGTAGTTCCCAAGTTCTTCGTCTCCGCCAGCCATTATTCCCTGCAATTCCGCATTAGTCAGTGCAGCTATGGTGTAAAGCGTTGTCTTGGGGTTTATCAGGTATTTGAGGTAGTTGGCGTTTATTCTTGCCCAGTTCATCGCCTTGCGGAAGTTGACTGTGCCTGAGTGCAGCCTTATTTCGACTGTGTTCCTGAGTGCTATGCTGTGCAGGTTGAGGTAATAATATCTAGGCTCTATGTACTTTTCCTGCGGTATGTTCGTGCAGTCTTTGTTTATGACCTTCTTGTAATATTTGCTCCAGACGCCGTTCTTTCCTCTGCAGGTCATGAATTCGCTTGCAGGCACTTCTTTTGACAGCTTCCTGCAGAATGGGCTGTCTCTCCTGCTTTCAGGCACCATGCTGAACAGGAAGTCTTCAGCTTTGATGTATCCGAACATCAGTTTTTTGATGTTCTCTGTCGTGTTTAAGTCTGGGTGGAAGAATAGGTGGCAGTGGTATCCACATGTCTTGTTTACCTTGCCTTCCTTGTTTAGGTGGTCCATTGCCTTGTGCACTTTCTCTTCAGCTTTCATGTCCCCTATCCTGAAGGGCGGCACTAATGCTTCTTTTCCCCCGCTGCTGAGGCTTCCGTCTTCTGTGAAGCCGAGACATGCTATGTCTTCATGCTCATAGTCAAATGTGCCGACGTCTTTTCTGATAAACTCTAGCTCCATTCCCAGTATGTTGAACGTGTCTTCTGGCTTGAGTTCTGCTATCTTGACGAATGTGTCAAGCTCTGGTGCTCTGCAGTTTTCTTCATCTTCTTCGCCCTCATGCTCTTCCGCACATTGGTTGCAGTAATTTCTTTGTGCCTCATCTTCGTGTATGTACTCTCCGCAGCCTTCGCATTCTATGTAGTGCCTGTAGCATCTGTTGCACACTCTTCTGTCTCCGTTGTACACTTCATTTATTTCGCTTTCAGACACAATTGCTTCGCAGTCGTCGCATGTGTAATAAAAGTCTGTCATGCATCGACGGCAAATAATCTTGCCTTGTGCTGTCTCGTATGCTTCGTTCCCTTGCTCGTATGATCCGCAGTCTTGGCATTTTACTATGTGGCTCTTGCAGTACCAGTTTCCTTGCAGCATTTTCATGTCCTTGACTTTTCTTATTTCTCCGCAATCGTCGCATTTCCTTTCTGCTTCTTGTGCTTTAGCCAGCTCTTCCCCTGTGAGTAGCTGTGTTTCTGCGTTCTCCAGCACAAGCCATTCTTGCTTTTCTTCATCGTCTAAAAACACTATTCGTGTTTCTCCTGAGTAAGTCTCTTTTGTTATTATCTGCCCGTCAAGCGGCTTTTTAGTTTCAACTTGTTCCCCTGTACCTGTTCTCAGTAGGGTGTCTGGCGTTGTCTCTATCTTGTATAAGGGCTCGTCTTCTATTTCCACCAAGATTACAGGGGCTGGTATTTCTTCGAAGTCTTTTGGCTCCCAAGTCCATGTATAATCTATTCTAATGTCTATGAGCCGCTGGGGTTTGAGCGTGGCTTTTTGCCTTGTTACCCCATCAGGATTTCTAGGTTCAAATACAGGGGCTATGCATTTGACTGGCTCCCTGTGCAGGACGTAGTCCATTTCCCCTAAGTCGTTGAAAAGCTCAGGTCTTGTCTCGCTTCCTTTCCAGACATACCATCTGCCTTCTATCAGTTTTTCTACCATCGGTTGCTTTCGCCTCCCATGTCTTTTGTATGCCGCAGGCTGGTTGCTTCAGCTTCAGTTAAGGTTGCTTTGCTTCCAGCCTGCTTTCTGCTTGTGATTTTACTCGTCGTTGTCTGCTGTGCTGTCGTTGTTGCAGTCTGACCCTTTTGGCTGGTCCCCTTCTGCAAATCTTGTTGTTGTCACTTGTATCATTCTGCCCTTGTCCGTGTTAAGGAAGGTTCTTGTTGTCTTTCCACATTCGCAGCTGTGTTTTTTCCCTGCGAAGGTGTATCCATTTGCTGCTAGTTTTTCTTTTATTTCCTTATACATTTCAGTTTCGCCTCTTGTATTTCCTTTTTCTCGCTTTCTGTAATTCCTCTTTTAACAATCTCCCAACAGATGTCACTGTGCCGAGCGGCCCTGATGCGACTGCTTTCGCAGTCCGTGTGCATGCTTACGGGGAGGTTCAGTGGCGGGCTTTGGGTTGGAGGGTTGCCCTTCCGGAGTGATTTAATCGACGGACGTCGGCTCCTTCGGGGTCTCTTACTTATATGCCCGCCAATGAGTATTATTGAACTTGGCGTATTATCGGCATTTCTTCTTCTGTTATTTCTGTCTCAGCTGCTATTGCTTCTTTGTCTTTTCTGGCTAATTCCTGTGCTTTCACCCATGTGCCTTTCAGGAAGTCTTCTGCGTCTATTTCATCATTGACTACGAACTCCCCGCATTCTGGGCAGACATACTCGTCTCTCGTGCATAGGTCGTCTTCAAAATCTTCTACAAGTGATGCGTATTGTCCTTTCGTGTCAATGTAGACGCTTACTTGTGCTGTTCCTGTCTTGTTGGTCAGCAGGTATGTTATTTCTTTTTCGCAGTTCGGGCATGCTGGCATTGTGTTATTCCCCCTCTTTTGTTTCTTGTATTGCTTCTTGTATTGTTTCGAGTAGTTTGTGGTATGCTTCTGTTTCTTTTTCGAGAATTGTTAGGTAGTACCATTCTCTTGTGTTGTCAAGGAGAAGTCGGTGTGCTTCTAGGCGGTCTTGGTTTGTTATTTCGAACATTGTTGGCGTGGTTAAGTTTTCCAGTATGCTTACTTTGCCCATTATGGTTTCACCTGCCCTGTGCGTAGTTTGTTGAAGTATATGAGTTCGGGTATGTTGGCATAGCTTAGCATCTCCTGTAGTTTATTTCATATATCTTATTCATGAGCTTATTTGGCATTCCACCCACCATCTGTTGGTGTTCTGTTGGTGTCATCTTGCTCAATATGAAGGTTGTCCTGTTTATCCATTCACCCCCCTCTTGCATATCCTGTCGTGTGATATTGAAGTAGGTTATGCTGTATTTTTTTGCTGTCAGGTAATCCAGCAGGTTTCTCTCTTCATCAGGGGTTGTGTTATTCAGTTCTATTACGCTTTCATATTCTATCTTTTCCATTTCTTGTACACCTCTTATATGTTTTCCTTGGGGTTTGTCGGGCTTGGTTGTTAGTATGAGTTGCAGAACTGCTGTTGAATTCACTATTGTAGCAGTCTTCGCACAAGGCACTGTATTTTTTAATTGCTTGTTTCAGCAGCTTGTCTTTTTTCTTGTTCCAGTTGTCGCTTATGGTGGGCTGGAAGTCTTCTGCGTCTATCCATATCAGTTCGTATGTGCTTTCAGTTTTCCCACATTTATCACAAGTGTTTGTTTCTGCCGCTTCGAACTGGTCTTTGCATTTTTCGCATTGCAGTATTGGTGTTCCGTAGTCTGTGTGGTGGTATTTTGCAGTCCCTTTGCAGAGACACATCTCGTCTGGCACTTCTACTTTCTTCATTGCATCGCCTCTATTGTGTTTCTCAGCGTCATTTCGTTTGCGGCTATGTGCTGGCAGTGTTTGCATGTTTCCAT
>Ga0247842_10005510_pt1 | contig 14959 bp, 11 predicted proteins | sample LaCruzMarch2015__3_FD_192411 | JGI IMG/M metagenome (GOLD analysis project Ga0247842, IMG submission 192411) | Freshwater microbial communities from meromictic Lake La Cruz, Castile-La Mancha, Spain - LaCruzMarch2015_19m | ecosystem: Environmental > Aquatic > Freshwater > Lake | place: Spain...
GATGATAATATTCAAATCATTGGTTAGTTTGTAATCTCTGGTATATAAAAGGTCCAGGCGGGAAATTGCTTCTTCGGGTATATTTGTGTTTTTAAAGGCATCCAGTGGATTTAAAACGCCTTGTTTTATTTCGGGCAGCCGGTGGGCTTCGTCTTTAATATGCGGGCTGAAACCAACCCATGATTTCCATCCGAAAAGGACGGCAAAAATATTGCGGATCAATCCGATCGGCTTTCGTACCAGGAAAACTGAGATAGGGTAAAAACACAGCAATGTCAAAGAAACAATGACATCCAGCATTCTTTTGTTCCGCCTGTTCGATTTCTTGGTAATCGCGTTGATATCGATCACATAAAGATCGCCTGATGTATTAATGGAGTTGCTCCCGATAATTGAAAGACTCTCAGGCGGAGCAATTTTATAGTCAACCTGTTCATTTTTCAGTTCCGACATCATGTCAATAATTACCTGTGCGGGAACATCTTTGGCACAAAAAATAACCTCGTTAATCTTGTGAATCCTGATAATTTCCTTGATTTGTCCCAAATGCCCGATAAACCCATTAGCATTGTTACGGTGATGGAGGTAACTTACAAGGCCTGTAAAGGCAGGGTTCATACCTGTTTGCTGAAGAAGCTCGGCCACCCGTTCCGACTCTTCTTTCTCCCCGATGATAACAAATCGCTTGTTTTTTTCAGAATTCAGTTTGTACCCGGTGATATTCAGCAGGTGCAAAACATAGCGGACACCGAGCATGATCATGGTTCCCCATATTGCTCCGAGGATGATCAGGGCACGCGAAAAATGATATTCTTTATTTTGCAGGGAATATAAGACCAGGATGATGATTGTTCCGACCGTCATTCCCTGGATTACCTTTCGCAAACGGATAGGTTTGTCATACCCGCCGCTGAGATAGATACACAGCAACCAGATTGAAAGGTAGATCGGGACTGCTACATAGATAAAGGTAAATGGGTAATGCCCGCCATCGGGATAGATAAAATTCCGTTCCCAATAGTCCTTGATCAGAAGAATGCCGGTGTAAATCAGGAAGATGTCGGCAAAAGGCAATATGATGCGGTTAAAAAAGCGGGTAAGGATCGAGATAAAAGCCCTGAAATAAATTGCCAGATTGATCATCATGGAGAAGGCTCTTGCATTCTCCTTCGAAAAATGTTTATTTGCGAAAACGATCATCGCATTGTAAAACACAAAGACATAATTCAAACTGCCCTTCTTTGTGCTTTCACCTTTGTAATGAATGATTCGTGTTCCGGGGAAATAGTAGTTTTTATATCCGGCCTGGGTGATGCGGTAGCTGAGGTCGATGTCTTCGCCATACATAAAAAAGTCTTCATCCAGGCAGCCAATTTCATCCAGTACCTTTTTCCTTACCAGCATAAATGCCCCGGCAAGTACGTCGACCTCATGGGTTTTGTCCTTGTCAAGATATCCAAGGTGATAGGTGCTGAAAAACCTGGATTTAGGGAACAGGGAGGAGAACCCGAACACTTTGAAGAAGGCAACGGAAGGATAGGGCAGACCACGCTTACTTTCGGGGAGGAACTTACCTTTACCATCCAGCATTTTAACCCCAAGGCCGCCGGCATCTGGGTGCTCATCCATGAAATCAACGACTTTTCGCAGGGTATCATCTTCAACGATCGTGTCGGGATTTAACAGGAGAACGTACTCCCCGGCCGATTTACGAATGGCCTGGTTGTTGGCGGATGAAAACCCTTTATTCGCTTTGTTTTCAATTAAATGGATGTCAGGAAATTTTTCCTTCACCATCTTCACCGAGCCATCCACTGAGTCGTTATCTACCACAAAAATTTCCGTTTCAAGTCCATGACAGGCATTCTGGACAGAGTGGAGACATTGCTCCAGGAAATATTTTACGTTGTAGTTAACGATTATGATTGATAGCTTCATCCGATAATGCGAGATTCGACTGTAAAGTTAGGGTTATTCAGTTAAATTCAAAACTATATTGCTCCTGCTTCGATCATCAATACAATTTGTTCAATTGCCTGGTCGCTGCCGCCAGGATCATAGTCTGTTTTCAGATCATATCCGAATATTTTAGCCAGTGTTTGCCAGATGAAGGCTGTAAATCCGCCTCTGAGGTCTTTTACGATATCGAAGGTTGAATTGCCGGTTTCACGGTAAATGAGTTTGATCAGGATTTTTCCCTGTGAAAAGGTAAGATCCTTGATTTCATCACCGAACTGGAGCTGCAGTTCCTTTTCTGCCTTTTTCATGTATAATTTCCTTGCCTTCTCAGTTTGAATGGTATCGAGAATCAACTTATATCCGCTTAGTTTTTGTCCGGCTAATTTGGCATAGGGATACACCTTTTTAACGTTATAGACCAACCGGTCGTAACGTTTCGATTCTCTCTTTGTTTCGATTCTGACAGGAGGAAAAATAACCACGGGCCTGATATCGATCAGTGCAACCGTATCGCCATCAATGATCTTAACAGCATTGTTCCTTTGCACAGTATCCTGCGATACAGCATGCATATAACAAAAAACAACGAGGAAGATGGTAAGTAATCTTGTGATCATTGGTATCAGGCGACCTTTAACCTTGCCATGCTGGTTTTCTGAAACTTTTCTGCAACAAAGGCAGAAGTAATGCGCAATGATTTGACGTTGGTTTTTGACGGTAATTCAAACATGGCGTCGTTCATGATTCCTTCGAGGATGGATCGCAATCCCCTTGCTCCGAGTTTGAATTCGATTGATTTTTCGACCACAAAGTCGAGCGCTTCATCATCAAAAGTCACCTTGATATTGTCAAGTTCAAACAATTTGGTATACTGCCTGATAAGCGAATTTTTTGGTTCGGTGAGGATCCGCCGCAGGGTTTGCTTGTCGAGGGTATGCATGAATGTGACAATGGGAAGGCGGCCTACCAGTTCAGGGATCAGCCCAAACGCTTTCAAATCCACAGGGGTGATATACTGAAGGATATTGTCCTTGTCGATGTTCTCCCGTTTCTTATCAGACTTATATCCTATTTTATTCGTTTGAAGCCGGTTCGAAATCTTTTTTTCAATACCATCAAAAGCCCCGCCGGTGATAAAGAGAATGTTTTGTGTATTGATCTGGATCATCTTTTGCTCAGGATGTTTCCGGCCTCCCTGTGGCGGCACGTTGACGATTGACCCTTCGAGCATTTTTAACAGGGCCTGCTGAACACCTTCGCCACTGACATCGCGGGTTATTGAAGGATTATCTCCCTTGCGGGCAATTTTATCAATTTCATCGATGAAAACAATTCCCCGCTCGGCAGCAGCAACATCATAATCAGCTACCTGAAGTAGTCTTGCCAGGATGCTTTCCACATCCTCGCCAACATAACCTGCTTCGGTAAGCGCAGTTGCGTCGGCGATACAAAACGGCACATTGAGCAGTTTTGCAATAGTTCGCGCCAGCAGGGTCTTTCCGGTTCCTGTTTCGCCTACAACTACGATGTTCGATTTTTCAATCTCAACATCATCCGCCTGAACATCCTTTGAGTGGGCAAGTCGCTTGTAATGATTATAAACAGCCACTGAGATGACACGTTTTGCCTCTTCCTGGCCAATTACAAACTGATCGAGGTGCTTCTTGATTTCAACGGGCTTCAGCAGCTTGAAATCGGGAAACTCCTTTTGTTTTGCGGTTGCTAACTCCTCCTGGAGGATCACCTGGGCCTGCTGAACACAATTTTCGCAGATGTGGCCTTCAAGGCCGGCAATCAGAATTTTGGTCTCGCGTTTTGTACGACCACAGAAAGAGCACCTGTCAACAGTTTTTGCCATATTAACGCTATTAACTTTCCTTTTTTGTGCGGATCAGTATTTCATCAATCATACCATATGTACGTGCCTCTTCACTGGTCATCCAGTAGTCGCGGTCGGCATCCTTGAGGATTCGTTTATAAGGCTGTCCCGAGTGAAGCGCAATGATCTCGTACAACTCCTTTTTCAGTTTCTGGATCTCGCGGGCCGTAATATCAATATCAGAGGCTTGTCCCTCAGCGCTGCCCATCGGTTGATGGATCAGGATGCGCGAATGCTTCAGCGCTGTCCGCTTTCCTTTTTCCCCGGCACACAGCAGAATGGCTCCCATCGAAGCAGCCATACCTGTGCATATGGTTGCCACATGCGGGTTGATATACTGCATGGTGTCGTAGATTCCCAGGCCGGCATAGACAGAACCACCCGGTGTATTGAGGTAGATTTGGATATCTTTCCGGGAATCAACCGATTCAAGGAAAAGCAACTGCGCCTGGATAATGTTGGCAACATAATCATCAATGGGTACGCCAAGGAAAATGATGCGGTCCATCATCAAACGGGAAAATACATCCATGGTGGCAATGTTCAGCTGCCGCTCTTCAATGATGGTTGGTGAAATATAATTGGAAGATATCGATTTGTATTTTGCCAGGGTCAGGCTGCTGATGCCTTTGTGACCGATGGCGTATTTTGAAAATTCGTCCATGATATTGAAATGACTGAATTGTTGAATTAATGAATTGTTGAATTAATGAATTGTTGAATTAATGATTTAATGGTCGTGGTCGTGTTCGTGATCATGTTCGTGATCATGTTCGTGATCGTGATCGTGTTCGTGGTCGTGTTCGTGGTCGTGATCATGATCATGTTCATGCTGATGCATGGCTGAGGCTAATTTGATGTATTCATCGTAGGAAACCTCTTTGGGTTGAAAGATGATGTTGGTTTTGAAAAAATCCATCAGTTTTCCATTGTAAAGCTGATCGTTGATGCGCTGCACCTGTTCCTTGTTCTGCATGAAGGTGTCGATGATCGATTCGTAACGTTTTTGCATTTCGGGATCCATATCACCCATGTTCACCTGGCGCAGCATGTTAAACCGGATGTAGTTACGAATGTCTTCATCGGTAACAGTGATATCATTTTCCTTGATCAGTTTATTCTCTATCAACTGCCATTTCATGGAGTCGGCAAAGGAGGCATAATTCTTTTCGATCTCCTCGGGCGTGTATTTCCCTTCGTTGTTTTCCAACAACCAGCGTTTCAGGAATTCGTCAGGGAGAGGCATCTCCGTGTTTTTTACCAGCGCTTCGGTAATGGTATTGAATAACAGCTTGTCAGTTTCAGCTGAAAAACTCAGCGAAGCGTCCTTTCTGACCTGTTCCCTGAAATCTTCTTCAGTTTGAATATCGAGACCCGGATAAACCTGGTTGAAAAATTGCAGGTTCATCTCTGCAGGTTCAACTGCGGGTTCTTTTGGTTCCACTGGTGTTTCCTCACTCGCAGGCACTGCTTCAGCTTCAGGCGCTACCTCACTGTCAGGCGCAGTTTCAGCTTTTGGCGCAGTTTCAGTTTCTGGCGCTGCCTCACCCTCAGGTGCTGTATCAGCCTCAGCGGCAGCCTCGTCAATAAGAGTCGCCTTTGGTGTGCCGAAACGCTTGCGGGTGTCATCAATATATTTGTTTACCATGTCGTCATCAACAGATATGGTATAATTGGCAATATTGAGATCCTGGTCAAGCGGAATTGTAAATTTGGGGGTGAGTCCAAGATCGAAATAGAATTCGAAGGTATCCTGGTTCTCAAAATCAATGGATGGATTTTTTTCCAGATTGGGTAATGGATTCCCAAGAATATCAAGCTTTTCCTCTTTGATATAGTTGACAAGGCTATCAGAAATGAGTTTGTTAACTTCATCGGCCAGGATGGCTTTACCGTACATTTTTTTTATCAGTCCGGTTGGAATATGTCCCGGACGGAAGCCAGGAATTTTCGCTTTTCGTTTGTAATCGGAGATTTGCTTTTCCACAGCCTGTGCATAATCAGCGGGTCCGATCTCAATTTTCAGCAGTGCAGTAAGTGCACCGGTACTTTCTTTTGAAACATTCATGTAATCAATGGTATTTGTTAAAAATAAATGGTGCGGATGAAGGGACTCGAACCCCCACGCCCGAAGGCACAAGATCCTAAGTCTTGCGCGGCTACCAATTACGCCACACCCGCATCAAGGATCTTCCTTAAAAAAGGTTTGCAAAGTTACACTTTTTTCGATCACTATTTAAGTGAAGCCAAAGCTGAATTGTAATCAGGTTCCTGGACAATGTCGGGGACCTGCTCGGAGTAAATTATCTTACCGGATTCGTCGACCACTGCAACAGCGCGCGAAAAGAGCCCGGCAAGGGGACCATCTGTTATCACAACACCCCAGTCTTTGCCGAAGCTGCTATTGCGCAATTCAGAAAGGGAAATCACGCTGGTCAATCCTTCTGTGGAGCAAAAGCGGGCATGCGCAAAGGGGAGGTCCTTCGAAATACAGAGTACCACTGTGTTTTCATGTTTCTGAGCTTCCGCGTTAAATTTCCTGACCGAAGTGGCACATACGGCTGTATCGAGGCTTGGGAAGATGTTTAAAACGATTTTTTTTCCTGCAAATGCCTTCAGTGAAACGTCGGACAGGTCGGTTTTTGTTAACAGGAAGTCAGGAGCCATGGTGCCGGCTCCCGGGAGAGAACCAAGTGTATGAATTGGATTTCCCTGTAATGCGATCGTAGCCATAAGTTATGTTTTTAAGTTAGCTGCAAAATTAGCAAATTGAAATATTCCCTTCTGCTTTTCGTTAAATCTTTATCAACAAGAGGATTGAATACAATCGTTGTTGAATCTTTTTTCTTAACAGCTTGATATTTTGATGCCATTCCGGGTTACATCCCTGTTAATTGTCTTTCTGGTCTTGCAGGTCGATGCCATTGCCCAGGAGATGCCTGGAACCACATTGGGGAACTATGCCGGCGTAAACAGCCTGCAACTCAATCCGAGTGCCCTTCATAACTCTAAAACCCACATTGATATTCAGATTACCGGATTGGATCTTTTTTTGCAGAATGATGCTTTGTATATGTCAAAATCGGATTATCGCTTTACCGATTTTTTCAAATCCGGTTACGAATTGCCCCTGCACCCGGAACCCTACATAAATGAATTCCGCTCATTTTACCGATACGATAATGAACTGGACAAATCAGCCTTCATCCAGGAACGGTTTAACGGGCCAGGCGCCATGATCATTCTCGATGACCATGCATTTGCCATAACCACCGGAGTGCGTACGGTTTTATCGTTAGATAATGTGCCCTATGATGTGGCGAATTTTGCCTATTTGGGTCTGGGTTATACTCCGCAGCAGAATATCAACTATGTTCATAACAAGCCCTTCACGGTTTCAACGATGGCTTGGGGGGAGATTGGGTTCAGCTATGCCAATGCATTTTATACACGCGGTTTTAACCGGTTGTCGGCAGGCATCACGGTGAAGGGTTTGCTGGGCCTTGGCGGAATGTATTTGAACGCCGCCAGGCTTGATTATGTAATACCGGATGATTCGACCATCATCATCAACAATCTTGAGGCCGATATGGGAATTGCATTGCCGGTTGATTACAATAGCAATCAACCCGATCTTCAACCCTTGTTCAAGGGCGCCGGCATTGGGTTTGATGTCGGGATTACCTATCAACGGCTTTCGCGTTACCACCAGGATGATAATTACAATTTACAATGTGCAAAGCCATACGAAGATTACCTGTACAGGATTGGTGTTGCCTTGATCGACATCGGGGGAATAAGGTTCTCAAACAATGCGGCTAAGTTGAATGTTGATAACCGCAGTTCCAGGTGGGACGATGTGAACACATTGGATTTCAGGAATATTAACCAGATAATCGACACCATCAGTTTCCAGTTTTATGGTAACTATTCCGGTGCGTATGCCGGTGAAAAATTTACACTTTGGCTGCCTTCGGCGCTGAGCGTACAGTTTGATTACCATCTGAGGAAAAGCTGGTATGTGAATGCAAACATGATCTATGGCTTCCCGCTGGCTAAAGGATCCCTTGCAAGGCCGGCCGAACTTTCAATCACTCCTCGTTACGAAACCAGGATTTTCGAAGCGAGTCTGCCCATATCATGGTATGACTGGTCACAGCCACGGGTCGGATTGGCACTGCGAATCTATGGTTTTACCATTGGCACCGATAAAATTGGCGGATTTTTTCACTTTCGTGATTTTTCCGGCCTGGATTTTTACTTTTCCATAAAGGTGTTTTTCAACAAGGGCAGCTGCAGTAAAAAGGGTGGCGTTCATTGCGGTTATGCTGATCCGAAGTCCTGAAAACATCAGGATTCCGACATCCGTACATCCAGTGCATCACGTAAGGCATTTCCCATCAGCATGAAGGCCAGCACCATGCACATGATTGCAATCCCGGGCAGGATGGCGAGGTAGGCATAATCAAGCACGATATATCCGTAATTTTCTTTGATCATCGATCCCCAGGAGGGAACGGGAGGCTGAACCCCCAATCCAAGAAAACTCAACCCGGCCTCCATGAGAATGGCAGAGGCAAAATTTGCAGCTGAAATTACAATTACGGCTGCCATAACGTTTGGCAGGATGTGATAAAAAATTATCCGTATATCTGAAAAACCCAGCGCCCGTGCTGCTTCAACATATTCTTTTTCGCGAATGCCCAGAATTTGTCCGCGGACAACCCTGGCGACTTCAACCCACATGGTGAGCCCAACCGCAATGAAAACCTGCCAGAAACCTTTCCCCAGGGCAAAGGTTATGGCAATGACCAGTAAAAGGGTTGGAATGGACCAAACCACGTTGATAAGCCACATGATGAAATTATCAACCCATCCCCGGTAATAGCCACCGATGGCTCCGATTAAAATACCGATCAGGAGTGAGATTGCCACTGAAATCAAACCGACGGAAAGACTGACGCGGGTGCCGATCATCAGCTGGCTGAGATAATCGCGGCCAAAACGATCGGTTCCGAGCCAGAATGTTTTCCTTACCGGTGTTCCGGTCTGATCAACCGGCAATGTCTGGACCAGGCCCGCCTCGCCGGGAATGGCATCATATTCAATGAAATACACCTGCCCGTGTTTAATTGAATATGACCGGATCGGTACATATTCGAAATTACTGCGCTTGCCCCGGATCATGGTTGTCAGCAAACTGGTCTTTTCCGGCAACTGGTTTCCTTTTACCGGCATCATGACGACCGAAAATCCTGGCTTTTTCAAACCCAGCTCGAGGTACTGGTCGTTGGCAAATGGCGTGGAATCAGGTGTGATCAGATATCCAAGGCATGCTACCAGTACCATTAGACCAATAAAAACCAGTGATCCGAAACCAAGTCTGTCTTTTTTAAACTTTTTCCAGGCCAGTAAACCGGGTGACCCTGAGGCGATATAGCTCTTCTTTTTAAAAAACAAGCGGATAGTGTGAATAATGGTTTGACAAATATAATTTTTTTAGTACTTTTGCAAACGCATAAATGGTGGTCGTAGCTCAGTTGGTTAGAGCGATAGATTGTGGATCTATAGGTCGTGGGTTCAAGCCCCATCTTCCACCCAAAATTTCAAGGCTTTCGGCAAACTGAAAGCCTTTTTTTTATTTTAACTGTCCCTTGAAGGTTGTTTGAAAATCCTCCCATTTAGTTGCCAAATAGGCATCCTGTCCAAAATAGTTCAGAATACATTCAAAGGCAGGGGCTTGCTGATAACCCGGCACAACAGTGATGATCTGCCCTTTTTCATTTAAAAATGCGTAAGAGGGATATGACATCTGCCCGCGCAGCATTTCATTGGCCAGCTGATGGGTGCTTCTTTTGACTGATGGATTGGGATTGACAAACTTCACGCCGTCAATTTCAACTGTATCTTTCCGCTCAGCATCAAGCTTCACACAGTAGTAATGTTCGTTCATATAGGCAGCTATTACCGGGTTGGCAAAAGTTTCAGCATCCATTTTCTTGCACCAGCCACACCAGTCAGTATAGACATCGATCATCATCTTTTTGGGTTTTTTCTTATTCAGCTTGTAAGCATCTTCAAAAGAATACCATTTCACCTTTACCTCTTTGGTAACCGGCTTCTTTGCCTCCTGGGCAAAAGATGTATGTGTAAGAAAAATAATCGTGGAAATTGTGCACAATAACAAAATGGATTGTCTTTTCATTTTTCGATGGTTATAATTTATAATAGCAGTAACTGTTCTAAGTATTAATTTCTGAGTCCGTTCTGAAAACTTATATTTACGATTTATTTGAACATATTTAAAATCAAGTCAATGATTGCATGGACACATCGGCTTCACTGAGTGTCCGGTTCTCATCAGGTCGTTGAGCGGAGTCGAAACGACCTGGCGATGATTCCCTGACACTTCGACTCCGCTCAGTGTCCGGGTGTTCCGCTCAGTGTCCGGTTTTCATCAGGTCGTTGAGCGGAGTCGAAACGACCTGATGATGATTCCCTGACACTTCGACTCCGCTCAGTGTCCGGGTGTTCCGCTCAGTGTCCGGTTTTCATCAGGTCGTTGAGCGGAGTCGAAACGACCTGGCAATTTGACAGCAGGTATTTGATTCATCTCTTAACTCCCTCACGACACTTTGCATTGGTTCTGTTTTTACACTCTGACAAGTTTGACAACTTTGATAAATCGTCTTTAATCAAAGCCAGCTTTTTCGTTCTCGACCAGCCTTGAATTTGTTTTTCCCGGAAAAAAGCCATTTCGATTTGTGCATGTTCTTCATAATAAACCAATCGGACAGGTAACCGTTTTCTTGTAAAATTTGCGCCAATACCACTTTGATGCTCTTTAAGTCGATTCTCGAGATTTATTGTACTGCCAGTATATAAGGATCTATCTGCACACTCAAGAATATAAGTAAATCCTTTCATCAGGTTCGATATTGTTAAATAAATCCGGGCACTTCGACTCCGCTCAGTGTCCGGGTGTTCCGCTCAGTGTCCGGTTTTCTTTAAACTACCGTTTCGTAGTTCAGCTATTCTTACCTGCAATTTGTGTATCAAAACACACATCAAAATTCAATATTCAATATTCAATATTCGAGATTCACCCCCCTCTCTCCATCTCCCGCTGATGGTCCTTTTGTTTCAACGTTTCCCGCTTGTCGTATGAGTGTTTTCCACGTGCAAGGGCTATCGTAAGTTTGGCCAGTCCGTTTTCGTTGATGAACAGCAAAACCGGGATAATTGTAAATCCCCGCTCTTTGACCTTAATAGCAAGTTTTTTCAATTCACGTTTGGTGAGCAGTAACTTACGGTCACGTTTGGGTTCATGGTTATAATGGGTTCCAAAGGAATATTCGGCAATATGCATATTCCTGACAAAAAGTTCAGTTCCGGTAAAGGTACAGTAAGCATCGGCAATTGAAGCCGTGCCATCGCGGATCGATTTAATCTCAGTGCCGGTAAGCAGTATTCCTGCCGTAACCTCCTGCACCAGAAAATACTCATGCGAAGCCCGTTTATTGCGGATATTTACCGATTTCTCCATCTATTTTTTTTCGGGCATTAAAACAACCCGTACATAATGGTCGGGCTTGAAGAAGGTGGCTGCGGCTGTTTTTACATCCTCAATGGTGATTGAATTTACCTTTTCATTATAGGTTGCAATTGCACCGGGTGCATCATGATTATAATAGAGCGATTCAAGTTTGCTGAGCCAGAAATTATTCTTTTCCAGATCGGTCTCCCTGCCGCGGATCATCGCCTCCTGGGCTTTTTTTAGATCAACTTCCGCAGGCCCGTTTTTCCTGAGTTTTTTAATCTCACCAAAAACTGCTTTGGTCAGTTTGCCGGTAGTTTTGGGCGAACATCCGAACATGATCATCATCTGGAAGGTGGGTTGGGGATACTGATCCATGTTCATCCTGACCTGCGGTGAATAAACGCCGCTCATCTTCTCACGAATAACTTCAACCAGTTTGATCCCGATGATTTCTTTGATCATATTAATCAGGAGGACATTTTTTTCATTCCATTCAATTTTTTCCGACATCACGATTCCGACCATGCTCTGCGGATCAGTTCCTTTGTAAATAGTAAGGTTCGTAACTCCTTCGGCAAACTTAGGGGAGGTATCCTTCCATGTTTCATGGCGGTTAAGCGCCGGGAGGCTTCCGAAATACTGCTCAATCATGGGCGCAATTGAATCGATATCAAAATTGCCAACCAGGAAAAAATTGAAATCACCAGCATCAGCAAACCGATCTTTGTAGATCTTGTAGATTTCATCCAGTTTTACTTCATTAAGTTGTGCCGGTGACGGGAAGATTACCATACGCTTGTATCCGGGATAGACAGATTTGAAGAGGGTATCGTAGAATGACATGATGGGACTGCTGTTCATGAATTTCAACTGGTTTTCCATCTGCGACATAAATGCTTTAAAGGCTGTGGTATCTTTCCGGGGTTGATTTACATAGAGATAGATCAGCTGCATCATGGTTTCAAAGTCCTTTGGTGTGCTGCTTCCCCTGAAACCCTCCTGCACACCGGAAATATATGGGTTGATTTGAATATTTTTGCCTTTCAGCTTTTTCTCAAGTTCAATATTATCAAAGTTGCCTATTCCGCTCATATCAATTACCTGGGAGGCATAATTGGCCGACATGAATTCCTGGTCTGGCACCAGTGAATGGCCGCCAAGGCTATACGCTGTCACAAGGATTTCGTCATTTTTAAAACTGGTTGGTTTCAGAACGACAGTGATCCCGTTTGAAAGTTTCAACTCGGTAAAGCCAAGCTCCTTGTTTTCAGTGCGGTTTGTGATTTTTCCCGGCTGCACAATCCCGCTGACCAGAGGCGCCGTGCTGAAATTATCGACATAGGCCTCCAATGGCGCAGTCTTCGATTGTTTGATGATATCGAGAACCTCGCTGGTAGTGGGGACCTTTACGTTTTCTTTTTCAGGCGCCATGATGATTACGGCCATGTTGTTATCAGTCACCCATTTCTTTGCCAGCGCATTGATATCCTCAAGCTTGATCCCGGGCAACAGATGTTTCACATATTTGAACTTCTTCTGGGCGCCGGGAATAGCATCGCCTGAAAGATAATTGCTCACATATTCGCTGCAAAACGAAGGTGATTCTGTTTTATCAAACTCCTTTGATGCCTTTTCATACTGGCTTTCCATCTCTTCCTTCTGGCGGTCGAGCTCGGTCTGGGTAAATCCGAATCTTTTCACCCTTTCATTTTCAGCAAGCAGCGCTTCCATGCTTTTATCTATCTGACTTTCCTTTGCCATGGCGTTGATCATATATGCATCTTTGTTTCTTGCCAGGAAACGACCGTAACCCGATCCGGCGAAAACATAGGGGGATTCGGGTTTCTGTGAAATTTCATTGAACCGGTTATTGAGCATTTCAGTAAACAACTCCGACAGAAGTTTATCACGGAAATCGCCCAGGTTTTTTTCGGGTGTAAGCGGATGTTTGTAAAACAACATAACGAAATTGTTCGTTGCCTCCTTATCGGTTGCAATGGCAATTAGCGGCTCGGTATTATCGGGGATGTCGTAGGTAACACGTTCTTTTTCGGTTGCCGGATTTTTTAACCCTGCAAAGTGTGCCTTGATCTTTGCCTCTGTTTCAGACGGATCGATATCGCCAACAACAATGATGGCCTGGAGATCGGGCCGGTACCAGTCGTTGTAAAAATCACGAAGGGTTTCATGTTTGAATTCCTCGATCACCTCAACTTTGCCAATGGGTACTCTTGTGGCGTAGCGGGAATCTTTAAGAACCACAGGCAGGTATTTTTTCATCATACGGTCCTGCGCGCCAAGCCCCAGCCGCCATTCTTCAACGATGATGCCACGCTCCTTATCGATCTCTTTGTCATCGAGCGAAGCATAATGGGCCCATTCTTCGAGGACTTTATAACCTTTTTCCACCAGGACGGTATCATCAGTCGGAAGCTGAAGCATATAAACCGTCTCATCAAAACTCGTGTAGGCGTTGATATCCGCTCCGAACCTGACACCTGTCTTTTGCAGGAAATCGATCAGCTCATTCTTAGGAAAGCTCCTGGTGCCATTGAAGTTCATGTGTTCCATGAAATGCGCGAGCCCCTGCTGATCATCATTTTCGAGAATCGAACCCGCGTTAACCACCAGCCTCAGTTCAACCCTTTTTTCCGGCTTTTTATTCTGACGGATATAGTAGACAAGGCCATTATCCAGTTTGCCGATGGTGACGTTTGGATCGATGGTGAGTTTTGTGGTAAGATCAACGGTTGACTGCTGGCTGAATACAGTAGTGACAAACAATAGCAGAAAGCTCATTGTCAGCGACTTAATGACTGAATTTTTCATTTGTTGGAGTTTAAAAAACATCTGTTGGATTCCAGTGCAATTTTACCATTTTTTCGGCAAAGTCCCAAGTTAAATATTCCAGCGAAATACCAGGGAAAACATGAAGAAAAAAGAAAAAGTAATCTGCCGGAATTATCCAATCCCTCAATCAATCAATCAATCAATCAATCAATCAATCACTCACTCACTCACTCACTCACTCACTCACTCACTCTCACTCAATAAATTCAATAAAAGTTACACTGTCAGAAAATAAAAGCATTATTTTTGACGCCGCAACTCGTTTATCAAACAGGGGCGGGGAGAGGTTACTACAAATCAGGAATTTGATAAAAGCCTAACACAGACTCTGAATCTAAAGAACTAATCTGCTATTGACTGCCAGCATAATGATAATATCTGAACCAGTTTATCTCAGCGTCGTTGTTCCATCTTTTAAATCAGCCGGAATATTAGAAAAAAACCTCCCGGTTTTGCTATCCTATCTGAAAAAGCAGGATTATACCTGGGAGGTGATTGTAGTGGATGATGGAAGCAATGATCATGGCGCCACTCAAGCTGTTTGCAGCAAACTGGGTTGTGTTTTCACTCAGAACGAACGGAATATGGGCAAGGGAGCCGCGGTGCGCAATGGAATGAAAAAGGCATGCGGCCGGTTCCGGATTTTTACCGATGCCGATATTCCCTATGATTTAGATACGATAGGTGTAATTTTAAAATTTCTTGATTTCAAGGAATTCGATATGGTAATG
>Ga0247842_10005511_pt1 | contig 14957 bp, 14 predicted proteins | sample LaCruzMarch2015__3_FD_192411 | JGI IMG/M metagenome (GOLD analysis project Ga0247842, IMG submission 192411) | Freshwater microbial communities from meromictic Lake La Cruz, Castile-La Mancha, Spain - LaCruzMarch2015_19m | ecosystem: Environmental > Aquatic > Freshwater > Lake | place: Spain...
AAAAAAAATAAAAATTTGTATATTCTTAAATCAAAAACTTAACAAGAAATTAAATTAGAAGACGAACTTAAATCAAAAACTTGGCAAAAATTTAAATTAAAATTAAAACTTAAATCAAAAACTTAATAGGTTTCTGAACTAGGTCGGCGTATTGGGAACGCGGATTGCCGAGAGCGTATGCTGAGAAACTTTTATGTAAAAATAATAAAAAATAATATGAAACATGCTAACAACGAATTAATTTATTATATTATTATTTATTTATTCTCTCATCTCTCTATAAATGAAAAATGAAACTAGATTAAAATAACGAAACAATGTTTTTGAAATCATATCTTATTTTTATAAAAGTTTATAATTCGTTAGTTAGAGAGATTAATAGAAAATACAAAAAATAAATTAATTAATAATTAATAAATAATATAAAATTTACTGTTTCTAAAACCTTTATAAATAAATAGTCAATGTCATTTTGGGTCAACATTTTATTTTATTACCTTTTCATTTTTGTTTTTAGAGAGAAGAGAGAATAAATAGAAAATAAGGATAATTAATTGAAAAATAATATAATAGAAAATAATAAAGAAATGTATAATTTTTTATTTTATATCATATTTGGATTTTACTCCATTAAATTTATTTCCTTTCTTTATCGATATTTTAGCATTGATAATATAATAAAACACACTTATATCTATAATTTAAGCTTTGAAGACGGGTCTGTTGATAGAAAGGTATTGAATTTTAATAATAATGATGTATTATTATGCATTACAACCGGAGGAGATAATATATTAAATTATTTAATTGATAATGTTAAAAAAATACACACTGCTGATATAAATATACATCAAAACTTTTTATTAGAAACGAAAATGAGTATGATGAAAGTATTATCAAGAGATGAGTTTTTTAAAGTATTAAATTCTAGAAATAAAAATAGCGAAGGATATAAATTATTTTTAGATAACTTGGAACGAATTAAAGAAAATATGTCACCACATGGAAAAATATGGTTAGATGAAAATAAAACCGAGTTTTCACATTTTATTGAATCAGGGTCAGCTAAATATTCTATAAAAATTATAAATTTTATTTCTTGGTATTATGGAATTAGTGGAATATTTCAATGTAACTCGATCAAAGAACAAGTACAGTTTTATCATAAAAATGAAATTGAAAAAAAAGTGAAACAATTATCTGATATTATATGTAATCCGGTTATATTATCTTTTTGGATTACAGGAAATGGTATTCCAAAAAAACAATTTGAACTACTTGGTAATTTTAATGAGTTTTTAGTTGACTTTTTTAAATATTTCGTCTTTAATACTGAATTAATAAAAAACTACTTTTTATATCCATACTTCGGTGGTAGTTTCAGCGAAGAGTGTTGTCCTGACTATTTGAAAGAAGAAAATTATTTAAAAGTTAGAGATAGATTAGACAGAATTACAATTCATACGGATTTTATTGAAAATGTATGTAAAAAGGTATCGGAAAATGGAGATACTATAACCAAAGCAATTCTTTTAGACCACATGGATTGGTTGGAAGAAGGTCAAATTATGAAGGAATGGGACATTTATAAAAAATATTGTCATAAAGATTGCATATATTTTTGGAGAAGTGCATCCAAAAAAAAATACATTGGATGTTTAAATGAATTGGATTACATTAAACATTATGTTTTGGATCATAAAAAAGAAAATTTTATAAGAGATGAAGATAATTTCTTCGATAGAATCGGTTCATATTATTCAACTTTTATTGCCAAAATACCCCCAAATAATATCATGATGAATTCTATAAATCCTGTTTACAATATTAACTTGAAAGATAAATTATATATTTTTTATGAAATGATGAGCGCTCCTTATAAAACGAATAAAAATATTTGTAGCCATGAAGATAAATTAAATCAATTTTACAAATCACAAGCTGCATTATATGATGCGTATCGACAAAATATGCTACATGGAAAAACGAAACTAATACCATCCATCCCATTTAATAATGATGACACATTGCTTATTTTGGCAGGAGGTACGGGAGATATTATAGACCATATGCCATACGCAAATAAATTTAAAAAAATTGTTCTTGTCGATTTATGTGGAGAATTATTAAAAATTGCCAAAGAAAAAAGAGGAAGTATACAAAATCTTGACATTGTTCATCATGATGCAACAACATTTGTTTCAGAAGAAAAATTTGATAAAATAATTATAACATACTCGTTGACAATGATACCATGCTGGACAAAAGCAATAGACATTATTAAGAAAAATTTAAAAGATGGAGGTTATCTCGGCGTTTCCGATTTCACCGTATTCCCAGACGACAGTAACATATTTGAAAAAATAAACGGAAATTTATTTAAAAATATCTTCAAAAAAGATGGAGTTTTTTTAAATGAAAATCATATAAAACTATTAGATGCTGAATTTGAACGTGTAAATTGTTATCTAGAATATGGAGGGTTTCCATTAACCCCGTCGCTCTTCAAATGTCCTTACTATTACGGACTATGGAAAAATATCAAAAATATAAATAAATATGATTAATTCCGAATAAATATTCTCAATCTCTCTATAAATGAAAAATGAAACTAGATTAAAATAATGACAATGTTTTTTGAAATCATATCTTGTTTTATAAAAGTTTCGCAAATATAAATTAGAGAAATTGAGAGAAAATGTACAAATTAAAATATTTAAATAATATATAATAAACAATTATGAATAAAAGAAATAATAAAACATTAAGAGCTAAGAACAAGTATGCTTCAGTAAATCTAAATATAAATAATAATAATAATGTTTTGAAATATGAGGCAAAACTAAATAATACAAAAAATGTTAGCGCGGTTCATATTCATCAAAATAAAAACGGTAAACCGGGCCCAATCCTTTCTTGGATCGCAACTACGCCTCGATGGAAATCCGGAGTTCTACAAAATAAAAAAAATATGAATAAACCGTGTTGTTCAAATGAAAATAAATGTAACTTAACTGCCCCTATAGGAACAAGAAAAGTAAAGTCAAATAGTTCAATAAAATCATCAACAAAACTTCCTACAAATAAAAAATGTAGGGGTGCAAAACCAGGTGCAATTTTAGTAATTCATGGCAAAAAATTCCAGTACACGAGAAAAAATAAAAATTTATCGAAAGGTAAACCGGGACTTGATGTTATTAAAACAAGTAAATTCGTGTAATAAAAAATTAACTTCACAAATGTATAAAAATAACCAAAAATTAAAATGTTTTTTTTGGTTATTTATTCTAAATTAAAATAATGAAATGGAATTTAACACTTCGATTTAACAAACCAAGATGTTAAGTTAAAAAAATAAAAAAAAATATTAAACATAAATTTTTAAAGTTCCATTTCTGAAATTAAATAGTTTATTTTTATAATTTTTAAAATATTTTTCAATACAATATTTTTCTAAAGGACGGTTAGAATCATCTACATAAATTATACCTCCTTTTTTTGACAATAATGTACTCCACCAATAGCAAGGTATTAAACGACCAGGTTTAGAGGGCGAAATATTCAATTTTTAACCCCATCCGTGTGTAGATCTTTTATGATTTACAAAATGTATTAAAAAATCACCCGCTTTATATTGCTCGCCACAACATTTACAAATATAAGCATTTAATTCACGCTGAGGTATATAACAAATATTATTGGAATATTTTGGACTAATAGATTCTAAATACATTCCAAATTGATCATTAAAGTTACATAAATAGTTACCAATTCGATAATTTTTTTGAGGGGGATAGTGAGTATAAGAATCTCTTAAATAATTTAAACTTTCTTTGCAATTTTTAATAAGAAAATTTCCAGAATTTAAACAAACATTATCTTTTGTAATTATTAAAAAATTTTTATTATCATCATCATGATAGCGTTCAATAAAAGATTCTAATTTAATATCAAAATTCATAATGTGTGCATCTGCATCACTATAAAAAATCCAATCATATTTTTCCAAATTATTTAACAACCCCAAAATTTTAGACCAGTGGGGATTTCTCTCAGGAGCCAAAGATTCTTTTAAATAAATAAAATCGTAATTATGCAATTTGCTATATATTTCTTTGCTTCTATTCGCAGAAGCCCATTTTTTTTGATAATCGTTACCTATGCAAAAAGTAAAAACTGCTATTTTCATTCTTTTTTATATATAAGTAATAATTAATTATTATATATAAGTAATAATTAATATACAAATTATTTTTAATAATAATAAAAAGCAAATGAAAAATATAATTATTGATGAAAAAATAATAATTTCTTTAACAACAATTCCATCTCGATTAGAACACATCATTCCGGTTATTGACTCAATAAAAAATCAAACGATTTTACCTGACGAAATTGTGTTAGTATTACCATTAACATCATTTAGAGAACAAAAGGAAATAAATAAAGACCCTTATATCATTTCGGAACGTATTCATAACTATATTATCAATAATAACATAACAGTATTAAGACCTGAAAAAGATTATGGACCAATTATGAAATTATTGCCAGCACTACTAAGAGAAAAAGAAAATAATACCAATAACATAATTATTAGTATCGACGATGATAAAATATATTTTAATAATACATTAGAAGATTTATTAAATGGGTATAAAAGAAATAATTGTGTTTGCGCTAGAAAAGGATCAATTATTAAATTTTATTTAAATAAAAATTCCGAAAATAATATGAATGCTAGAGAACAAGTATTAAGATCTGCCGATTTAATAGAGGATAAACAAATAAATTTTGTTTTTGGAACAGGAGGAGTTCTTTATAAACCATCATTTTTTAACGACAATATAATGGAAGAAATTTGTAAACTTCCTAATGAAGCTTTTTATGTTGATGATGCTGTAATATCGATTTTTTTAATGAAAAATAATATTAAAATGATATTAGTTAAATCTATAAAAAATGATTTTCAAAAAAAATATGACCATGGTAGATATGGCATAATGGATAGATCAACTATATCGCAAAATATAAATCGTTTGGCAGTATTAAATTCTCAAAATAATAATAATATAGTTGTGATGAATTATTTTAAAAAAAATATTTATGAATATATTGAACATTATAAATTATTTATTTGATTTTTTTCAAAAGTATCTAGACTTTTTTGAATCATTGTTTCAAAAGAAGAAAAATATGTTAAATATATTTCTTTGATTTTATTTTGCATTTCTTGTAACTGAATAGAATTATGACTTTTTTCCAATAATATTTCATTTATATTATTAATATTATTTTCTTTTATTACAATACAAATTTCATTCCAATTAATTACACTATTGAATGGCAACGGATAATTATCAGAAATTATAACAGGTATACTTCCAGCATTTAATATTTCTATTAGTCTATAAGACAATGCTGTACCACAACCCTTGATACATATTGAAAATATGGATTCATATAACAAATTTAGATAAGAATATTTATCTTTGCTTTTTCTAACTGTCATATTATTATTTAAAAGTTCAAATTCAAATTCCCCACTATCTAAATAAATAAATTTTTGATTATCATTTAATTTAAATAATTCCTTCCTAGTTTTGCAAGAATTTAATCTGGGTGCTCCTCGGAATGATGCAATAATTTTCCTATTTTTTATAGTTGGAATGTCATAATTTAAAAAATATCTTTGAAACTGCGGTAGATTAATATCTAATTTGGGTCTATACGTATTCAAAACAAAAGATGATTTAAAATGAACAATATTATTATGCAAACTATTAAATAAAGGGACTGAATGATCACTAAAATCAAAAACTATATGTTTTCCTTTATTTAAATATGGTAAATTTAAAATATATTTTTTTAGTAAATTTAAATCGAAACCGGTAAAAGACATCACTTTTAAAGTTGGAGTAATAATAAAATAATCTGCTTCGTCCGGATTTTGTGTTTTATTATTATGATTCAATAAAAAATGATAAACCGTATCATACCATCTTTTTAAAAAAAATTTATCATAATCCCATTTTATATTTATTTGAAAGTCAAATTCTTCATATAAATAAAATTTCATTATTTATTTAATAATATTATAATATTACATTAAATATTAAAAATATTTTTTTTAAATTTATTAAAAATGAAAAATAATAATGAAGAACAAGATATTCAACAATATAAAAAGTTTATAGCAAATAAAATTAAACTAATTTCAGAAATCGATGCCGAAAACGATTTTGAAGCATTACAAACTATTGTAAGTGCCGCGCTTATCTCTGAAACCTCAACCGATCATGCAAAAGACGAAATCGTATTCAAAGAACGACGCGGAAACAACGTTGTAGATTTCTTCACATTTCAAGAGAGATTGGAAACGCGCGGAAAATATGATGTAACATTTTACGACTTTGTAAAAAATATTGAAGAATTTAAAAAGAAGAAATTTATTCAAAACATGCTCACATATTACGCCACAGTGAAAAATGCGCGCGGATTAAAAAATGAATACATTGTTTTAAAAGAAGTTTACAACATTTGCATCAGCGCAATTAACATTTTCCGACCGCTAATGGCTGTTGAAGTATATGCCAAATATAAACCGTCGGTTGTTTTGGACCCGTGCGCCGGATGGGGCGGTCGTGCCGTCGGTGCGGCAGTATGCAAAAATGTTCGATATTTTGGTATCGATATTAACCATTCTCTCCAAATTCCATACCGAAACATGTGCGCATTCTTGAATTCCAAATTAGGTTCACCCCCAACCCCAATAATTCATATGACGATTGCCGACGCAACTACTTTCGACTACTCGCAAATTGAGCCAAAATATGACATGGTGTTTACATCACCTCCGTACTACTTTATCGAAAAATACAGTCATAATCCATTTTATAATAATTCAAAAGATGAAATGGATGAACAATTTTATTATCCCCTTTTTTCACAAACGTACTTGCACTTGCTGTCTGGCGGGTGCATGGCTTTAAACGTAAATCGGGAAATTTATGAACGCGTTTGCATTCGACTGTTTGGACCCGCTCACCAAACCATGAACTGTAAAAAAAGCAAACGTCAGAATGATTATAGAGAGATGATTTATATTTGGATTAAAAGTTAAATCATAATTTTATTTAGTTTAACAACTGTATTGTTGAATTGTTGAATTGTTGAATTGTTGAATTGTTGAATTGTTGAATTGTTGAATTGTAACAATTTTATATTATAATCATAATTAGTTTTTTAGATTTATATTTTATATTAGTTATATATATAAAAGATATAAAAGATAAATAAAAAATGGTACCATTTAGAGCCCGACTAACCGCACCAAAACAATCATCAAGTGCAGAACTTGAATTTCGTGAATTTGTAAGTTACATGGTGCAACATTGTATGGCTGCACCTGTACAAAAAGTACAAAAAGCAGACGACGCAGGAGAACTAGTAGTGCCCGATTTTGATTTAGCCAATTTAGAAGAAATGATTATGAAAAATTTTCAAAAACGTTATAAAGCAGAGTTTGCACAGGACCCTGTTTTTGCGGATTACTGGTTTATTTCAAAGAATCATCTAAAAAAAGGAATGTGGAAAAAAGCACATACTTTTGCTCGAGCTCACGAAGGATTAAAAATTGGACACTTTGAAGGAAAAGCACTTCCAGAATCTTCTGTATCAGCGTTGGGTGGTGTCCCTGTCGCAAGCTGGGAAGATTTATTGAAAAATAACTCGAAGAACACATATTTGAAAACAAAACGCACCTTGGCTGACTATGCAAGTGAAAATAAAGAAACTATTTTGGGTCTAAGGGGGGTAAGCCTAAAAGCAAATGCCGGTAAAGTAGTTAAAGTAGGCGATCGGTCGGTATATGTAGCTAATGTCGCCATCGATGGAGAACCGAATATGGTGTTTTCATTTGTAAACCAGCTTAGAGTTAAGAGTGGTTGGCTAGATTAGGTTATTAATATCTAATCTATTTTTATTATTATATCATTTGTTTATTTGTTTATATGAAAACTCATATAAACAAAACAAAATACTATAAAATAAATATTAAACGTAATATTACAATTCATTGGTACGAATGAGCTATGAACACTTTTTACATTTTAAAAATACATACTTGAAATTCTCATCATCATCATTATCATCATCACCAACAACGAGATTTGATTTTACTTCATTCTTTGGGAAAATAAGTAATTTTGGTACTCAAAACTCCAAATGGATTAAAGTATTTTCTACTGGAATTATTATTTATTCCAGTTATTATTATTTTAAACACTGCAAATCTATGAACTATTGGAACTATTGTAAATCTATGAATAATTGTAATGATCAATTTCCATTTTTTTCATTTTTTTGTCGCATAAAAAAACTATTTTCACGAAATAACAGTATCGAAAATAATAAAAATAATATTGCACTTGAAATTAAAGAATTCCCCGAACACGTAAAGTATGATAACGGATGGTTTGACGAACTCGATAAATTGAAACAATCGTTAATATCGACATCAGTTCAAATTCCCGCGCCCACGATTTTTGGAGACAATCCGTTGCTTGATCCACTCCGTGAAATTACGCCGCGAGGAGACATAGTAATGTATTATGATATCGAAACCAAATCATTCAATTATTATTCCAACAGTAAAAATATACCGTATTCAACTCTTGATGCGGTTGCTCGAAAGTACGTGTGTTTGCATAAAGACCCGTCCATCTATATTGACATTCGAGACGAAGTTCAAAAAGGGCGCGAAAAATGTTTACAACAAGACAAAGATAATAAATTGAAAATGGAAAAAAGTAAAAATAAAAGTGAAAGTGGAATTTTATCATCTACGAAAAAATCTTTGTTTGCTGCATTTAAAAATTATAAAACGGGGCGGAATGTTCTAAAATCTCTCCATAATTATAACTATAATGGAAAAAAAGAAACCGTCGTTGTTATGAAAGACAGTATTAATAAATTTGTTTATAAAGGCACAATTAAACAATATGACGATGATTTGAAATTTTATAAAAATAAACAACCTTCCGATTCTATTGATGTTTCTACTTCTGTTGATTATACGAATAACTGTAATAACTGTAACAACGGTTGTAAAGATGGATGTGAAAATACAGAAAAAGAAATTGACTACATTAAACTAAATTATGAAAAACAAGATATTTCATACGCCGAATTTAAAAAAAAATACAATCAGTAATATATAAATATTTATTAAAATTAAAATTTAAATTAAAATATATTTATATATTAGCTACGTAAGCGACAAGTGATGCAACCAAGACCAGCGTACTTAAAACCACAAGCGCCAAATGAGTACGGATACAATTTGGGTAATATTAATTTTAGCGGATTGGGCGCCGGTATAAATGACCAAGTTGCAAAGTTGAGGAATCTTCTCAAAGCGCGTGGTAAAATGTTTATACCCGGGTTGGCATCGTCATCCGCACCCCAATCCAATCCCAGTATAATGAACTATGACTACGACGGTGACGGCAGTATCGTGAAATATACCCGTCAACAATTTGACGACTTGTATAAAACAAATATCAGGCGTAGTTCGAATTATAGTGACAGCGGTGGAGACGGTTATTTTGATAAACTATTTTTCATGTTTCAGCTTTATATTGCATTTATTAATGCGCTAATGAATGCGGCAAATATGAGCGCATCCATCATTTTTGGAAATCAGTCTCTGCAAAACATATTTTCTATTTTTCTTGTCAATGTTTTGAATATGATTTTAAAAACCAATGTTGCCGACTTGACTCCAGAACAACTTCGCGATCTCCTCGAAAAAAACAGACCCGTTCTCCAACAAATTTCTACAATTATTATTGACGAAGCGTCGCAGCTTCTTGTCGGATTAAGCGATGTTTGTAAAAAAATCGCATTGGATTGGGTCCAAAACGTGTTACCCGGACTCGTTAAAAGTGCCGCGATTGGTATTCCGAGCGCAGTTGAAGCGGCCATACCGCCATTAGGAGAAGTTGTCGAAATTGTAAATACCGGTCTCTCTTTAATGGGTTCATTCATGAAAATTGTTGGCGCAGTTCAAAGAAACGTAGATAATGTTTCTCAAGGAGTCAGCCATGTAAAAAGCGCATACGACTCTTTACAAAAAGTAAAAGACTTGCTCAGCAAGGATTCCAGCGAAATCGTGAAAACTGCAACCTCTGCTGTTGTTACTCCCGCGCTGAATGACGCTGCACAGAGTTTTATTCAAAGCGTGTCGCAACCGGCGGCGACAGCAACGACGACGTCGTCTCCAGTATCGATAACACAATTACAAGAAACACCGTCTGATACGTCTGATACACCCAGTCCTTCACATGTGACAAATTTGTTCAACATTGGAAAAAATATAGTACAAAATGCTGCAAGAAATGTGGCGAAAGAAGGACTAAATAGAGCATCGAGTGCTCTTTCTAGTTTATTAATAACACCAAGCGGAAGCGCGGTAACTGACTCGAAGGGAGAACCGATTACAAAAAGTTTCTGGGAAAATTCATGGAAAATGCTATTTGATTCTGCACTAGACAAATTAAAAAAAAGTAAAGAAGCAATGAATCAAATTAGACTGAATTCCGGAATTGGTGAAAATGGAAAACCGCTGGCAACTACTATTATTGTTGAATATGTTTTTAAACATCCCGACATTCTCATTCCCTTTTTACCGGTACCGTATAATGTTGCCGCCATCGCGGTTCGACTCGTTCAAACATATATGGAGCGCGTGCGCCAACAAAAAGCTGCTGCTGCTGCTGCTTCTACCGGCGGTCACGGTGGCGGCAGTCACGGTAGAAGCATCGGTAGAACAACCAGAACTAGTAAAATGAAACATCGAAAATATTTAAAAAATACAAAACATTTTCATCGTTATATTTCCAACCTTCGAAAAAAAACTGCGAAAAAAGAGCTAGAATTAGTAAATAGCATTCAAGAATTGAAAAATATGTAAATGTAAATATAACAACATATAACATTATTAACAGTTTAAATATAATATACGGTATAATTATTTTCATTTTTTACTTATCCATTTTAAGAACCCATTGCTTTTTCTCAAATTAAATGATGTTCCCAAATGACCTTTCGCGATTCGATACGCCGAAAGTTCAAATGGAGACATCTGTGAAATATAATCATATGTAATATCCGCAACCGTAACGCCTGCTCCATTTTCTTTTTGTGTCTCTTGTTCCATAGAACCAATATAATTTATTTCCAAGTATGAATGAATGTTTAATACGTTTTGATTCAACATTCATTATTTATCAATTTTTATAAAACGAATCTTAATTAAAAATATTTCAAATCTTCAAATGTCATCAACATCAATTTCTTCTTTGTACATATTTGTTGACCGTTTATTTTTATTCCAATTGTTTTGTTTTTGCGGTTCTTCTTCTTCTTCTTCGCTTTCTTCGCTTTCTTCGCTTTCTTCGATCCTATTATTGTTACTGCCACGATCACCACTTTCATCATTACCCCCACTCTCATCCTCCTCTTCATCATCGCTTTCAATGTCACTGTAAAATGCCGCCTGATCAATCACATTGTTATTTGTTTTCCGCTGCTCCGCATTGAGTCGGATCGTTTCTACTTTTTGTGAAGCAATCTTTTGATAGCGGATTGTGTCCATATCCACAAACTGCAGCGCTTCCTCACTTGCCATTGTTACTGCGATCGAGCGCGCCAGTTCTGACTCCTTCATATATATTCCATGCGTTCGTTTCAGTGTTTCCTTCTCTGATGAAGAATACACTTCCAACAGATCACACATTTCCATTTCCTTTTTTCCGTTAACGAGCACGAGCTCCGACGGCACTTGCTGAAATTCGCGCAGCCCAATTAGAACCCACTTGTCAACTTCGATGATGTTGTCGCGCTTTCCGCGACCTTTGAATTTTCCGCGAATGAAACAGCGGCGCTCTTTTTCATCAATGCACATGACATCAAATGTATTTCCGTTCAGGCGTTTTACCACCCCATAAATTTCGCTCTTATTTTGTGATATTCGCAGACCACTCTTCGTAGACTTCACAGCGTGCTTGTGTGCAACCTTTTTACCATTGCACCCTCCCATTGTATTTTTTACCATTTTCTATAAATATAAATCAATCTATTGATGATGTATTGATTTCGTATTCGTATTCGTATTCGTATTCGTATTCACTATAATCCAGCTATTATTCTATCTGCGCATCTATTTAAGTATGTTCATTATATTTATTTTTTTATATTCCTATCTATTTCCTATCTTCTTTGACTGCTACTCAATTGAGAAAATAAACTCTCGTTGCGCCGCGAATCTTTCACAGACTCGGATTTGAATTTATCAAAATCGAAATTATCAATCAACAGTTCAAAATCTCGAATGCTCGTTTTCTGGTAAAATATGGACTTGTATTCGTACCGCGTTATCGTGTAGTTGCTGCGCCTGGACGGATCCGGATGCACGTTTCCAAGCAATATTTCGGAAAATGATAGCAAAAACGCGTTAGAAGTGAACCCCGATGATGAAATGAAATGTATGATTTGAAAATACGAAATGCTGAGCGCGTAATTATCCCACGTGTTCCAAAACTTTAAACACTCGTGAATAACGTATTTTCTCGGCTTGTCTATCAAGTGATCCATCGTCTCGAAACACAGCTTCTTATACTTTTCCATGAATTCCGGCGAAAAAATTGTGAATGCGGCGTTTGAATCCACGTATTCGTCTATGAGTTGTTGGAGAGAATTCGGTGTAAGTCTGCTGTGTTCATGCAAAACATAACACATTGCATGCACTTCTAGCGGCCATAAACTGTATCTTGGAAAATATGTGTAAAAGTAGTTACGAAAAAGTTCATATTTGTATTCTTTATTTGCGTGTTCACCACTTTTATCCAATTTTCCTTTTTCTTCCTTCTCATTTTCGTCGTTGCCGTCAACATTCTCATCACTTGCGTTTAAAGCGCGATCATAGTCCAATAGTTTTCGAATTGGAATTGAAATACCGAAATCCAGAATTACAGGAAGTTCCGTCTTTAAATCGATGACCGCATTATCCCATTTGAAATCGAAATGAACGACTTCATATGTCATGAGCTGTTCTAGAGAGAAAAGGAAATATGAATAGGTATCGAAAATGATATTTAGGATATGTTTTTTGCTTTTATTTGTTAATAAATATTCCGTGAATTTTATATTTTTCAAGTATTTCATTTTCAAAAGAATGTATTTCACGTGTTCTTCTGCCTTGTCTATAATGTTGCATTTTTTTATTTCCTTATTGCCGACTTTTGATAAATTTGCGGCACAATGCTGTAAAACCGGAACATAGTATAACGAGTAAAATGGAATTTTTTTGATAATCTCTCCAATGTTGATTTCATTTTTTGAACTGAAGTTTCTTTCGACCAACTTTGAAACATACTCTTGGGTTTGCTTCACGTTAGGTTCTTCCTTTTTACAAGAAAGAGATGGATAAAAAATGCAGCCAAATCCTCCTTGATTAATTACCTTACTCTCATTTTTCATATGTTTGTTTACTTGTTTGTGATAATTCGAATTTTATTTATTATTAATTATTATACGTTTTATATTATATATAAATTTTTTTGAATTATTTTTTTTATAAAATATTATATATAAAATATTATATATATAAAATATAATGAATTCTGATTTTTATAAAGCATATAAATATATCATAACTAAAATAATTAAATCCGACGGTATAGAAAATTTATCAAGCAAAGAAAAAAAAAAATTATTGAAAATTTTAAATGATAATCCACTTATTGATCCTCCTGGACATATCTGTAAATAATAGTTTTAGTAATTTGTAATAATAATAATAATAAATATTAATAACATTTTATTATTATATTGAAGTGAAGTGCTACCTACCTACTACCACAAAATATGACGGCTCAAATTATTCGCAGAGTACTTGTTTGATTTCCAGTTTCCCAACATTCCTGCTGTGCGGGTCAAATAGTTGCGCCGGCGCGTTTTATTTTTATGACGTGTGTAATCCTCATATCCAAGCTGACCAAAGTTTACCCATTTTTTAGATACCCGGTCGCAAATCATGTATTTTTTTTCGGGATTGCTTGCCGGATAAAGTTTGGCCGTCTTACCTAAATACTTGTATGCCATTTTTTGAGCCTGTTTTGGAGATGAATATTTATACAGTATTTTTTTATACGTAGTTCTGCATTTATTTTTCATTCTGCATTTTGGTTCCATTATTTATATACATATATAATATATATATATAGTATATTATTAATTATTTTTTGAAAATATTTTTTCTTTTTGTATTATATATCGTATCGTATAACAGTATAACATACATATAAAACATGCTCTTAAAGCCGCTAGATCAACCAACAGAAACCCGCGACACCGGAATTTTTCAGTTTATGCTTGCACACCAGTCTTTAACTAAAGCAATTAAGGAAAGCCGTGGGTATTTAGATCCCAAAGATATTTTCGAATTAAAAACTACATTAAACACATACGCTAAAAATATAATTCAAAATAGTAAAATTGATTTTTCTATTTTGGATTATAGTATGAAACAATTCCTCAATGTAAATGTCGAAGATGCAATAATATATGCAAATACTGCACTTGAGGGCGCATTTGATGTTAATCTTAAAAACAAGTCATTAAACACGATTAAAAAAATTTCTGAGGCTAACCCCGATTGTATTAAAGAGGATTATTTTCCTAATGCTAGATTTACCGCAAAAATTTATTGCATGTTATTAGAAGGAGTAATTATTAGTATAATCAATCATTCGAAAGGTAAAGTATCTTTCGAAAAACCAGGAATATCGTTTTTGGAAAAAGAGTATACAGTCGGTACAAATGTTTCAAAATTGATAGGTATGTTTGTTATTTATAAGAGTCGTCAAACACACAAGACACGCGTTATTTTAGTA
>Ga0247842_10005517_pt1 | contig 14947 bp, 12 predicted proteins | sample LaCruzMarch2015__3_FD_192411 | JGI IMG/M metagenome (GOLD analysis project Ga0247842, IMG submission 192411) | Freshwater microbial communities from meromictic Lake La Cruz, Castile-La Mancha, Spain - LaCruzMarch2015_19m | ecosystem: Environmental > Aquatic > Freshwater > Lake | place: Spain...
CGGGATGCGCGATAAAGTCATTATCGCGACGAAGTGCAGCCAGGTCTGGAACGAGAAGCGCGAGACGTCACACAGCCTGAAGCGCGAATCGATCCTTGCCGAGTGCGAGGCGAGTTTGAAGCGGCTCAATACCGATCACATCGACCTCTACCAGATCCACTGGCCCGACGTCAACGACCCGATTGAAGAGGGCTGGGAGGCGATCACCCGCTTGATTGAACAGGGGAAGGTTCGGTACGGTGGAGTGTCGAACTTCACGCCTGCCGATATGGACCGCTGCAAGGGAGCGAGGGTTGCCTCGCTGCAGCCGCCTTATTCGATGATGCGGCGGGCGGTCGAGTCGCTGCAATATCCTTACTGCGAAGCTCATAAGATCGGCGTAGTCGCTTATTCGCCGATGCAGGCAGGGCTGTTGACTGGGCGATTCGACCGGTCGAAGGTGGCGGCGAACGACTGGCGGGCGCGTTCTCCCGAGTTCAATCCTCCGAACCTCGAGGTGAACCTCGCCTTTGTCGAGAAGCTCCGCGAAATCGCCAACGGCTACCAGAAGACTGTGGCTCAACTGGCGCTGGCATGGGTGTTGAGGCTGCCAGTCGTGACCTCAGCGATAGCCGGGGCGCGCAACGCCCGTCAAATCGAAGAGACCGTCGGTGGCGCGGGGTGGAAGATCTCGGACGAGGACCTGAAGACGATCGACGGGCTGTTGGCTTGGCGGTTGGAAGAGTGCCGGAAAGCAGGGGGCGTGGCGAGAGGGTAAATAAATTCTATTTGCAGGTCAATTTTGAAACTAATATCTCCGGAAGGTGTATAAAGTTAGAGGAGTTTAAATGGCGAGCTCTTTTCAGAAAAATTTCAGAAACTTTTCAAAGGCGTTGCGGCGACTTGGTGCTGATACTACATTTAGTATCAGCCCGTCGTATTCCATGATGCAGCCATGAGAGATTGGGCGACTGAGCAGTTTAAACAAGCCGGGTTCCGCATCCACCAAGGTAAGCCGAAAGGGGAATCACCGCTTCTTCCGTTACTAAGGCTACTCGAAAGCTTTGGTTTTAAGATTAGCGAGGACAAAGGCGGAACTCATAAAGTCGCCTACCATCCGGATCTTGAGGGATGGATCCTCTCCCCTATAGGTATTATTACAATTCCGATAAAACATTCTGGTAGTGGTAACAAGCCAATGGCCAAAGAACACTACGTAATTCTTTGTCTTAAGGCGATAGACCACTTACACCAGAAAGGAGTCATAGGTCATGAGCAAGCTGAATATTGACGAATACTTCAAGCTAGACTACCCCGTATCATTCGTTCGATCCGAAGCAGGCTATGAAGTATGGCATCCCGATTTTGGTCGGGCTGCCGTCTCTGCCGTCGATAAGAACCTAAATAAGGCAATTAAGGAACTCGATGCAGGACGTCAAGCCCTTATAGAGTTTCTCTTCGACAAGGGCATGGAAATTCCTATCCCAACCCAGGACGAAGAAGTCTACAGCGGACGTTTCGTTGTTCGGGTACCGAAAGATCTTCACGCGAAATTAGCGAGACAAGCTCGCAAGAACGGTGGGAGTCTGAATCAATACATCGTCTACTTACTTTCAGAGAGAAATGTATCGGACTGTATTGAACGGCAGAGGGAAAAAGCCGACCCGCAACTTGCTACACCTATAACTGCGGATTGGATTTCATCCGGGCAGAACAAATTGTCCATCACGGCCTTAACCACGGTATACCCAGATGCTTCTGATTATACAAGATTCCACGAATCTGCTAGAACATCTGAAAAGACATTTGAGAAAGCCGCCTAACATCTCACTTGCGGAGAGTAGATGATTCTTTCGCTGATGACCGTTGAGAAGACGGTTCTGAGATCACTAAATCTCACTACAAACCCTTCTTGGGGTCGGGGTAATGAGTCCAAAGAACCGACAATCCCTGAACCGGTTATTAATTACGCTGTTCACAAGGCAACTGATAGGCCAAAATTCTCTGTCTTGATTGACATTCGGCTTGATTGGTCGGAAGGTCCCGATTCGCCGTTCAGTTCGATTCAAGCAGTCCTGTCAGGCTTCTACTCCTTTCCAGGCGAGACTTTGGAGGAGACTATGCATGATTATGTCCCAACCCTTTGCTTGGTGAACCTATACGGAGTGGCTCGTGGACTAATTGCACAAGCAACGGGGCTTTGCGCCGGAGGCCCCTTCATTCTGCCGTTAGTGAACATGAATGAGGTTGTTCGAGAGTTCACTCAGAAGCTGAACGCCTCTCACGAACAAAAGAAACTCGACTTGCAACCGAAGCAAAAAACGAGAAGACAAGCGAGAGTAGCAGGCGATTCATCAATAAACAAAGGGAATCCAAATGGAAAGCATTAAGGTCGGGATGGTAGTTCAACTCAAATCTGGTGGTCCAAAAATGACCGTAAGCAAGCTTAGGCAAGACGGGAAACTGGATTGCGATTGGTTTGCAGGCACTAACATACAATCAGAGGCATTCATTTCAGAAGTATTAAAGATCGTTGATGAGACAAAGAGACCAGCTCCTATTATGAAGTAATAGCTTCTGATCACCGTGGACTCTGATAGCCTTATCAAGGTTTAAGTCTCTTTCCCTTCCAACAACAATGAATCGAGTCCACTTGGATCTCCTCCACTTAGGCAGTACTTCCAGCGCTGCCTATAAGCCTCTGAGGCCATCCCTTACTAACACAAAGACACCCCCTTGCATTACGACCCCGTAAAATATACCCTCGCCAAGCTGCTGCGAGGACGAATCCTCCGCCGGGCGTTCCACCTCGGCCTCGACATGATCTTCCTCCGGGCGTGGTACGTGAGGAAGGAACTGAAGAGAATTGCGGATAGCGGATTGCGGATTGCGGAATCGAGACTCGCCAGTCCGAAATCTAAAATCCGCATTCTCGACGCCGGCATGGGCTTCGGGCAGTACTCGGATCGAATGGCGAGGCTGTTCAAAGGCGCGAAGATCACCGGACTTGAGATCGACAAGGCGCACCTCTACGGCGGCGAAGAGTACTTCCGCGCCGTTCACCCCGGCTTCAACTTCGCCATCGGCGACGTGCAGATCCTGCCGTTCAAGGCGAACTCGTTCGACCTGATCGTCACCGTGGACGTTATGGAACACATCCCCGACGACCGGGCGACATTCGCCGAGTATGCGCGAGTTCTTCGTCCGGGAGGTAGGCTGCTGATGCACACACCGAGGGATCGAACGGAAAAGGGAAAAGGGAAAAGGGAAGGCGGCGATCACGAGCACTGGGACGTCGGTGAACATGTGCGAGACGGGTATCGGGATGCGGACGCGAAGAAGAAGATAGAAGCGGCGGGGCTTACTGTCGAACACGTCGTGCGCGGTTACGGCAAACCGGGGATGGTCGCGTGGACGCTGCTCCAAAGATTCCCGATGACGTGGCTCGGCTGGTCGAAAGCGATGATTCCGGTGGTCGCGTTCTATCTGGTCGTAGTACTGCCGGTGGCTGTTGTGGCAATGGCCATTGACCGCGCGCCGGGGGATCGGGAGGATGGGGGCTCACTCATGATTTCAGCAGTGAAGAAACAAAGTTAGCCAGTTGCGAGTTGCGAGTTGCGAGTTGCTCAGTTTGAGTGATTCAGTTACGAGTTATTCAGTTACGAAGTAGTAACTACTGCCAACCACGGCGGGTCGGCAGTAGTGGTTTCGGCTAACCACAGCGGATCGGCAGTAGCGACTGCGGTTCGATTCAACATTCCAAATTCAACATTCCAAATTTGAGAATCTCCAACCGCTTCATAGGCAGTTTCAAAGGCGCGCTGTTCATCCTTGCGGTGGCGGCGGTGCTGGCGACGCTGTTTTACACTGATATGCTCGTCGGCGAAATGCGCGCCAACTCGCGCAAGCTGGCGACGCTGAAGGTCGAGCGGTTGAAGCAGCTCTTCGAGTGGGGCAACGACCTTGCTCTGCAGGAATATCTGTCCGAACTCTCCAGTAAAGACTTCCCTCTGATCGTCGCCGATTCGACCGGAGTTCCCACGTCGTGGTCGGGGCTGCCGGAACTCGACAGTCTGCCGTATGGTCTGGCGCAGATCGAAGCGGACGCTTACCAGCGCGAATGGCTGAAGCAAGGCAACCAGCCGGTGCTGCTCGAGATTCCCGAACACCACATGAAGTTCTACTACTACTACGGCGACACGCCTCAGATCACCAAGCTGAAGATCCTGCCGTGGATCGAGGTGATGGTCTTGGGCGGACTGGTGCTGATCGGCTATCTCGGATTCGTTTCGATCAAGAAGGGGGAAGAGCGGTCGGTCTGGGTTGGAATGGCGCGCGAGACGGCTCACCAGTTGGGCACGCCGCTCACCAGTCTCTACGGCTGGATCGAGCTGCTTGGCGAGCGCCCCGCCGATCCTGCGTTAAGAGCGGAGATTGAGCGCGACCTCGAACGGCTGAAGACCGTCGCCGAACGGTTCAACCAGATCGGATCAAGCGCGCCGTTGACGCTGAGGCCGCTCGAACCGGCGATTGCCGAGGCGGCGGCTTACATCCGGCGGAGGATTCCTCAGTCGGTCGGCGCGGCGGTGACGATTGAGACCGAACTGGAGGCGGGGCTTTCAGCCAAGTACAATCCGACGCTCTTCGGATGGGTATTGGAAAACCTGCTGAAGAACGCGGTTGAGGCGATGAAGGGGCAAACTGGCAAGGTCGAAGTGAAAGGATATGTGCGGCGCAACGGGATCGTTCTCGACGTGACCGACAACGGGAGCGGCATCCCACGGCGGCGCTGGAAGGACATCTTCCGACCCGGTTACACCACCAAAGCGCGAGGCTGGGGATTGGGGTTGTCGTTGACGAGAAGGATAGTGGAAGACCTGCACCGGGGAAAGATCTTCGTGGCGGAATCGTCTGAAGGGAAGGGGACGACGATTCGGGTGGTGTTGCCGAGTGCGTGAGTGCGTGAGTGTGTGGGGCTGATATCCAGTACGACAGACTTTGGTCTGTCAAGTTGCTGTTTTCTAAGGTGACAGACTAAAGTCTGTCGTACCGGTTCAGCCACCCGCCCTACTACCTTTCGTTTTTGCGTAAATTGTTTTATATTGTTAGAAACGGATCGAATTCAACTGAACAGACCAAGCCCAATTGGCTACTTTAAGCAAATCGTGAAAAGGAACTGCAATGAATGGAAAGACATTAGTCTTGACAGCGCTCGTCGCCCTGACGGCGCTCACCGCACACGCCAAAGATACGCTCGACGTGAGGAAGGTCTCGGAGTGGGGCAACTTCTTTGATCAAACCCAATTCGAAGCGTATCAAGACGGCTACCTCTATCTCCTCACCTCGTCCAGCATCCTGATCGTTGACGCCAGCAATGCTACCGATCTTCGTCCGCTTGGTCACTACGACGCGCCGCTTTGGTCAATGAACTTCCCGAATTTCTACCCGTGCGGCAGTGTTGGTTACTTCTATGACGCCTGGTATACTAACGACCCATTCAGCATTCCCATCGAAGTAGTTGACCTGAGCAATCCCTCTTCGCCACGTCAAATTGCATCCATCCCTGCTCCTTTCGCCGCCCGCTCGATGGCGGCATATCAGGACTACCTCTATATCCAAGATAGGCAGCATGGGTTACGGCTGATAGATATGTCCGACCCGTCGCAACCGAACGATCTCGGGCGATTGTTTCCCGATTCGTCGTTTAATAATGTGTTAGTTCATGGATCATTGGGATTCTTCGGAACGCGGCTCTATGACCTTACAGATCCTGTGAACCCGAGGTGGCTGGGAAGATGTTCGAATCCGCCGTCGGTGTTCTTCGGTGATACAATGGGAGTCGCAAGGAAGCGATACCGTAATGACATGAATCAGGACACTTTGGTGATTATGGACATCTCCGATCCCACTGCGATAGCGATCCGAGATACTCTTCTTGTGAATCATGCAAATGGCCTGATCGGCGCGGGGAATTTTCTCATTGTTGATGAGGATCAGGGAGATGCCGACAGTCTGGTAGTCTATGATCTCAGCGATTCAACCGGCGTGCGACAAGTCGGCAGTAAAAATGTGGAAAGCTGGACCTGGATTGCTTCTGGTTCTGATGAGACGATTTATACGAACGACTTCTCCGGTTTTGACGCCTTCAGCTTCAGAGAGGAAGAAGGGTTTGTGCAGCTCGATTCGCTGAAGGGTAATGGATACGTTTCAAGTGCAGCAAAGATCGGTGACACTGCCTACCTTGCATGTGGAATTGCAGGAATCAAGATGCTGGATGTGTCGGATATTGAAGCGCCGGCAGAAGTTGGAACTCTCAACGAAATGACCTACGTCCGAAAGGTATTGAGTCGGGGAAATCTGCTTTTTGTGAATAGCGGTGAGAGATCTGACAGCGCGGCTATCACAATTTTCTACTGCACGGAGCGACAGCGACCCGAGTGGCTTGCAACGGTGACTCTCGGCGACTATGTCTCTTCGTGGACGCTGCCAGGCGATTTTCTCTGGGTGACACTTTTCAGAAACCTGCTTGTGTTAGACGTTTCGGATCCTCACAATCCGACGCAAGTCTGCAAGCGACCCTATGACGATTTCCTTCCCACCGACTTTGGCGAGATGTCGGTAGGGGACGAACGGACATATTTTGCTCTCTCCTCTTCGCAATCCGACACTTTGGACAGTTGTGCAGTTCTGGCGATTTTGCCCAATGACAATCCCACCGCTGACCCTGTGTTGATCTACCGGAGCCCACCTGAGCGGGGACTTTCGATTGCGACCGAGGGTAATGTTTTATACTTGCTAACTCAAATTAAAGGCGAGTCGTGGTGGTATATTCCAAAGTTGACCGCGTTTGACATTAGCAATCCAGATCATCCGGTGGAACTCTTCTCTGATACGACTAACCTCGACAGCCTTTCCTCCAGCGTTTCTATTCAACAGGGGCATTTGTTCGTCCATTATGGCGGGTATGGGAGGGGGCGGAACATGGGAGTTGACGTTTGGGACGTCGCTGATCCGATGAACAGGAGACTGCTGGGATATACTCCGTTCGTTGGAAAACTGGAAGGCAGTATCTCATACGTTGCGAGCGGCGTCTCGTTTCAGATTTGGGATTTCGAGGCGCTTTTGAAAGCTCCAACAAGCGACTTACCGCTTACTCCGTACGCCTTATTCCTTGCTCCACCATACCCCAACCCATTCAACTCGACGACGACCATTTCATTCGGGCTCAGCAAGCTGGCCCCTACGCGGCTTGCGGTGTTCGATATACAAGGCAGGTTGGTGCAGGAGCTTTGGACAGGCAGGGACGCCTATCCTACTGGTAGCAGACAAGCGGGACGCTTATCCTACGCGGGGGAACACAAGGTCGTCTGGGATGCGAGCGGAGTCGGGGCGGGGGTCTATCTTATCCGGTTGGAGTCCGGGGGGAAGACGGCGGCGGTGAAGGCGCTGGTAGTCAAATAAAGAAGAAAGAAGAAAGAGGAAATTGGGGGAAGGGGAAAGCGTTGACCGGCGGGGAATGATTCCTCGCCGGTTTGTTTTTGGGATACAATCGCATCTGAGTCGCGATCCAAACAGAGCTGGTTGTCTAAGCGGGGTTCAGTGAATATCTTATAAGGTTGAATTGAACTATGTTGTAAATGAGAATAAACGGGCGGGACGCCCGTTCTACTAAGGCGAGATTCTTCAGCCATCGCCGGGGAAGTCGCCTTTGACGGTAGATCATGACCGCGACGGCTTCAGAATGACAGCATGATTGGTTTTATATCGAGATTGCCGCACCCATCGCCGCAGAACTCGGTTTGTTTGATATTAGGATGAGGCGGCGACAGGTTCGCAATGACGCGCCTTAGTTCGTCCCTACGGACATCGCACATCGCACTCATAGCACTCATCACACTCAACGCACTTAACACACTCATCAATGGAACCAAAAACAGACCTGATAATGTCGTGGTACTGGTTCGGGATAACGGTCGCGAGCGGCTATCTGCTTGGCTTGATCGCGGACTTTATCCTGCGCCGGTACGTCAAGAAGCTCGCAGATCGCACTGCGTGGGAAGGCGACGAGCTAATAGTCATTGCGCTCGCCAAGAAAATGCCGCTCTGGGGGTTGCTCGGCGGTATCCTTGTTGCGCTGCCATTCGCGCCGCTCACGCCCAAGCTGATGTTAGGGCTTCAGAGAGGCTTTGGCGTCGGTCTCGTGGTGTCGGTGACCTGGGTCGTCGCCAATATCGCTTCGGGACTGATCCAGCTCTCGGCGGGAGGACAGCTCGGCGCGGCTTCGACGTCGATCTTCCGGGTGTTGGCGAAGGTGGGAGTCTGGGGGCTAGGGCTGGCAATCGCTCTGCATCAGGTCGGCATCTCGATAGCGCCGATCCTTACGGCATTAGGCGTCGGAGGTTTGGCGGTTGCTCTGGCGTTGCAGGACACGCTCAGCAACCTCTTTGCCGGGATTCACATCATTCTCTCGCGGCAGGTTAAGGTCGGCGATTACATCAAACTCGACAGCGGCGCGGAGGGAACGGTCGAGGATATCAACTGGCGGAATACTACCGTTCGAGCGCCGCTGAATAATATGGTCGTCATTCCCAATAACAAGCTTTCGACCGCCATCGTTACGAACCACTCGCTGCCAGAACCGGAATTGCTGTTAGTAGTGCCTGTTTCGGTCAGCTATAAGAGTGATTTGCCTAAAGTAGAACGAATTACAATCGAGGTTGCGACGGAAATGCTCGCCAGACTCGAAGCAGGGATTCCCGACAAACCGCCGGTTATTCGGTACAATCAGTTGGGTGAGTCAGGCGTGGGATTTTCGGCGATCCTACGGGTGAAGGATTATGACTCGCAATTCATCGTCAGGCATGAGTTCCTGAAGGCGCTGGTGGAACGGTTCAGAATGGAAGGGATTGAGATACCGCTGCCGCAAAGGGTGGTGACACTCGAGAAGTTGAGAGTTGAGAGTTGAGAGTACAAGTAGGATGGGCGTCCCTGCCCGTCCTTGCTTGATCGACAACAGATTTGGACAGGCCGGGATGCCTATCCTACTGACTTTTGGACGGGCAGGGACGCCCATCCTCCTTGCGAAAAAAGTTGAAATTTCATTCGGTTGATCTGAAAGCGCTCCTCAAGTCGGGAGCATGGTCGAATTACCATACGCACTCCAAGTTCTCCGACGGCAAATCAATGCCGGTCGAATATATCGAGGAAGCGATCCGACGCGGGATGAGGAGTCTCGGCTTTTCGTGCCATGCGCCGGTTCCGTTCCCAACGTCCTACACGATGAAGGAAGGGCGGCTGCCGGAATATAAAGCTGCCATCGGTGCGCTTAAAACGCAGTACTCCGACCGGATCGACGTTTACTGCGGTCTCGAAATCGACTATATTCCGGGTATTGTGTCGCCAGCAGATCCGGTATTCAGTGAACTTGGTCTCGACTACTTCATCGGATCCGTCCACGTCGGCGGGACTTTCGCGTCGGGCGAACACTGGATGGTTGATAGCGGGCACGTCAATTTCGCAAAGGGGATCGAGCAAATCTATTCCGGGAACGCGAGGGCGGCAGTTGAGGAGTACTACAGGCGCACAGCGTTGATGGTTAGTGAAACGAAGCCGGACATCGTCGGACACTTCGACCTTGTAAAACGAAGCAACGCCGGAAACATCCATTTCGACGAAGGAGCTGGCTGGTATATCGAATGTTCAGAAGCTACGTTGCAGGCTGTTGCGAGGTCGGACTCAATTATCGAAGTGAACACCGGCGGCTTAGCGCGTGGCAGGTGCGATTCGCTGTTCCCGAGCGACCGGCTGTTGAAGCGGATTCTCGAACTGGGCATCCCGGTAACAATCTCGGCGGACGCCCACGACCCGACATTCCTGACCGCACTGTTTCCTGAGACAGCGGAGAGACTGCTTCAGATGGGATTTCGAGAGATTTATGTGATGTAATTCTCAAGTCTGACTGAAAAAGTGATTTTGTTATGGAGGCAAGCTGTCAACCCTCCGCGATTGACAGACATATAATTGACAAATAGTATATTACGCTGTCAACCGCGGAGGGTTGACAGCTTGCTTTCGAATTTTCAGACTTTCAAACTTTCTAACTTTCAGACTTCCAATGCGCCGAGCTGATTTCCTTGTCATAGGCTCAGGGATCGCCGGGCTGTCGTTCGCGCTTAAGGCGGCGGAACACGGCTCTGTCATCCTTGTCACGAAAAAACAGCAGACCGAGTCCGCCACCAACTACGCGCAAGGCGGCATCGCCGTGGCGATGGACGAGGGAGACTCTTTTAACCAGCACATCGAGGATACTCTCCGCGCTGGCGCGGGTCTTTGCAGCCGCAAAGCGGTCGAGGTGATGGTGCAGGAAGGACCTCGCCGGATCGCCGAACTGGTGACAGAGGGCGTGGAGTTCTCTTACCTCTATAAGGACGGTAAGCGGCAATTAGCGCTCGGACGCGAAGGCGGGCACACTCGAGATCGGATTGTCCACCGCGCCGACTTCACCGGTCGAGAGGTTGAGCGAGCGCTGGTGCTGCTCTGCGAACAACATCCGAATATCGAGATCGAACAGCACTCGGCGGCGGTGGATCTGATTGTGACGCAACCCCCCCCTTCTTCCCTTCTACTGAAAGGTGGAAGTCAAGTGGGGCTGGGGCGCGAGGTAAGCGAAAGTGAGCAATCCCCCCCTACCTCCCCCTTCAATAGAAGGGGGGGAGATGCGAGGTGCTGCTGCGGGGCGTATGCGTTGACCCCGGATCTGCATATCGAACCGCTGCTTGCCCGAGTAACGCTCCTTGCGACCGGCGGCTGCGGTCAGGTCTATCTTCACACCACCAATCCTCCGATAGCGACCGGCGACGGTCTCGCGATGGCATGGCGAGCCGGAGCGAGCGTCGCCAATCTCGAATTCATGCAATTCCACCCGACGGCGTTCTACTCAACCAGCGCGAGCGGAGCTCACGCTTTTCTGATTTCAGAAGCAGTGCGCGGCTTTGGAGGCGTGCTCCGCACGAGCGACGGGACGCCGTTCATGCAAGGACACCATCCGCTCGCGGATCTGGCTCCGAGAGACATCGTAGCGCGCGCCATCGACCGCGAAATGAAGACGCGCGGCGAAGACTTTGTCTTTCTCGACATCACCGCGAGACGGCCCGATGAGGTGATGGAACGCTTCCCGTCGATTTATAAACACTGTCTTGAGCATGGCATCGACATCACTCGCGAGTGGATCCCTGTCGTTCCGGCGGCGCACTATATGTGCGGCGGTGTGGTGACCGATCTCTACGGCCGCACCAACATCAACGGGCTCTATGCGGCGGGCGAAGTGGCTTGCAGCGGCGTCCACGGGGCGAACCGGCTGGCGTCGAACTCGCTGCTTGAGGCGGTAGTTTTCAGCCACCGGGCGGCTGAGGACGCGATCAAGGCGCTGCCCGGCATCGCTCAACCTCCAGATCCGCCCGACTTGAAACTGCCCGAGGGACCGTCGGCGTCCGATGAGGAGTGGGTCTTGGTGTCGCACGACCGGTTCGAGATCCGCAAGCTGATGTGGGATTACGTCGGGATCGTCAGGTCGAATCTGCGTCTCGACCGCGCTCGACGGAGGGTGGAACTGATGCGGGACGAGATAGCCGAAATCACGCGCCGCTACCGCCTGACCGAGGGTTTGATCGAGCTGCGCAATCTCGCTCTGATAGCGAGCCTCATCATCAAATGCGCCTTGAAACGCAAGGAGAGTCGCGGGCTGCACTGGACAACTGACTACCCGGAGATGAAAGAAGGACGGGCGAAGGATACGGTGGTGAGGAAGTGACTTTAGACTTTGGGCTTTGGGCCTTAGGAGAGAAAATGGAAAATGGAAAAGGGGAATGGGACCGAACTGAGTAGGCCGCACAGCTATCGGGACGTTCAGGTGATGAGGAGTATCTGGCTGTGCGGACAGAGATACCAGATTATTCATCCCGCACAGCCGGTAGGACAGTCATCCCATCAACGCCGGAAGAGCTGTGCGGGGTACCCAATTGAACAAACATGAGAATTGATTGGAGTTCACGATGGAAGGCAAGACGGATAGTGAACGCGAAGAGCTCGGCGAGAGTGGACTGATCCGTAGGTTAACGGCCCACCTTTCAAGCGCGTGGGTGAGGGGAAACGAATTTAGTATTTTGAATTTAGAATTTGGAATATAAGGGAGGAAGACAATGAATGGATTAAAGATGATCGCGGTCGTCTGTATGGTGATGGCGGCGGGGACGACGTGGGGGCAGGTGACAGTCGTATGGGAAAAGACCTACGGAGGTGAAGGAGGCGAGGTGTGCTTTTCCCTTGTTCAGACCAGGGATGGCTCTTATGCTTTGGCGGGTTGTACTAATTCATTTGGTGCAGGAGGTCTTGATTTTTGGTTTCTTCGAACAGGTGGAGATGGGGACAGCCTTTGGTCAGCCACTTTCGGTGAAGGTGGTCCAAACGATTGCCGTTCTCTGGTTCAGATCGGAGATGGCGGCTTTGCTCTAGGAGGAATTACTGGTTCTTTTGACGAAGGTAGAGTAGAGTTCGCGATAGTCCGAACGACTGAAGCTGGAGACATCCTTTGGTCAAAAACCTATGGCGATTTGGAGAATAGCCTTTGTAATTCGGTTATCCAAACATCAGATGGGGGATTTGCCCTAGCGGGGAGCACCGCGGAATTTAATGTAGGCACTGCTGAGTTCTGGTTAATGCGAACCAATGAGGATGGAGACAGCCTCTGGTCTCGCAGGTTCGGTGGAAATGAAAATAATAGTCAGTGTTTTTCACTTATCCAAACAGTTGATGGCGGCTTTGCACTGGCAGGTAATAGGATCTCATTAGATATTGACGGGATAGATTTTTGGGTATTGCGAACAAATGAGGCGGGCGATAGCCTCTGGTCACGGAATTTTGGCGGGCGAAGTTGGGATCAATGTAGTTCGCTCATCCAAACGGCCGACGGTGGTTTTGCGCTTGCGGGAGTTACCGGTTCATTTGGTTCAGGCTCCCATGATTTCTGGCTTGTACGAACGAATGCTGACGGAGACAGTCTTTGGTCGAGGACCTTTGGGGACGCTAGAATCGAATCATGTACATCTCTTATCGAGATGGAAGATGGCGGCTTCGCACTGGCAGGAGAAACGAGATCATACGGAGCAGGTGAAAAGGATTTTTGGCTTGTCAGAACAAACCGTGATGGTGATAGTCTTTGGTCGCAAACCTTTGGAGGAGGATCAACCGACGAATGTCATAGTCTGATCCGAACTTCGGATGGTGGATTTGCTCTGGCGGGATATACAACTTCCTTCGGCGCAGGTCGCTCAGATTTCTACGTGGTGAAAACAAGCTCAGACCCACCTATCTTTGAAGCGACCATACTCGATACTATTCACGACTACCCAGATACATATATAGATTCTACAATAGCTTACAACATCGAGTTTGTTAACAATGGATTCAGGGCCGGCTACCTATTCTCCGCGCAGGTTGTCGAAGGAGGTGGGGTGTTTAATTGTATTCTTGACAGCGCTTTGATGATTCCCCATAATGATACTGCCCATCTTCCGATAACATTCACGCCCTCATCAGACACGAGTTTTGTAGGACAAATTCGCTTTCATGTCGGCGTTGAAATGATCTCCGACACACTATCTATCACTCTCACTGGCAACGGTGTACGGATAAACATTGTTTCTGATCCTAATGTTCATATATGTAGATTCTTACAACTATCACCAATCTTCCCCAACCCCTTCAACTCCTCAATGACTATCTCATTCGGGCTCAGCAAGCTGGCCCCTACGCGGATCGGGATATTCGATCCATTTGGTAGAAAAATTGAGGAATTATTGCCGATGCAGACGTTCAATGCGGGCAGGCACTCGGTAATGTGGAACGCGGCGGGAGTTCCGGCGGGGGAGTATATCGTCAGGCTTGAGGCTGGCGGGAGTGCGGAAGCGAGAAGGATTGTACTGACAAAATGACGATTGTATATTAAGGCACAAATAACTGACAGGGGAACTTCATAGAGCAGGAAACTCAGGTTCGAGCAACACTAAATCGAATTCCGGTTCGAAAATATACCACAGATCATTTCTGGAGCGAAAATGAAACGGTATCTCGGATTTCTTCTCGTGTTTGGCTGCCTGATGCTTTGCGCTGCTAACTTGTACGCCGAAATAACAGTTGCGGGACGTCTCGATCTGGGTGAGCTTCGCCCGCAGTATATCGCCCGGGGAGACAACATCCTCTATATCGGGACGGGGATGCAGAATCACATTCTGTTCGTGGACGTCTCGAATCCCGCCTCGCCGCAACTCCTCTCCGACTTCCAGATCACGCCAGGCTCTTATCCCGCCTATGGAGGCTGCATCTCGGGCAATTACTGTTACGTTGCAACAGCGGCGAACGGGATTGCAGTATTGGACATCTCAGATCCCGCTCATCCAACCGTGAGCGCTACCGCCGACGTAGGATTCGGAACGACTCAGAACATTGAAGTTCGCGGCAATTGGGCTTATGTCTCAGTTTCCCTTGGCAGCACCCGAGGGGTGAATGCGTTCGATGTTTCCGACCCGACTCACCCGACGCGCCATGGCCGGTATCCTCGATCTGCCTCGTGGGGAATCGATCTTGAGGGAGATCTCTGCTTCATTGCGGGGCACTATCAGGCGGGCGTTCCCTATGGCGGTTTTTCCAGTTGCAGTATTGCCAATCCCGACAGCATGTACGGCGTAGGCGGCTGTGACAGCCCGCCGTGGTATTGTGTGGATGTCGAAGTAGTAGGGAACTACGCTTACTTGACCGAGGAAGCGGGCGAGAATGTCTCCGCCACTCGCGGCGTTCGAGTCTGCGATGTGAGCAACCGCGACACTTCGGTCGTTGTGGGATTCACCGAACTGGAGATGCCTCCGGGATATATGGTCAGTTGGAATGAGAATCTGATTGTTGCGGGAGGTCTCAG
>Ga0247842_10005525_pt1 | contig 14929 bp, 16 predicted proteins | sample LaCruzMarch2015__3_FD_192411 | JGI IMG/M metagenome (GOLD analysis project Ga0247842, IMG submission 192411) | Freshwater microbial communities from meromictic Lake La Cruz, Castile-La Mancha, Spain - LaCruzMarch2015_19m | ecosystem: Environmental > Aquatic > Freshwater > Lake | place: Spain...
GCCACCACCGTGAGCAGAGGCACCCTTCTTGGAAGCGGAGTTCTGGCCAGTTCGGTCACAGTCAGCAACACGGCGGTGTTAGGGGCCATCGGCGACTTCACGGTATCAAATGCGACGCTGGAGGCCGGTGCTGTCCTCCTGCTGGAAGACTCGGAGCGTGACAGGCTGAACGTCGCAGGCAATCTCGTTACTGCGTCAACCGGCGGCACGAATTTCGTCCGTGTCGTCTTCTTCAATCCGGGGGTCTATCCGATAATCCGGTACGGACCGGCAGGTATCGGGGGCGGCGGATTTGATGCATTTGTTCTCTCGTTGCTGAATGGAGCTGTTGGTGTGTTGTCCAATAACGTTGACGACAGAACCGTGTATCTGGTTGTCGATCATGGCGCCGAGCCGATAACGTGGACTGCTGGGGCAGATAATAAATGGGACATCAATACGACTGCCAACTGGGCCACTGGAGCCGTTGCCACCGTCTATCAGGATGGGGATATGGTGCTGTTTGACGATACGTCAGCGAATCAGGTGGTCAACATTAAGACGGTGGTTTCGCCGGTAAGCATGACATTCAGCAACCTCACGCGAAACTACAGCTTCTCGGGCAGTGCGATTTCAGGTGGAACCGGATTCATGAAATATGGAGGAGGGATACTGACGTTTAACAATACTAACGCGTTCACCGGCCCCATCGTTATTAATGAAGGCGAAGTGAGGATGGGTGCAGCCGGGGCGCTGGGAAACAATTCGGGTATCACCATCAATGGCGGTGTTCTTGAAGTGGTTGAAACCCTTGGCGGTAGTAGTGGCGACTATAACTGGTATTTGGGAGTGGACTCCACGGAGATTAAGACCGGCGGCAGTCTCACCATCAACAGCCACTCGCATATTCATAACCTCACCCTGTCTGGCGGTGAACTTGCCAGCAGCGGCGTAGACCCATACCACGACTACGGAAGCTGGGCGCTCGATGATTCCACTACCGTGAATGGCGGTGTGACATCGACCATCAGCGCGCAGCAAGTGAGTGCCAACGACGGCGGCTTTTCGGTGGACTCAGGTTCCGCACTGGATATCACGGGAACCATTGCTGCCGGCAGGATTGTAAAATCCGGTGCCGGCACGATGGCGCTCTCCGGCGCGAACACCTACAGCGGCGAGACGACCGTTACCAACGGGATTCTGCTTGTAAACAACACCGCCGGGTCCGGCACCGGCACCGGCATGGTGATAGCCACCAATAACGGTACGCTCGGCGGAACAGGAACCATCACCGGACTGGTTACAGCCTGTGTCGGCGGGGCAGTCAGGGCAGGGGGGACGAATGGATCGGGCACGTTGACTTTCCAACAGGGTGTATCATTCACCAATAATGGAAAGTTTGTGGTGACTCTGAACGAGGACACATGCGGGCTGTTAAGGACCACCGGCGGAAACGTGAATATCAGTTCTTCGCAACTGGTGGTGAATATGGGCCCGCACTATACCGGTTCTGATTTTCCGCTGTGGATCATCAACAATGAAGATGATAATAGCACCGTCAATGGCACTTTTGAAGGCCTGCCGGAAGGCGCATCCATACTTGTTGGCCGCCTGGAGTTCATCATTCATTACGGCGCCGCGTATGGCACAACGCAGATGAGCGGCGGTAATGACGTGGTCCTTATCCAGGTCACTCCGTGCGGCACGATCTTGATTGTCAGGTAGTGGCCTCTCTGCAGGCCATTGATATGTGTCGGTCGATGTGCACGCGCACTGAGTTCGAAAGAACAGCTTCAACCATGATCGCGCAGGAGCGAAGCGACAACTCACAGGGGGGGAAACATGATTGCAAGTGCAGGCAGCAGGGGAGATACCGGGCACGGAGTCCCGCCAGTCTACAACATGGTCTATGTATGGACGATTTCCCTTGTCGCCGCGATGGGCGGCCTGCTCTTCGGCTATGACTGGGTCGTCATAGGCGGCGCAAAGCCGTTCTTCGAGAAAACGCCCAATTTGCAGGCATTTGCTCAACGCCCGTTACATCTTCAGGATCATGACACTCACAATCCACAATGCTTTCAAGGGTTCTAAACCGGACAGTAGTGATTCGAGATGTATTAGAGAACATCCTACTATGAGGTAATGAAGGAATACGCACCGGCACTAAGATGAATACGCCGTTGAATTCGCCCTGTAATCGCCGTTGATATATCGCCAGTTCCTTTGCATAATCGGACAGCATTTCAAAGGAGGACAAAATGAAGAAGCTCGGGCTGTATCTAATTGCGGTGGTTATGGTGGGTGTTGTGGCGGTTGGAATGACGGGTTGTGGCGGTGACGATAAACAATCCATGACCAAAGAAGAATGGTTTGGCAAAAACATGAGAGGCATGACGCTGGAGGAAGTGATTGCGCTGGTCGGACGGCAACCGGATAATGACCAGATGATGAGCGATGGGCATAGGTACTACTATTGGAACTTTAGCCAAGGTACGGGGGATGTTGGCATACGAGAAGATAATAGACAGGTTGGCAGTGTGGGATGGGCACCTTCAATTTGATCGCCGTATTCGGAACAATGGGAGATAGAGGTTCGCAAGAAACATGTGGAAGCCGAGCAGGGATGAAGGGGTTGGTAATGAGTTGGCAGATGGATTCTGACCAAGGAGTAAATAATAAAGCCCGCAGACCAGTTAGACTTCTTAAAGCGTGATCGACCAGCCAGGTCTAGCTTCAGTGACGCCTAACCAATCAAGGGCTAACCCTTATACAAGCACAACCTGTGCCAAGACGACTTGCGATACGTATTGATGCTGTAATGGCAGGGAATCGGGCTATTCAGACTTCGCAATACGCAAGTCTTTATGCTGTGTTTCCAAGTAATGGTCTCCGGCACTCGATATAGTGGTTGCAGGCGAACAGTTGTCGCACCTGATCATTGCTCGCCGGTCATGCACTGAAACATTCGACAACTTTGCACAATTGGAGAAGCGTCCGGAAGGCACGGGGCGACCGGAACTGGCACCAATGTGAATCTTTTTTGATAGTTTATGCAATATCTTCCTCGGTAGACTCGTTGTAGTGTTGTTATACGTTGTCTTGAGGGTCGCAATAGGAAGAATCAAACATGGGGAGGCTGTATCAATGAGAGCATTTGTATCGATATTGGCAGGTGTCCTTTTTGTGGCAGGAACTCCGATGCTGGCGCAGGAAGCCGGAACCTCCGGCAATTTCAGCCCTGACGGTACATGTGGCGGCAGACACGGCGGCTGGAAGGCCGGTAATCATGAGACGATGCTGAAGGCCTGCGATAAAGACGGTGACGGTAAATTATCTGATCAGGAAAAGGCCGAAGCCAGAACCGCAATGCAATCCGAATGGCTGGACAAGATGTTTGCCGAGTTCGACACCAATGGCGATGGCAAGATTTCCGTCGAGGAAGCGACCGCTAGATTTGAGAATTTGTCCGCAAAATGGAAGGGCAAGACTGAATTCGAGAGCAAGCTGTCCGAGCAAGAAAAAACATCAATGAAGAGTGTCGCGACGAAGTGGATACAGGAAATGATCTCGAAATTCGACAAAGATGGTGACGGCCAGATCTCGAAGGACGAATTTGTTGCCGGAATGAAAGTGGCCCGCGAGAACGCCATGGAGATGCACAAACAGCATCATCAGCAGAAAGAGGTCTCTGAGTAGACCCCGTATTTTCTACCAAGGCCATCTCTGCCGACTGTTTATCAGTTGCAGTGATGACCATGGCGGGAATCTTCTGCCAGCTAATAGCCGCGCGGCTCTCAGCCTGCGCTTTCCGGCAATCAGGTCATAGGTTTTCTGCGCCGGTATCTTCCCGACGATTACAGGTTGCAGCAATTCGATAGCTCCGGGATGAAGTGATAAGAGGATGACAGACAATAAAAAAGCCCTTTGACCAGTTAGGCTTCTTAAAGCGTGATCGACCAGCCAGGTCTAGCTTCAGTGACGCCAAACCAATCAGGGGCTAATTTAGAATATAGCGTTTGCCGTGCCATTGTTTCGAAATGACCGTACTTTGACGATTCTTAACCTTATCCTCACATCTCGCGCCACTTTCGGTCATTACTCCCAGTTCAAAGCCGATTCTAGCTTCATTCCCACGCACTATGAGCCAACTGAATTCCCGGGCCATGTCTCATATGTGACAAATGCTTGCTATCTTCTGAGACACGATGTCATGGGCGGCAGGCAGGAATGGCAAAGGCGGTCGCTGTGGAATTGTGCTGCAGATTGACGGGCAGCAGCCAGCGGGAAGTTGCCCTGTATTCCAAAGCTTTACCAACAAATTGCTCCATAGATTGCCGATCCTATTTTCCTATTTTGCGTGGCATATCTCCTTGTGCTTCTGTCTCCATTCTGACACTTTTCCACTATGTTGGAGATTTGCTTCCGGAGGTAGAGTGCTTCTTTGTGCCAGTTCCTCAGCGAACTTGTCATCATTGTCGGGAAAGCGGTTTCCCGTCAACTCAACATCAGAGGAGGATCATATGCGGGCCTGCCGTCTTGTGGGAGTTGTCTTGGCCATGGCCATCTTTTCCGCGGGTTGCGGTCACAAGAGCGATAGCGGGGATTCTGAATTGGAGATGGGCGACACAAATAATGTCGCGATGCCGCCTTCGCAAGCCGGTGGCGCTGATAGTGCTACGAACAGCCAGAGTGGTGGTTCTGACGGGATATGGGTTGGCGGCGGTGGTGGCGGTGGCGGGGGAGGAGGAACTCCGGCTATCGTCCCACACTATACCGATACCGATTTGCTTGGCCCGTGGCGTTTGGTCGGCATAACCTATGAAGGAAACTTCGAGGCGTCCTATGGTTCGCCTGAAGCTTGGTTCAATGCCGATGGCCGTCTGGTTGTATGGATAGAACCGGGGTATACCAGCTGGCGTCAGTCCGGCGACGATATCACAGTTATTCAAATGGATGGCGAAGAGCTGACATACTCGTACTACTATTCGGGTGGGAACAAGGACAATCTGGTGCTAATGCGCACACCGTATGTGTATGGGTTTGTACGGGAGAATTAGGCTGTCTGCCAGCTGTCCAGTGAATTTCCATGTGCTGGTCGACACGCATCCGCTGTTTGGAGTTATCCCGTCTTCTGGCGGGGATTACTAGTACATCAGGCGGACGAAGTAATTCGCCAGAGGATGCCACTTGCGCACAAGTCCGAACACAACCGGGATCGAGGTGCGATATGATCATTTACCCATGACCCAAAGCATGTATACTTGCCGCATGAGAAGAAGAGGGAGCTTTCTTGTCTTTCTTGCGGCTGTGTCGTTGGCGTGCGTAAGCTGTGTATCATCCCGGTCCCCGGCATCGGGTCTCTACGTCAAGGCGCGTGCCGCATCTGTGGACATACTGGTTGACGGCCGGCAGGAAGGATCCGGCTGGTTTGCCAGTGAAGACGGTTGCGTTGTGACCGCTGCGCATGTTGTTCGCGGCGCCTCGAACAATGTCGAAGTCCTGTGGGCTGCTGGTACAAACAGGATGCCTGCCGGCATTGTGGCGCTCGATAAGGGACACGACCTGGCGCTCCTTCGCGTGGCGAAGAGGAGGCAACCATATCCCTTTCTGGCGGCGGCCGCAACCATGCCCGGACCTGGTGAACAGGTATATCTCTACGGCACGGCTCTTTTCGTCCATGACATCATTCTCGGTGGAATGGTTGCCCGCGGCGATTGCACATTCAATTATTACGGAGGTCTGTCGCTGTCGGTGCGCTGTTATCATGTAACGGCTCCATCCCCGCCGGGTACGTCAGGCGGACCGTGGGTTGACGCACGGGGCACAGTGGTCGGCAACCAGTCCGGATTCATCAATCAGGAGAAGGCTGGTTCGGGAATAGCCGTTGTGACTCCGCCGGATGCGATATGCCGGCTGGTCGCCCAGAAGAAGACTGTGGCCACAGCATCCATGGGTTGCGGGTTCGAGGAGCTCTGGTCGCAGCAGAAGGGATACACGTCCCGTTTCCCGGCTGGGACAGAGGGGTTGGTGACGATCCCGATTGAACCTGGAAGAGCGGCGGATAAAGCGGGGCTCAATAAAGAGAGTGTCATACTGAAGTTTGACGGGATTCCGGTTCGCTACCGGGATGAAGCGTATCGCCTCATTCGCCAGCATAAGCCCGGCGACAGGATCACGCTGAGTGTTCTCGACCCCGATACCGCAAAGCCGCACGATGTGATTCTCGTGCTGGGCGAGCTGGAATAGTGTGATCCCACCCTGTTGTGGCCTATTCGACTGTCACCGATTTAGCCAGGTTTCGAGGCTGGTCGATCGGGCAACCTCTAAACCTGGCGACGTGGTAAGCGAATAACTGTTCGGCTATGACGACCGGGATTGGGCTCAGGAATTCATGACATGCCGGGATAGGGATGATATCATTACAGTGCGATGTGATGCTATGGTCGCCTTCTGTGGCTATGGCTATGACTGGTGAGCGGCGGGCACGGCACTCCTGCATGTTGCTTATGGTCTTGGTTTTATCTGGAATGTCAGGGACTGCCGCCACAACGGGAACAGCCTCTTCCAGCAGTGCGATTGGCCCATGCTTGAGTTCCGCCGCGTGGTAGCCCTCAGCGTGGACATACGAGATTTCCTTAAGCTTGAGGGCGCCTTCGAGGGCGGCCGGATACATGTAGCCGCGGCCTATGAAAAAGAAGTCCTCGGCTTCTGCATACTTTCTGGCGAGCGTTATGATGTGAGGCTCCGCCGCCAGTGTCAGGCGCGCTATTTCAGGCAAACGCGCAATTTCCGCGGTCATGCTTCGTCCTGCATTGGAGGAAAGCCGCCGGGCCCGCCCGAAGGCAATGGCGATCATGGCAAGAACCGCGACCTGGCTTGTGAATGCCTTCGTTGAAGCCACGCCGATCTCGGGTCCGGCATGCAGGTATACTCCTCGGCCGGTTTCCCGCGCAATGGTGGACCCGACCACATTGCAGATGCCAAGGACCGTTGCTCCCTTCGTCAGTGCTTCTCGCACGGCCGCGAGGGTATCCGCAGTTTCGCCGGACTGGCTTATCGCCAGCATGCAGGTGTCGCGTTCGATAATCGGGTTGCGGTACCGGAACTCGGCCGCCTGTTGGACATCCGTCGGAATCCCGGCAAAATCCTCAAGGAGATATTTGCCGACCATGCCGGCGTAGTATGAAGTGCCGCATGCGGCTATGACGATTCGGTTTACGTGCGCAAGCGCCGCCGGATCCATCTGCATGCCGCTCAACCTTGCCTCGCCGCTGTCGATGAGCAGCCGGCCGCGAATGGTGTTCGCGAGAGAATCGGGCTGTTCGTGGATTTCCTTCAGCATGAAATGCTCATAGCCTGATTTCTCGATCCTGCCGACGTCCCAGTCAACATGCGTCAATTCGCGCGTTACCGGAACATTATGCGCAGATGAGATATCCGCGCTGCGCGCAGTCGCGGTGAGAATGTCACCGTCATCGAGAAAGATGACGCGCTTGGTGTGATTGACAATAGCGCTGACGTCGGATGCGATTATGGTCTCGTTTTCGCCGACTCCCACCACGATCGGGCTTCCCTTGCGCGCAGCGATAATGGTGTCGGGGTGCAGGCATGAGACCACTGCTATCCCATAGGCACCTTCGAGTTGTTCCACCGCGGCGGCGACAGCAGCGCGGAAGTTACCCTCATAACATTCCTGGATCAAGTGCGCAATAACCTCGGAATCGGTCTGGCTGGCGAAGACATAGCCCTTATGTTCGAGCCTCTTCTTGAGGCCAACATAATTCTCTATGATCCCGTTATGAACAACTGCAAAATTGCCGTTCTGGCTGAGATGCGGGTGAGAGTTGACGTTGTTTGGTTCTCCATGCGTGGCCCATCGCGTGTGGCCAATGCCCGAGACGAATTTGTGGCCCGGTGGAATCTGCTTCTGGATGAGACTTTCGAGCGCGGCGATCTTGCCCTGGGTCTTGATGACGGTTAACTTGGACGTGTCGCTCGAGCAGAGCGCTATACCGGCGGAATCATAGCCGCGGTACTCGAGCCGTCGCAGGCCTGAGATAACTATTTCCAGCGGATCACGGTCCCCGACGTATCCTACGATTCCGCACATGATTGTCTTCTCCTGTTGTTCTATGCCGCTGCGTGCCGCCAACCGGTTATTACTTCTTTCCCGGGTTCTTCAGTAACCTGTTCATCTTTTCAAGTAGAGCCTGGATCTTGACCGGTTTTTCCATGAAATCCTGTACTGGCATCCAGTCTGGATCGACGTCCTTGGAGGAGAAGTCCATTGGGAACTCCTGGTTGATGCCTGTCAGCAGGATCACCGGAAGATCCTTTGTGGCCTTGGTGTTGCGTATTTGTCGCGACAGATCAAAACCTGCGGCCGCATTATCGGGGAACATAACATCGAGGATTGCGATATCAGGGTCGATCTTGATTATCTTCCGGACGGCGTCTTCGGTTGTGTTCAGGGTGGATACTTCATGTCCATGTTTCCGCAAAAGCGCCGCCGTGTTGTCTGCCAGTTCAACGTCATCGTCTACGATAATGATACGCGCCATGGGCATCTCCTCTTTCTGTCATTCCGCGGGAATGAACACATTGAATACCGTACCCTTATCCTTTTCGCTCTCAACAACGACGCACAGGTGCAAATTGTTTGCCACCTGCCTTACAATTGCCAGCCCCAGGCCGGTCGAATTCGCATTGAACGTCGCCGCCTCCTGTGTGCGGAAGAAGTCTTCGAAAATGTGAGGCAATGCTTTCTCGCTTATGCCGATACCCTGATCGACGACTGAAACCTTCACCCGTGCCGCTTCTTCGTTAATCCTGACATCAACTGTTCCGCCCTCGTGTGAATATACTATCGCATTCGAGATGAGATTCGAGAAGAGAATTCTCAGTTGTTCCGGATCACTCAGGACACGTGTATCCGTGGCTGCAAGCGCCACGGATACACGCTTGCCCGCCGCCAGTTCGTGGACGTCATGAACGACGGCGGCCAGTAATTCGAGCAGTTTTACCGGCTTTGCGACGCGTCCCCCGGCTTGTGTCGATCGCAGGCTTCCGAGCATCAGGATATCACCGATCCTGGCTCGAAGGGCGATTGAGCGTGCGTCGATCTTGCTGATGATTTGCCGTACCGGTTCCGGCATTTCGGCCCAGTGTGAGAGTTTCAGAACCTGGATGTTGCTTTCGATTCCGGAGAAGGGCGCCTTAAGATCGTGTGTTACGCGCAGCATTTGAAGATTGATCTTCTCGTCCGCCTGGATGAGTCGTTGATTTGCGGCTTCAAGGGCGTGATCACGCTGTCTCACCGTATCCGAGAGAGACGACACCAGAAACCACACTATCATCCATACAAACACAGAGGGAATGGCAAATACCGCTGCCGCCAGGATATCCGGTGCTTCCCGAGCCGCGCCGGCCAGGATTCCCATGCATGGGATCAGCCCCGCGCATTGAGCAGTCACTGCGGCCAGGAAGAGCAGCGCGCTCAGCAGTGTTACAAGGAAGCTGTCGCGACGGCCGAAGAAGATGCATGCCAGCGTGATATGAAAGAGATAGGTAAACCCGATAATTGTGCTGGTAGATCCGACCAGGCAGACCAAGGCGGTCAGAACCAGCAGGTCGGTTACAATCTGAAACCAGATGTTTGCGGCAACCCAGCGCCATGTTGTCCGTGTGGAAAGAAGACGAGCCCACCGGTTGGCTGTCAGGTTCAGAATGGTGAGTATGACCGCCAGATACAAAGGCCACGGGCCTGGCGGGAGGAATCCGAAATGCCTGGCTACTTGCGGATCAAGGAGAGAGCCTGCCACGCCGAAGCCGGTGAGCAACGAGACTACGATCCATCGGATCCGGATGAACCACCGGGCATTGTGCAGCAAAACTGCCCCCGTCAATCCATCTGCGCGCGGCATTGTCTCGCTTGAAGGCGGTACAGGATCCAGTCTAAAGGAGCCCATGTGATCTCCGTCTCTAGAAATAGTGCATGGCCAGCATTTTCTTCAACATGACGATGGAGCGTTCCTTGTTGAGGGCAAGTGCTTCCATGACCGCGCTTGCATCCTCGTCAACATGTTGCGCCAGGATGGTCCGGTACAATGATACCAGCGCATTGTTCCATCGGATAGCGGCTTCAATCAGATCTTTTCCAGTGATTGTTTGCGGTGTGAACGCAGGCAGGTGGAAGCATGTTTCGGGATCAAGCGGCATGCCGGACTTCAGCTTCATCCTGCGAGCGCGCTTCAGCATGGCGGGATCGAGTTTATCCAGAACGCTCTCCTGGTGATGCCTGTGACAGGCAAGATAGTAAGTCACCAGCCTTACGCTGTTGTTCTCGGATCGATCGCGAATTTCCGAGTAAACTGCGTCGAGCCGGGTTTCGAAATCCCGTCCGAGGTTCAGGATCCTGCCGACCGTGACAATTGCCATTTGAATGCTCCAATTGGTGCCGTTTATCCGCCCGCTCTGTCGTCACGCGCTCGGAAGCAGTTCACATTCCCTGGACAGGCTGGGATCGCAGCATTTCCCCCGCCAACGCTCGATCTGAATCGCCAGATCTGATCACGTGTGAACGTCTCTCCTGGCGCGCTGACTGTGCGCTGCCGAATGTCTTCCAAGCTATCATTCTCTCCGGCGACGGGCAACATTCACGCCTCCTCATTTCTCTCTGTGTGAATGCCGCAAACATACGAACATGATGGTTCTTCCAGGATTCTACAGGTACTGGATATATCTTCGATTAAGGGGACTGAAAGTCACGATAGAATGTCATTTCCCGGTTGAACGATCCATGCTGTGGCGGTTGCGCCATGTGCGCGGAGAAAGTCTGGTGGCTTTACGGAACCGTCGCGCGAAATAGCCGGCGTCATCATAGCCAACCAGGCGGGCAATCTCGCCTATATTCAGCGTCAAATCGCTCAGTAACTTCTTTGCGCGGGCGATACGCTGATCGAGAAGATAGCCGGTGAACGTCTGGCCTGTGTAATGGTGGAAACTGGTCGTGAAGTGATTTGGCGTCAGCCTGGCTGCAGCTGCAAGTTCCTTTACCGTGAGAGGCAGATCGGGTCGCTGCCGGATCAATTCGCACACAACTCGGATCATTAGCGGCGCCTGAGCGTCGCGGTTGCCTCCGCCGCTCTTAGCCAGTCGCGCCCAGTCAGTTGTTTCCAGGAAACGCCTGAGATCCATGGCGGGTTGTCGTGGTGTCTGCCCTGCCTCCTGAACTCGTATTTCCAGTTCTTTATTCCTGCGGATGAGTTCGATCGAACTGCTGATAGCTTCCATGATTCTTCGGACTGCGATGCGTTGTTCGTCGCCCAGTCTTGGCAGCTTGAGGTAGGACTCATGAAGCTTGGTCAGATCCAGCCCAAGCTTTTTCCCGCGAGCCTGCGCTTCTTCCCATCCCTTCTTGTCGGCAAAGATGCACGAACTGAGGATTGCCAGCGCCTCTGAGTTGTCGTTGGCGACGGGTGCCACCATGACAATTGACCCCGCGTGGCAGCGTTGATCCACTGGACCGCCACCGCATGCGGCAACCGTCATCAGGATGTGGCACATCTTGCAGTGTTTGACGCCTTCAACTGTGCTTTGGATAGCCTTGCAGAACTCCGGCGGCCTGCCTTCGCCACCGGAGGCGCAGGTCTGTCCCCATCCGGTTTCTGTCGGGTACACCAGCAGGAGTCCCCGCCCGCCAGCTGCCGCCGCCATTTCCACAAGTCGCCGGATGAGAGGGTGCTGTAAAGCGTTCACATCCAGCGCCCTTGGGCGCTTGTTGGTGTTCATCTGCCGTTTCCTGCACCACGGTTGCGATGCGCCCAGCGCGTAGATTAGCGAAGACCCGATACCGCTTTCCGTAGATTTGTCCAGTATCCCATACCGGGGGTGAATTCGTAAAGTTTAAACGGTGAACGAGAAAGAGTCAGGCCGCAGGCAAAGACCGGTTCTGGTGGTGGATGACGATCCGGACCATCTAAAGTGCGCTCTCGACGCTCTTGCCGAAGACGGGCCTGTGCTGTCTGCGGTCAGTGGCGAGGAAGCTGTGCGTATTGCGCGTGAGCAAAAGCCGGCAGCCATTGTCCTGGATGTCATGATGGCCGGCGGGGCGGACGGTTTTACCGCTTTTCGCGAACTGCACGCCGATCCGTCCACCCGGGCAATCCCGATCATCTTTCTGACGGATGTCAATCATGTCATGGAGTTGGGATTTGAGTCGGTCACAATTGAGCGTTATCTCGGCGCAAAACCAGACGGTTTTCTGGAGAAGACGGTCTCAGCCGATGAACTGCGACGGCGGGTGGCGGTGGTCATTGAAACGAAGATCAGATTATGAGTACGACCAGGGGTCGGTCGCCAGGGAAGGGCATTTGCTGGAAAAGTTCCGGAAGTCAGCTCTTGACCCGGAGCAGCCACTTTAGTACACGGGGAAAACCTGTGTCGCGTCGCCACGCAACTTGGCTGGTGTGATTCTGGAATCTGTGATCGATTCGACCGGAATGCGCATTGTCGACCGTTCCTGACGCAGGACCTGCAGAAACAAGAAGAAACGGGATAAGATGGACTACATATATGTTCTGGCCGTTATCGGGCTTGCCGCAGCCTTTGTTCTTGGGGGGCTCGCTGTTTCTTTCCTTGTTGCGCCGCACAGGCCGGGCCGCAGGAAGAACGCGCCCTACGAATGCGGGGAAAGCACTATTGGCCCGGCTTGGGTCCAGTTCAATGTGGGGTATTACCTGTTCGCGCTTCTCTTTCTTGTCTTTGATGTTGAGGCGGTGTTCCTTTATCCGTGGGCGCTGATCATAAGGGAGGTTGGGATTGCCGGACTGATCGAAGTGTTTGTCTTTATCGGTATCCTCATTGCGGGGCTGGTCTACGCCTGGCGCAAAGGAGCGTTGGAATGGGTCTAGTCACCAACAACCTTCCGGCCATCCTGGATCGGCTTCCGGGCGGTGGCTTTTGTGTGACCAGCATTGATGGTATCATCAACTGGTCTCGTGCAAACAGCCTCTGGCCTTTGACGTTTGGAACAAGCTGTTGCGCGATTGAGGTAATGATGGCCGCCGGCGCATCGCGCCATGACCTCGCCCGGTTCGGGGCCGAGGTTGCCAGGCCATCACCGCGCCAGGCTGATCTTCTTGTTGTGGCCGGCACTGTGGTCAAGCGGCTTGCGCCGCGGCTTAAGACGCTTTACGAACAGATGGCAGAACCGCGTTACGTGATCGCCACCGGCTCGTGTGCGATATCCGGCGGGCCTTTCATTTACAACTCTTATTCGACCGTGAGGGGTGCCGACCAGATAATCCCAGTTGACGTTTATGTGCCAGGTTGCCCGCCGAGACCCGAGGCGTTTCTTTACGGGTTGCTGACGCTTCAGAAGCTGATAAAGGCAGGTGAGAGCATCCGGCGTCCGTACATCCGTCGTAAACCGGTGCTGGCAGCCCTGCCGTCAGGTATGACAGCCGATCAGATTCGCGCCGAACTGGCCGTTCTGCTCCAGCGCGATTCGACAGTTGATCTTTCCGGCGAGTACGCCCAGAACATGCAGGCCGGGGGATCGAAACAATGACCGGCGAAGAAATTGTTCTGGCCGTCAGCCGCATTGAAGAACGGGCGAAACCGCGCGAAAAGTGCGCCATGCCCGCCGTAACTGTTCCCGTCGAGTCGCTGGCGGTGTTTATGCGTGCCATTCACGACGATCCGGCGTTGTCTTTCGACATGCTTTGCACTCACACTGCGGTTGACTGGCTCGGAGAGAACAGGTTTGAACTGCTCTATGTTCTCTGTTCCCTCAAACACGGTCACTACCTGACGGTTTCCACCTCGGTTCCAAGGGATAAACCTGAAGTAAGCTCTGTGAGCTCCATCTGGCGCATCGCCGAATGGCAGGAGCGGGAGGTTTATGACCTTATGGGCGTTCTTTACAGCGGCCACCCTGACCTGAGGCGGATGTTCCTGGAGGACGACTGGAATGGGTTTCCTCTCCGCAAAGACTACAAAGACGATTTCATGCTGGAGTTGCCGGAATGACGATACGCCCGATAACTCTTGCAGATAGAATCGCCGCCGGGCAGAAGGTTGAGAGTTTACTCTCGACACAGGAGTACTTTGTCAACATGGGGCCCCAGCATCCCTCCACGCATGGAGTACTGCGTCTTCTCGTGAGGCTTGACGGGGAAACCGTGCGGGAAGTGATTCCTGTTGTCGGATATGTCCATAGAGGTATCGAGAAGATGGGCGAATACCTGACGTACAGGAAGTTCATCCACCTTTCTGACCGGCTGGACTATCTTTCCGCGATTACGAACAACTGGGTTGTCGCGATGGCCGTCGAGAAGGCAGCCGGCATCGAGATCAACGACAGGATTCAGACAATCCGCACGCTCTGCGCCGAACTTCAGAGGATCCAGAGTCACCAGTTGTGGTGGGGTGTCTTTGGCATGGATCTTGGCGCATTTACCGCCTTTCTATATGGTTTCCGTGACAGGGAGGTGGTCACCGACATATTCGAAGAAACTACGGGCGCACGGCTGACCATGAACTATATTCAGCCCGGCGGCGTGATGTTTGATATCCATCCTGACTTTGTTAAGAACGTCAAAAAGTTCCTGGCATACTTCAAGCCGAAGCTGGAAGAGTACGAAACGCTGGTAAGCGGCAATGTTATCGTGCAGGCTCGCCTGCGCGGCGTGGGCATACTGTCACCCGGGGCGGCGGTATCTATTGGAACCACCGGGCCGGTTCTCCGCGCGAGCGGAGTCGCGCATGATTTGCGGAAGAGCGAGGCGTATGGCGTCTATGGAAAGGTTCAATTCGACATACCCGTGGGAGTAAAAGGCGACTGCTGGGATCGCTACTGGGTTCGCATCGAGGAAATGCGTCAGTCGATCAGGATTATAGAGCAACTCATAGACAGTATCCCTGAAGGCAAGCACATGACGATCAAGCC
>Ga0247842_10005528_pt1 | contig 14925 bp, 17 predicted proteins | sample LaCruzMarch2015__3_FD_192411 | JGI IMG/M metagenome (GOLD analysis project Ga0247842, IMG submission 192411) | Freshwater microbial communities from meromictic Lake La Cruz, Castile-La Mancha, Spain - LaCruzMarch2015_19m | ecosystem: Environmental > Aquatic > Freshwater > Lake | place: Spain...
GGTCTGCTCTTTTATCGACTGATTCAACAAGCTGTTGTGCATTCACCAGTACCATATAAGAAAATAATTTATTCATCTGTTAATTAGTGATTTAATCACATGAGACACGTGCATACCCCAGTTAAATTAAATTCGTTTTGCATTAATACTTATTGAATGAACCCATTTAAGTATCCTGATCATCATCTGCTACCTATACCTCATATCCAAGATTAGCAGCAAATCTTCGGACTGATTCAAATACATTCTCCTCCAGGACACACAATTGCAGTTCCATCCCCTTTGTTGAAGAATAGGTCTTTTCCAAAATTTGAGAGAGGATCATGAATGCATTTAATGGATCAACCCGCCAACCACCAATGGGCAAACTGCATCTGATTGTCTTCAATCCAAGAACAGTCGCATCACGTATGGCCATGTTAAACGACCTCAGTGACAATGATTTTTGCGATGTGTTTTGCATGTCGGGCAAATGTGTAAGTGTCGCCGCAAGAAAAACAACTTTAAACGGAATACCACCTGGGATCGAAATTGAAACGGAACTACCTGCTGTAACTGGATATTGAACTTGTGATTCAATAAATTGCCATATTTCAGGGTACAGTTCTCCAAAAGTCCTTGCTACCTTTCCCGCCATACCTTTTGATGCTCCGTCAATTGTCATTATTATAGCATCTGATGATCGGTCAAAGAGGCTTTCATTGTTGATCTTTAGTTTCATTTGATCTGGGTTTCTTGACTCTTTTCGAATTCACTAAGATAAATGTATGAATAATTTCTATTAATTCGGATCATCCTGGATTTTGTAAACATGCCAGAACATCATTGTGATGATCACATTGACGAAGATTGAGCGGTATGTTCAAATCTGTTCGGCCCGATTTTCAACGGTTTATCCATTTCAATAAACTCGCTGTAAATAAGGATATCCTCGCCATTTTTGTTATTTGCACAAATGGTAAGAAAAAAATATACACCTGGCTTACCGATCAGGAAACCGGCGGCAGTCCCTTCGAGAATGAGTTTGTTAAAACCAGGTTTTGGATTGACAAAATACTGAACTGATTTTTGGTCAACCTGACCATCAACCTCCCGGGCAATACCGAGTGATATCATGCTAACATTGCATCCTTGCGGAATTCCTATTTTCAGGTTGAAAATTATTTCTACATTTTTCTCATTGATAGGATTTTCAATCACACTGTCTTCGCAAGAAGTAACTAAAACTAAACTTGCAATAGCTAAAAAAAAGAGCATTTTTTCCATGGCATAATGATTTTAAGTTATTTTGATTAGATGTTGTTTGGATGGTTTATATGGATAATCCTAATAAACACAATCTTTTTCGATAACAATTTGATCCCTTTAGAAGTTCCTCCTTCGAAACTTTTTAAATAAGTACAGGTTTTCTTCTTTTTGTGACAAAATGGATCAAAATATTTTTATTCAACTGATTTTTGACACTTTCTCATTCTTCAAAATTCAAAAAAATGACTATTCTGGACTATAGTAAGCCAGTGATTCTGGACCAGAGGCCAATCACTAAGTCAGCCGAAAATCTGATGATGTCCATCCGGACTTTAAAAAAAAAGTATTTGGCTATGAGTGAAAAGGAGTTGTAAAGCTTCTCCTGGAAAGTCAATCGAGGAGAGCAAAAAAACTTGCCTTCTATGAAGATTTTGTCAAATGACGAATGGAGCTATATGTCACCTGAATGACTACCTGGGCCGTTGCAAAGGCCGCTGTATATTTTCTTCTTTCTGTTTTCACAGTCCACGGTTAAATTAGTTAAAATTTTCAACTTAACTCGTGGTCTGAAATTTGGGGAGTATTATACTTTAAGATAAAAGTGATATTTGATAATGCTATTTCAATCTGGGATTCAACCTGGGATTTATTTCATCAACACGTATTTACTGCCATTGAACACGAATTTAGACTGAACTTTTGTCCTGCCAGCGTTAAGGTTGAGTGAAACCTGGATATCCATATAACCATTATGTTTGGTACTAATCGGAATTACGTTTTCAAACGATCCAATATCTCCGATAAGAAAATATGATCCTGTTTTCTTCTTATATATCCAAATATTTCCTGCTAACATTCCCATAAGAGGAGGTTTCAGACCTTCGACAATATATTCGGGTTCTCCATCATTATTAAGATCAATTGGTTTAACGCTGATATATTCCGATGCAAGTCCATCTTTGATTTCCGCTTTCTCTTCTTCGGAGACGCCATCTTTTAATATGTACTGAAATAATTCATTGGGTAGATTTACGGGTACTTTTTTTTGTGCTGCTAATAATTTGGCGGGAGGAGTGGGGGTTGTTTGAGCAAAAGATTGAACTCCCGATGTAATTACGATAAATAATAAAATTGATAATAAAATTGAAATGATTTTCGGTTTCATGGGTCAGTAGTTTTAGAATAACATTATTTACAGATATTGGATAAAATTAAAATCAAAAAATTTCTATTTAAGGCTGTTGATCCTGCAATGATACCGCTCGTTCTTGTATAAGCAAGCGGACCACATTAAAAACTAATTCCCTCGTCAATTCGTATATTCTGCCTGTCAGGCTGGTCAGGTTTATGTAAGTCCCACCGATAGGTACTGATGGTTGAAGGCCATAACTGCCCATTTAAGTTTGGGGTTGTGTGAAATGGTCCCAGTGTATCAGACAGTATTTAAATGAACTTAAGGATATTGTTGTTGTTATTGATTAAACATGTACGTATGTACATGTTTAACTTTTCTTTTTGCTTCTTTTTCTTTTGTTAAAAACTTGATCATTTGTTAATATCTATGAGGCTTCTGAGAGATGGGATATATATTTCTTGTACGGAACCATCCCGATTGTTTGATGCGGACTTTATTGATCGAGACGCCAACCATCATCATATTTCTTAAAATCAAATTTTCTTGGAATTTTAAGAACAAAATCTAAACCTGCCATTTTTCCCACGTCATTCCACTCACAAATAACAATACATTCAACTCTTCTATATTTGTCTGTGTCAGCTCCTTCTATTCCGGATATTTCAACATCTATTGCTTTTGCGATGGGAATAAAATACCAAAAGCCGGCCACATCAGTTCGCACATAACTTTGAACTTTCTCCCCCCAACTATTGTTTTTCCTTTTTCCGTCATTGTCAATTACAAGGCCGCTCTTATATAATTGATCAAAAATCTTTGAAGTATTGTCACATAGTAACTGTTTGTTTCCGCTCCAAAGACCTCGTTCATATTCTACTGAACCATTGTAATAATTTCTTTTAAAACTAATCGAGATTTCTTGCATGTCCTTTAGGCCTGAATCCAAAATCGCTTTGCGAGCTTTTGATCTTGAAAGATTATCCGAACAACTAATTAACAAAGTAGATACTGTGAGTAAGAGCACTAAATGTAAAGTTTTCATAGCATAAAATTTAAGGTTAATAAAATTTGGTTTCTACAGATAAAATTGACTTTTCAACAAATACATACGAGTTAAAAAAATCTATAATTAAAACTTAATGAAGCACTTTGTGGCTATGTTGCATGACTATCGTTATGAAAATTCATTTGTTACTTTTCTCGCTGAATCTCTTCAAACAGAAACAGTCCGGAAAGCCTCAAAAATATTACGTATTATGATTTATAATTTAACCCAGAAACTTGATATTATTATGCTTTTTACACCTAACGCTTTAATACCTTAAGGTAAACTTATGCAAAATTTTTTACAATTAATAATACTCAATTTTCCGTTCGGTAATCATAAAAGGTTTATCATATCTAAATATAATCTGTTTGATCCAGTTTCCTTTTTTGTCAACTTTATCATATTTATCAATTTGTTTCTCAAGGAATTCGCCTCGTGAATCATACACATTCAGTTCAATCTGATTCCCGAGGTCGTCATATTTGAAAGTATTCTTTGATATCAGGTCTCCTTTTGGACCATACTTATCCCACTCTGTTAGATTCCCCTTATCATCATATAATGATGTAGTTCTTTGTGTTAAAGCGCCAGTTGAGTCGTATGAATAGGTTTCAGTTGGATTACCATTTTCATCAATTTTAAGAATGGCTTTTGTTTTCTTTCCATGAATAAAAGTTGTAACCTCTGTTTCATTCCCATTTTGATCATACGTGAATATGTTTTTTGATACCAATTCATCATTTGATAAATAAAAATTCATTTCCAACTGATTCCCACTTTGATCATATTTAAAAGTCATCCTATGGCTGAGATCACCAGTTTGAACTTCTCCGTATTTTTCAGTTGCATAGTAGCTCCGTATTTCCATTGTTTTTACATCACCTTTTAATTTTTGTCTGGTTAGGCTGTTCTGACCGTTATGACCAGAACAGGCAAAAAGAAAAATAGCACAGATTAGAGATATAAATGGAAGTATCAAAGATTTCTTCATGTGTAATAATTCAGAATTTGACTATTTTTGGATTAATTCGAATGTTGCAACAGGGGATGTAATTACAGGTTTTACGCCATTGACGACTGCATAGGAACTTGATGGATCCCAATTCATATCGGAGGCAAGAAATGCATAATTACCCGGTTCGAAATTAGTCGGAATTATTATAAAATCCTGACCTGTAAAGGATTGAAGTTGATCAAAAGTCCATTTATCAATAGTATATGTTAGAGGTGCATAACAGTATATGTCATACTCACCAATAGCTAAATCTTTTAATCCAAGGTAAAATCCTTCTGGAATAATGGCTTGTTCATAAGTTCCACAATCACTGCCGCCTATTGTTCTTTTATCCTGGTAATAAAGCGGGGCTATTCCATTGTAATAATTATTCAAATTCGTTCCATTGGCTTGCCAAACAACCAGTTTTGTTCCTTGATTGATCTTGATTGTGGAAGATATGCTTTGATCATTCATATACCAAGCAGCAAGCCGACCGTTTCCTGATTGTGCAATGTGGTTAGGGTCATTGCCAGGCTCGCCATAAGATAACAAATAGCGAATGGCAACCTGCTCCGTAATCCTTTCATAATTACCCTGATTATAAGAAAAGACACCATGTGAAGGAGGCTGGGGAATCACGGAAAAAGTATTCGCATCTACAATCTGACCTTTTTCTTGTGTTCTAATATGCAAAGAAACTGAGGTGTATCCTTCAGGTTGTATAATTAAATCATAATCTGACATTGGTTCAAGTCCTTTAATATTAAAATAGCCATCGTCATCAGTTCTTAGTTCACCAATTCCAGTGATTACAAGTGGAATACTTGATAAAGCTACATTATCAATGGCATTGATTATCCTACCCTTTATAATAACGCCGTTTGAGCAAGCACTAATAAAAACAACAACTAACGTTGCCAATAGAAGCATTATACTACGAGCTTTCATAAGTAATTCAGATTTTTGTACAATGATTAACTTTGATTCTTGTTTTCGACACGTTTATATTTTATTTGATATTTATTCAAGATAGATTCCAAGCCATGAAATTTATCCTGAATTATTAAACAAAATTCATCCTTCGTTAATGAGACTATTTCAAAAGGGCTGTAAATATTTGTTCCTTTATAAAGACCACCATCCGGTTCAATGCCAACTAATGCAACCCAATTACCATTTTCATTCTCTGTTTTGAAATTTGGGTAATCAGAAAAATATTTTTCATTTATTAACCGATATTCAATAACATCTTTGTCATCCGAAACTGATGAGCCATTATAACTTTTAAATCTTTTATCAGACCCAAAATAGATTGTATTTAAATCATAATAGGTAATATAATGTTGAATTTCATTAGTCATTTTTTCATCTACTTCAGAAGGATTTAGGGGTGTTACCGAAGTCAACTCCCATGTCCCTATAAGAAGTTCCTTGTTCGGCTTTTTACAAGAAGAAAAAAAGCAAATTGGAATTGTTAAGACTAAAAAATAAATGTAAAATTTTGATTTCACAAATAACCTCCTTCCTTTTTACAAATTAAAAATCGATTAAGTATGTTTTAATGAAATACTTATTTATCATGAATGCATCGAACAGAATAACCATAACCTATAAGGTTTTTTAAATTGAGCGAATTAATCCTAATCTCCGGGAGGTCTACAGGTGTCATTTCATCCAATTCAATAACATTTGGATTTGTTTCATCATGACTCCAAAACGATGAATAGCCAATCGTTCTATTGTTATAATCCAATAAGCCATCCCATCTACCAAACAAATAACGACCAGCTGGAATTGCAGAAAAGCCACTTTGATTGTTTGGTTTTCTTTCTTTGCAATCATCGTAAAATTTATCATCATGCCAATAAGCAGAAGAATTTTGTTTAAGTTTTCCACTGGCCAGTTTTAATCCACCAAGATAATTGAATAAAATTTTCCACTCTGAATTATCAGGTATATGCCACCCACTTGGACAGGCTTTTTTAGCACCTACCCACGCATAAAGTCTACCATAAACATCACAATTCTGTATTTTATCTTCATAGCAATATCCAAAATCGCATGCATAATTAAGGTTCTCGGCCATCCACAATTGAGTACCAATTTTTACGGTTTTGTAAATTTTTCCATCACGAGGATCAACGAGTGTATCTACTCCCACCTGTGCAATTGAAGAATATGAGAATATAAAAAACAGAGTGACAAATAAATTATTTTTCATAACTGTGATTTCAAAATGTTAATTATTGATATGTATATATTTGACATTCAATTTTGCATGGCAATTAAACGTTGCCAAAAACCCCCATTAATGGTTATAGAAGAATGCAAATTAAAAAGTGATAAAGAACCATAAAAAGAAACAATTCTACGGACGCCCTGCATTAGGACGATTATTATATTCTAACCAATTTTTGCTCATGAGTTTGGCATCACCACAGCCGACCATACCCTGAAATAATACTGAATATGGGAAGGTTCTATCGGACATTCCATCATTTGATGGTTCCTTCTTAATTATGATGCTATCCTTTTTCCCTTCTTTGTTTATATAGATGATGGTTTGTGATTTTAAATTTTTATCAAATTTTGTTTTGAGAAAATAAGTTTTGCGTTCTGTATCATATGATTCGCTAAAATACAATTCCGTTTCAGTTAAATAAATCGTCCAATCTGGTTCAGTTCCATAACCATGGAAAAGGACTTCCTTGGACCCATTGGAAATTTCTGCTAATAATTTGTTGGGAGGAGTGGGGGCTGTTTGAGCAAAAGATTGAACTCCCGATGTAATTAGGATAAATAATAAAATTGAAATGATTTTCGGTTTCATGGGTCAGTAGTTTTAGAATAACATTATTTAAAGATATTAGAGAGAATAAAAATCAAAAAAATTTCTATCTGAGGCCGTTGATCCTGCAATGATTACCGCTCGTTCTTGTATATGAAAGCGGACCACATTAAAAACTAATTCCCTCGACAATTCGTATATTCTGCCTGTCTGGATGATCAGGTTTATGTAAGTCCCATCGGTAGGTACTAATGGTTGATGGCCATAGCTGCCCATTTAGGTTTGGGGTGGTGAACCTGATTTTTTTATCAACATTTGTAAAAACCACAAAAGGAAATTCTGTAAGAATCATATCGGGGACTCTGTAACGCTTGCCCCCTCCTGCTGCAATTCCCAAACCCAATGTTTTGTTTCCTGGTAAAACAAGGTATGACACCTTGCCATCGACCTTTTTTTGAGAAAATAGAATTTTAGCCTCTTCCAATGATAAATCTGCTTTTATTGTCGCCAGATAGATTCCATATAGTCCTCCAACATCAATGAATAGATGGACAAAAACTATTTGCTTATCAAAATCATATTCATCTTCGTAAGCGAAACAGTTTCCGCTAATTTGAAAGGTCGTTTTTTGATATTTTGATTGTGCCTCGTCATAAAGTTTTCTTGTTTCAAGGATTTTTGCGATTATGACATTTTTTTCCGCTGCAATTTCATATTTGTCTTTATTCTTCAATCTTTCAAATAAAGTTGTTAATTCAGGCACCTTACTCAAATTTAAGGGAACATAAGCGTTTGGGTGATAAATAAATCGATTTTCGGCAACAGATTGAACAATACAGTCAACAGTCATATTATTAATTATTTTTTGCTCACTAACCATTGTTAAGCCGTTCGCAATTAGAGGATTAAACGTCGAAAGACCAAAATACTTTTTTAATGAATCAGGCTGTGAATATTTTGGGAAAAGATAGGTATCACTTGAGTACCCGTCTGCCGATGTTCGACAAACTCCCGGCAAGAAGTCCTGTTTTATTTTACCTTCATTTTTGTTTAAAGCCTTATCCTTGCATAGTGTGTAGAATATATTTTCATTACTGATCTCTGCTAACGAATTCTTATCCATTATAAACCTTCTATTGGTGATATTATGTCCTATTTCATTTGACTGATTTGTCTCAAAAGTATAAATGAAGTTTCCATCTTTAAATCCAGTAAAAGTACCCTGTGACCATCCCAATATTTCACCAGAAATAGTTTTCGAATCATAAACGGCAAACCCAAGCACCTTTTCCCTCGAAATAGTTAAATCTAAACTTGAGGAGTAAATGAACTCTTTTGTTTTCTTCTCGTGACAGAAAAATAACCGTTGGTCAATCGGTATGTTTTCAAGAATCTCCACGGGCTGGCTCGGATTTTGAGCTATTGACTGAAAATTTGCAAGAATTGCAATTGCCATTAATAGAATTTTCACGTTATCTTTCATAAGGATAATTTTAAAAATTTAAATTGTCAAGTTCAGGTAAATCTGAAGAATTTATCTGAATTTGATTTCTAACTTTTTGAGACTTTAATCCTCTTTTTCAAATGACTCTAAAAATGTAACCTTTTGAAGTTGTCTTATTCATAAGGCAAAATGTACCTGCTGATACTTTTGCATCAAAAAAACGATAATCTATATTCTTCATGGGTTTTTCAATCATATCAACAGATTTGCAAACTTCATCTGGCCGTCTGTCATAGGAACCACAATTAAAACAACAAACATATTCGCCATTTGAATTTTTCAAGTCAGTAAGCAGGACAAACTCATCGGTCGTTGATTTGGAATAAACATAAATTTGTAATGGATCACTTGCATTTTTTAGTTCGAAAGAAATAGTATTATTGATATCAGAACCCAGAAAGTGGTCGTGAATTCGCTCAAATTCATAGCCCTTAATTTCAACGGTTGCTGATTTTGCCTCAATAAAAATGCCGTAATGGTCAAACTCTTTGTTTTGATTATTGCTGCAGGAATAAGTTAAAACAAGAGGTAAAATTATTAATGCACAAACAAAATTTTTCATATTTCAATTTTTATATCTTATGGTACTCTTATGGCTTTTAGCCCTGGCCCCGTTTTTTTAAGTGGTTTCTGAACTCCACGCTTATTCCTGTTGTTAGTAATAAATTTAAGAACTATCAAACCAAAGGTTCAGTGTAATCGAATGTATGTGCCTGCAATTTTGTCCTATTCGCCTGTTCATTAGGTACGTGCCATATGTTTTTAATAAATTGAACTTCTTTAAAATTTATGATGGTTTAAAGAAATATAATTTCTAAGACACCTTACAAACGGATCTAATCCTTTATGCAACGCACGGAGAATCCAAAAGACTTAGAGCTATAATCAGTATAAATCCCACCGTAAGCGTAATAAAGGTATCGGTGATTAGCACCTGGGTCGTTCTTAGAAGAAGTCCACCAGCGCCCATCATTACCAATGTAGCTGAACCCACCACCGTAACCACTACCATAACGGTTACCACCTGGAACTGCTGTAAAACCTGTTTCATTGGTTGCCCCAGTATTAGGGCTTTGCCAGTGAGCTGTACCTGATTCTTTAAGCTTACCACCTGCTATACTGGCGCCTCCAAGAAAGTCGGTAAGAATTGTCCATTCGGCATCATTTGGTACATGCCATCCAATGGGGGCAATTTTTCGGCTGTCGCTTACCGCATACCAATTGTATAACCCGCCATATGTTGCTGAATTATTTGCATCATTATTATAATAACAGTACGCTTCAGTTGTTAAAGATGTCCAAGAACCATTGTCAGTGACATTAGGAATGGAATCACCATTGCGGAATTTTGTGACCTTCAGGTTCTCTGCCATCCACCATTGATTGCCAATTTTTACAGTTTTATAAACATTCCCATCAATGTCGGTAACAGTACCTGTTTCTATTGGTGTTTCTTTGTTTTCGTCATTACTCTTTGCACAACTACTTGTAAGTAGTGAAAACAAACCAATCATAGCAAAGGAAAAAATCCAATATTGCTTTCTTTTTCTCATGTCTTTTAGTTTTTAGTATGTCGTATTACTTTTGATTAATTTTTGTTTGGGCTGACTGTCCATTTTGGTCCATCGCAATAAACGCAACTTTTTTCAATAACAATTGATCCTTTTAGAAATTCATCCTTAGAAAACTTTTCAATGGGTACTTGTTTTACTCTTTTTGTGACAAAATGGAACAAAATATTTTTTTTGAAATATTGAATAGTTTAAAAAGCCCTGACAGCCCGCACATGGTAAATGTCATACTTACGGCCACCATACTGGTTGCCTCCGGGGAAGCCCTGAAGGTATGCTGAAGTGCTGGGATTAAATGTTGATTCGGAGGAACTCCAATAAAAACTGCTGCTGAAACCACCGATTACATCTTGTTGCAAATACATTTGGTTCAATTCATCTTGCGAGGGTAAAAACCAATCACTGTAGCCGTGCATAAAAAGATCATCACAAATACGGGCAGCAATACTGTCTGTGCTGCATCCGTTGACAATACGTGTTGTGTTGGCTTGTCCACTGCCAATGTCTGAGGATGTGCCTCCAATTGTTTTGTTTGAACAACCCCATTGAGCTGCAACGCTTTGGTCGGTAGGGGCGGCAATCAATCCGTGAAGTCCGGTGCTATCAATATAAAAAATGATTCCGCCAGCGTAATTTTGTCCAATATGGTACGTTTGAGCTGGTAAAGTTGTAAAAACAATCTCATTGCCATAACCTGTACCTTCGCTGTTTGTAGCATAAGAACGTACATAATATTGTGAATTTGGAACAAGGTTGGTAATACTACTGTTAAACCATCCTGTTCCGGATCCATCAACAGTGTGCGTATTGTTAATTGTCGGGTTCGTGCTTAAATTCCAGCATACACCCCGCGAGGTAACTGGAGCTCCTCCGTCATTTGTTACATTACTTTCACATTGAGCAGAACTGTCGATAGGCGTTGCATATGAAGTAACAACTGTTGGATAATAGATCATTAGAGTCGTAAAAGTTTTGACTTCGCCGTAACCCGTGTCTTTTTCATTCGATGCATAAGCTGTTAAATAATATGTTGTACCTCTTGTAAGGCCTGGGACCAGACTTACAAAACTTCCATTACCTGTTCCATCCTGTGTTTTGTTAATGCAATTGATTAGTGTGGGAGATCCAACAGAATTCCAGCAAACACCGCGTTTTAAAATGATTCCGTCACCATCGCTTATTACATCGCCCCCACATTGAACTGAGGTTAAAGAGATATTGGTGACATCCATTGTATTTACCGCCGGTGATGTCAAAACGAGTGTTGTAAATTCACTTTGAGTTCCATAATTCAAACAGTAATTATCTTTTGCATAGGCCCTGATATAGTATTTCGTAGCAGGTAAAAGTCCGGTCAATTTCGACGAAAACTGACCATTTTTTTGAAATCCGCTTAAGGATGTGGATGTCCCGTTCAGATCAGGCAAGGTAGTTGTGCCCCAACAAAATCCATGTTCAGTTATTGAATTATAACCGCCATTATGGGCAGAAGATTTTACAACCGCCCAGCTTGCTTTAATTGTGTCGACATTTGTAATGGAGATTACAATCTTATTACTCCCCCTAAGAGCTTCTGGCTCTTTTTTGCAGGAAGCGGTGAGAAGAATAAGCAAGGAATACGTGAATAACGTAGTTTGTTTCATTGGGTTAATTCCATTTTTCTTTACTATAATTTTACCTGTAGTACTTTTAAAAAATCGATCCTGTTGCTGAAGTTGTAAAAAATTGAAAAAATGTTAAATTGTTAAAAAGCCCGAATAGCACGTACATAATTTGTGTGATCCTTGTAGTCAGCATTGTATGGAGAACTATAACCGAAGTATTTGATTGAAGCAGCTTCAGCATTAACCTCGGAGGAGCACCAGTAGTATCCAGGGGAGAAGCCACCGATTGTTGTTCTTTGTATGTACATTTGATCTAATTCTTCTTCTGACGGTAAAAACCAGTCGGTGTATCCATTTAAATCAAGATTATTGCAAATACGGGCAGCTATGTTTGAAGTACCACATCCATTGACAATAAGAGTTGTGTTGGATTGTCCTGTACCGATCTCTGTAAGTGTGGATCCAATAGTGGCGTTGATACAACCCCATGGAGCTCCGGCACTTTGATCATTTGGAGCCGCAATTAGTCCGTGCAGCCGGGTATTATCAATATAAAAGATGATGCCACCACCATAGTTATCCCCAATATGGTATGGCTGTGCTGCTATAGTGGTGAAAATAACCTCATTCCCATAACCGGTGCCTGTGATGTTGGTGACATAGGCTCGTACATAATACTGGGTATTTGGATCGAGATTAGTAATGTTACATTCATAACTGTCCAATCCGCTTACATCGGAAGTATGAAAATCGGCTGTTGTCGGATTCTGGTTTTTACTCCAGCATATTCCCCGTTCCGTAATATTGGCCCCGCCATAAGAAATAACAATTCCGCCACAAACGGCTGAATTGTCATAGATAGAGGTGACAGAGGAAGTAGTAACAGTTGGATAATCAGCGATGCGTGTTGTGAAAGTTTTCATTTCACCGTAAGCAGTATCTTTTTCATTTGTTACATAGGAGGATATGTAATAGATAGTTCCCTTAGTAAGTCCTGTAACCTGACTTGTAAAGCTTCCGACACCTGTACCATCCATGGTTCTGTCAATATAATCGTATAGGGTGGGGTTTGCCTTATTATTCCAACAAACACCCCGCATCAACACGGTGCCGTTACCATCGCTGGTAACATTTCCCCCACATTGTACTGACGTTGAAGTGATATCAGTTACATCATTCGTAATTACTTGTGGAGATGTCAGGGCAAAGGTGTTAAATTCACGCTCGGTTCCAAATATCAAACTATAATTATTTTTTACGTAAGCTCTGGAATAATATTTAGTTGAAGGTATCAGTCCTGTCAATTTCAACGAGAACTGTGTATTGTTCTGTAAAGCACCCAGTGATGTATGTAGTCCTGAGAGATCGGGTAATGCAGTTGTTCCCCAACAAAAACCATGGTCAATAATAATGCCTTGGTCCCCCCTGTTTGCTAATGAAGTTATAACTGCCCAGGTTCCTTTTACAGTATCGATAGTAGTACCCGTGATTTCAATTTTATTGCTTCCCAAAGGTACGTCTGCAACTTTATTGCATGAGATAATTAGAAAGCCTAACGCAGTTATCGTGAGTATTTTGATTTGGTTCATGGTACTGAATGCTAATATTATAAGCTTATTCCGATTCCTGCTGTCCACCCAAACGTGTTGAAATTGATCATCGTAGCACCGCCTGACAGCATTAACATTTTTATTCTGTACATCACTCCAAGGTCAATTTCAACACCTGAATTGCTGTATTGTTCATACTTTACATAGCTACTGCCAGTGTTAATATCACCCTCGTAACTGAATTCGTCAATTTTCATAAGGTAATCTTCTTTTCCATACCCAATACCCAGATATAAAAAGAGGTTATTTGCCGGTTGAAGGTTGACTCCGGCAAGTGCTGAAAATGCAGCATAGCCATTTGATCCGGTAAAGCTGTAATAGCCAGGCTGATCGTAATTAACGATACTGTCTTTATAAGAATATTTACCTGTATTCAAGGCCATCAGATTTCCCCGGATCTCAGCGTAAAATCCTAATCTGCCCAGCATCCCTGCCCTGATGCCCAAATAAGTAGTGGAATTGCCAACATACATCAGGAAAAAGGATTGCTTGGGTTTATTCCTTATAGTTTCCGCACGTACATCAAAAATAAGGGTTTCTGAAACAAAAGGCATCTCTTTCATGGGATCCCAAACGATGGTTTTCAAACCCTCTTTGTTTACTTTACCAATGTCACCCGTTACCTCTTTTAATGGCCCAACATATGTTTGTCCATTATCACGGCTCACATATAATGAAACATTGATTTCATGGTAGAATTTTGCATCAAATGCGTATTGCACGTACACTTTGCCATCTTTTACACTGGAAGTGACATTCTTGACATTCTGGGCATTCGCTCCTAAAATCAAGAGACATAAAAGAAAAACAAGACCCGATTTAAACTTTTTCATAGGCACCTATTAATATTCGACCAATACTACATTTTCATCACCATGAAACTGTGGTGTTTGCAAACCCCGGATCTTCATCGAAGTCTCCTTGACCCGCTCAATAACATATCGGCTCAATTCACCTGAGGATATTTTTTTGTCACCATTTGCATCAGCTTTGCCTTGCATTCCAGCACATAGATAGTAAGTAAATAAACCGGTTTCAGATGGATCGAAACTTAGAGATGTCTCAGAAAATTCAGATGAAGCAAAAACAGTAAAAGCAGGATCGGCTATCCATGGCTGATCAACATTCGGTTTTATCCGCACTCCTCCTTTCATTGCGGTAAGGTTCTCAGTTTTGTATTGCTCGCTTCCGCGCGATGCTCCGCTGAAGCAAGCATCCATGAAGACCGTGACGCTTTTTGCGCCAAGTTTTTGCAGGTTGGCATATAATTTATTCAGATCGTAACCCTGACGTTCAATGGCCTCCAATCGCCCATCAGAGGGAAGCAGATAAACCATACTCCCATTTTTTGAAGGAATGCCATGGCCTGAATAAAAAACAAAGAGATCGGTTTCACCTTTATTTATGGCCTTTTGAAGTT
>Ga0247842_10005535_pt1 | contig 14911 bp, 14 predicted proteins | sample LaCruzMarch2015__3_FD_192411 | JGI IMG/M metagenome (GOLD analysis project Ga0247842, IMG submission 192411) | Freshwater microbial communities from meromictic Lake La Cruz, Castile-La Mancha, Spain - LaCruzMarch2015_19m | ecosystem: Environmental > Aquatic > Freshwater > Lake | place: Spain...
GGGCCTTTACATCCACTATTGTAATAAAACAAGGATTAGACCGCCGCGGAATAGCCGGATAATACAAGGTATTTCGGTATCCGTGGTTGATGTACGAAGCACTCGCGGAGGAATCAAAGTTTTTACCGATATTAAGAAATGGGAACTATGGAGGGAACGGTGGAGAGCTTAAACACCGGTTCTCAGTCCTACCAAAATTAAAACCCGTCACCACAAAACCTGTTGGAGACGGGTTTTGTTATTTATTATCTAAGGCTAATTGAATGAGATGATCTAGAAAGTCTGGCAAGGAACAACCGACGGCTTTTAAGGATTTTGGCAGAAGTGATTCACCTGTAAGCCCCGGTAAAGTATTTGTTTCCAAAATGTAAATCCCCCGCCTAGGATGAATAATAAAGTCTGAGCGAGAATAATGACGCAAGCCCAAGGCTTTGTGGGCCTCACGCGCCATCTCCTGAATTATTTTCTTTTCCTTTTCCGTAAAATTACCAGGGCAGATTTCTTCTGACCCTCCACCATACTTTGCTCGGTAATCAAAAAATGGCGCATCTGTTGGCTTTCGTATTTCCACCGGCAACAAAGTATAAACTGGCTCATTTCTAAATTTATCCACCACTCCACAGGTGGCCTCTTTACCGGCGATAAATTCTTCAATCAAGGCGGTATCAGAATATTTCAGAGCATCTGTTACTGCCTGCTCCAAATCAGCCATAGTTTTGGCTATTGCTGTCCCAACGGATGATCCACCATTTACCGGCTTTACCACCACTGGCATAGGAAAAGATTTAAATAATTTTGATATTTCGGCCAATATATTACTACCCCTAGAAATAGTTTTATGAAGTGGGGTTTTTAATTTGTTATTTTTATAGGCCTTTTTTGATAATACTTTATTCATACCCACGGCGGAAGCCAGAGCGGTTGAGCCAGTGTACGGAATGGCAAAAGTATCTAAAAGTTTCTGAACCGTGCCATCCTCACCATAAACCCCATGCAAAGCATTAAATATCACGTCAACCTTTTTAAAAACCTTTTCAGGAGCAATAGGAGCACCTAAATAATGCCACACGCCATTTTTATCAATAAAAATATCCAATACCTGATAGCGGTCAGCCAAACTATCCATTACCGATTTACCAGTTTTTAAGGATACTTCATATTCACTAGACGGCCCACCTCGGAGCACTCCCACTTTTTTCTTTGTCATAAAATAAATTATATCATAAAAAATTTTATAAAAAAATGACCCACAACTGCATTACACAGTTGTGGGTCAAACATTACTCAGGAGAGCTTACTTATCAGCCCTCAGAATTCTTGCCCCCTTCATGGCAAAGAAAACTGGATCACGCGAGGTTTTGAAGTTCCTGGCAAACACATACACTTCCAATTTATGTGTTACTTCATTACCTCTTGAATACATTCCACCATTACCATCGCCATAAGTATCAGCAAAGCAATATCGAAATGAAGTCCAGTTGTTCGTATTATTATCAAGTGATACCACATAGTAGAAGGCACCACTTAGTGGTTCAAGCTCCATACTCACCACCTCCCGCCAGCCAATTTCCTCTACAGTAGGATCTGGCGAGATAATACGTTTACTTACTGGAGGATCAACAAATGCAAAAAGGCATGCGACGATAATAAGAAGTCCCGCGAAAAGATATTTAATGAACGCACCCATGATAATCTCCTTTTCAAACTAACCACAACAACATATTGTGATTTAACCTCTGCTGTAAATTATACGCCCAATAATCAAAAAGTCAAGTGTTATTAATACATCGATCTTTTTTGTCTGTGAAAAGCGATAGCAAATCTGTGAGCTTCGTTATTTATTAATAAAATTTCCTTTTTATATCCCGATAGTAAAGTATCAGAATACTTACTACGGGACAGGTTTTTTAACACATTTTCATCACCAATTATTGCTTTGGCTTTATGCTTATCGTCCTTAGTCACCGCCATAATTGGAATATTCTTAACCACGCTTTTAGCAATATTAAACTGAGCTAATCCCCCGTCTACCACTATCAAATCAGCCTTTGGCCAATCCAAATGCCTAATCCTTCTCTCTAAAATCTCTTTTAAGGCGCCAATATCATTACCAACACTATTTTGAATTTTAAACTTACGATAATCAGACTTTTTAAAATTAGATTCTCCATCCGTCAGCTGACGGACCACCATCACACCAACATTATTTGTCCCGGACAAATGAGCCACATCATAGGCTTCAATCCTCATACCTTTCCCTTTCCCCGCCTTAGACAAGGCGGGGTGGTTATTCTGATAACCGGGGCGGTCTGAAGAATCAGAAATCAAGGAAACATCAGAAATATGCTCCAGAGCAAAAATTTGTCTTTTTATTTCCCCCGCTTTTTCATACTCTCGTTTTTTACTTAAGGAAGTCATTTCATTTTTAAGAATAGCCTTAAGGTTTCTAATTTTTCCAGAAAAAATTAACTTTATTTTCCTAATAATTCCAGCATATTCTTTTTTTGTTATACTCCCGTCACAAACCCCAGGACAAAGTCCTAACTGTTTATTGAAACAGGGTTTACCTGAGAGTGGTACGCACCTATCCCGAAATGGAAACATTTTTCTAATTATTTTAAGAGCTTCTTTAAGCTGAGTGGAATTAGTGTATGGTCCGTAGGAAATATTAAATAGGTCAGGACAAACCTCTCCCTCAGGTCCTCGGATATCCTCCCTTGTTAAGAAACAAGTGTCGGCCAGACCATTCGTTCGAGCTTTCTCCCGCCCTATTTTTTTAATATTTCGCCCCCTTATAATTAATACCCTAGGAAAATCTTCTTTGGTAATCACCACATAATTAAAACTCTTATTATCTTTTTCTTTGGTGTTATATTTGGGCTGATATTTTTTAATTAAATTTGCTTCCAGAATAATTGCCTCTAAAACTGACTCAGTTTTAATAAAATCAATTTTGTTGGCTTTATAGAGCATATCCACTAGCAGTGGGCCCCTAGTACTAATCAAGTCATGACTAAAATAGCTCTTCACCCTATCTTTAAGTGAGGTAGCCTTACCAATATACAAAATAGCCTTATTCTGCTTGAAGAAATAGACGCCAGGTGCATCAGGAAGATGATATTCTTTTAGGGCTTGACTTTTAATCATTTATTTGCTATTATACATATGTATCTGTTCTTCGTCAACCTAGTGTAAAAATCAACAAAGGAGTATCTAATGAAGAAGTTTCTGAACTTCCTGAAGTATATGGCAATTGGAATTGTGGTGATAATTTGTTCACCATTCATTACCGCCTGGTTCGTGTTCCTGATCATCTGTCTCCTTTTCCTGATCCCTATCTGCATGTATCAGAAGAGAGGTACTTACTAGTATCTCCACCTTCGCCACAATAGCCTTGGACACACCCGTGTCCAAGGCTATTTCTTTAAATGCTTTTTCAAATATCTTCCAGTGTGTGACTTTACACTATTAGCAATATCCTCTGGTGTCCCTTTAGCCACCACCTCTCCCCCTTTATCACCACCTTCCGGCCCTATATCAATAACATAATCCGCGCTTTTTATAATATCCATATTGTGTTCAATGATCATCACGGTATTTCCCGCCTCAACCAGACGCTCCAAAATTTCAATTAACTTCTTAACATCCTCATAATGTAAACCGATCGTTGGTTCGTCCAAAAGATAAACCGTTTTTTGTAGGTGTGGCTTATAAAGCTCTGAAGAAATCTTCACTCGCTGTGCTTCCCCACCTGACAAGGTGGTGGCACTCTGACCAAGCTTAAGATAGCCTAATCCGACATCCTGCAAGGTCTTTAACCTGTCATAAATAGCCGGTAAATCCTGGAAAAATGGTATTGATTCCTCCACGGTCATTTCCAATACCTCATAAATATTTTTCTTTTTATATTTAATTTCTAGAGTTTCCTTGGTAAACCTCTTTCCATTACAAACATCACAGGGAACATAAACGGTTGGTAAAAAATGCATTTCTACTTCTATCATTCCGTTTCCTTCACAGGCCTCACAGCGTCCCCCCTTCACGTTGAAAGAAAAACGGTTTGACTTCCAGCCTCTGGCCTTAGCCTCAGTGCTCATAGCGAACATATCACGAATAAAGGACCAGGCACCGGTATAAGTGGCGGGGTTTGAACGAGGAGTTCGGCCAATTGGTGACTGATCAATCAAAATCACCCGGCTAACATATTCTGTTCCACTAAAACTTTTACAATTAAATATTTCGTTAGTCCTGTGGCGCCTAGTAAGCCTAGCATCTAAATTTTTATTAATAATCTCATAGACAAAAGAGGACTTACCGGAACCAGACACGCCGGTTACACAGACCATTTTACCTAAGGGGACATCAACATTTAAATTTTTAATGTTAAAAATATTTCCCCCGCGAATTTTTAAGGCTCCCTTTTCCGTGCTACGTCTTTTTTGTGGAACAGCTATCACCTTATCCCCCCTTAAATAATCCAAAGTGACAGACTCTGAAGAGTTAGTCTTGGCCGTCAGAAGCTCATCTAAATACCCAGCCACGACAATTTTTCCTCCATGTATACCCGCCCCCGGACCAATATCTACAATATAATCTGAGGAATAAATAGTATCCTCATCATGCTCCACCACAATAATAGTATTACCAAGGTCACGTAAATCAGTCAGGGTTTTGACCAGGCGATCATTATCCCTGGCATGCAAGCCAATGGTTGGCTCATCTAACACATATAGGGCACCCACCAAACCCGAGCCTAGCTGTGAGGCCAATCTGATTCTCTGAGCCTCTCCCCCAGACAGAGTATGCGCCCGGCGACTTAGGGATAAATATTCAATACCCACATCAATCATAAATTTCAAACGGTCATCAATTTCCTTAATAACCACACTAGAAATTTCCTTTTCTAATTCAGTTAATTTAATATTATCAAAAAATATTTTAGCATCAGTGATAGACAAAGCGGTTAAGTCCACAATATTTTTACCATTTAAAAGCACGTGTAGAGCTTCCTCACGTAAACGTGCGCCCTGACATTTTTCACAAGTTTCCTCCCCAAAAAAATGTTTTGTGCCCAATCCATTACATTCAGGACAGGCCCCGTATGGGGAGTTGAATGAAAATAACCTTGGCTCAATTTCTGGATAAGAATAACCGTCATAGGGACACATAAATTTGACGGACATCATTTTTTCCTCACCGTTTGTTTCAATTTTAAGTAGGCCCTTACTTTCATCAATTGCTTTTTCTATTGCTTCACTGAGTCTTTCCTTGGTGGCAAGCTTTTTATCCTTTTCCTTAAACTCACTCACATAAAATTCATCAACCAGTACATCAATATTATGTTTTTTTGTTTTAGACAAGATAATTTGATCACGGAGTTTTTTCATCACTCCATCAATTTTTACCCACTCATAGCCCTTACCAAGTAAGTCATAAAGGAGCTGATAATATTCTCCTTTACGCCCCACCACCACCGGAGAAAATATTTTAACCTTAGTATCTGTATACGGCACACCCAAAACTAATTTTGTATCCTTGGTTGAATCAATAGAGGTTACTGATTTAATAATAGTTTCCAAAATTTCCTCATTAGATAATTTTTTAATTTCCCGATTACAGGTCAAACAGTGCGGCCTGCCAATCCTGGCATAAATAATTCTTAAATAATCATATATTTCCGTGATGGTGGCCACGGTGGAGCGAGGGTTATTTGATCTGGATTTCTGATCAATAGCGATAGCGGGTGAAAGACCAGATATCTCATCAACATCCGGCTTCTGCATTTGCTTAAGAAACTGACGGGCATATGATGATAATGATTCAACATAACGCCTTTGACCCTCAGCAAAAATGGTATCAAAAGCTAAAGAACTCTTACCAGAGCCAGAAAGGCCAGTAAAAGCAATCATTTTATTGCGGGGCATCTCTACGGCCACATTTTTAAGATTATGTGTCCTGGCTCCCTTGATGATGATCTTCTCATCGCCATTATCAAATTTTACCTTGGTTTTTTTCATATTTTAAGCTTTTTACGCCAAATGCCCCGGCGATTAACGCTAGGGGTTATGTGCAAATTATATTACTATATTGTGCGAAAAAGGCAAATATTATCTAGAATAAAATTTTAGACGTTTTTTAAGAAAATAAGATATGAGGAAAATAACAATAAAAGCTAGGGTGAATCTATAGGCTGAAATATTTGACTGGAGGGAAACTCCGCTATGAAAGATATCCAGGATTAAGCCAAATAATATAAACTCCGTAAATGATTTTAAATAAAAAAGAATAAACAAACCAACTAATACTGAGACCTCCCACGGAAGCATTATGATCACCAACAGTAATATAATATCCAAAAGTATTCTTTTCATGTTATTTATTATTAATAATTTCAACAAAACTTAGCTCCGAAATGTTAACTGGGCTTTTAAAAAAGACCGTTTGAAATGAATCCTTATCCTTAAAATTTACTTTCTCCACCACCCCAAAAACATTTGAGGTAATGGAAGGAATAACAATCACATCCCCTTCCTTAACCTCTACTTCCCGGGGAAGAAAAATATTAAAATTGCCCCCACCAATACCCACCGCTTCAACGCTTATGGAACTTGCCCCAAGGACAACGGAAAGCTTTCTTCCGGGAGTTGAATACAGGATAATTTTTACCGTTGAGGGGAAAACCTCACTTACTTCACCAATAAATACATTGGAATTTGCCACTACCTTATCTCCCACCTTAATGCCATAATCCTCCCCTATATCCACGATCAGCATGTCGTAAGGCGTTTGTGGTGGTTTTACTAAAACTGAGGCTAAAATACTTTTTAGCTTTGTATCCTCACGATTAAGCAAACTCTTCAGGGCCTCATTTTCATTTTGCAGGGTCTCATTTATTGATAATAAGTTTCCAGCCATAAATAATTTCTGTTCTATAGCCACCCGCTCACCAATTAAAACTTGCTTTGATTTAAAATATTCAAAAAAACTTGAGTTTAAAATAGAATTCTCAAATTTCCAAAGTGGTTCCGCCATATAAAACATTACTCGTTTTATAGGTCCACTAGCTATAATTAAAATTCCCAATACCACTATAACAATAGTGAGTAGAGCTTTATTTCTCAGATTCCGACGGCGATCCTCGTAGTTACTGCTTTTTAGGGGGTAATTCATCTTTATTTTCAATTAATACCTCTCTATAATCCTCTAGATTTTCTAGAATTATACCGGTTCCTCTTGCAATAGCAGTCAATGGATCACTGGCAATATAAATAGGTATTTTTAATTCCTCGTGTAAAAGAATATCTAACCCCTTAATCAAGGCGCCACCACCGACTAAATATATTCCTCGCTGCATCACATCAGAAACAATTTCTGGTGGAGTAGTTTCCAACACCTCCTTCACTGTATCGACAAGAGTTGAAACTGACTGGGCCATGGCCTCACGGATATCCCCATCAGTAATAATCACCTCTCTAGGTAGACCAGTTACCAGGTCACGTCCCTTAACGGAAACCTCCATGGACTGTTCCGGCATAACTGAGCCAATATTTATTTTTATATCTTCAGCGGTTTTTTCTCCAATTAAAATTTTAAACTCCCCACGAATATAAGCAATGATATCATTATTTAATTTATCACCGGCAATCCGTAAATTCTTTGACTTTACAATTCCACTTAGGGAGATAACGGCAATATCAGACGTTCCGCCACCAATATCTACCACCATACTACCAACTGGACTTTTAATTGGTAAACGAATACCAATAGCCCCCGCCATCGGCTCTTCAACAATATAAACCTCTCTAGCACCAGCATTTCTAGTAGCGTCACGAACCGCCCTGATCTCCACATTGGTCACACCTGAGGGCACACCAACAACAACCCGAGGTCCAAGTGGTTTAGGTGAAAGCTCTTCCGCCTTTTTTATCAAATAGGCAATCATTTCTTCAGTCACTTCAAAATCTGAAATCACACCGTCAACCAGGGGTCTCACTGCCACAATATGGGGAGGAGTTCGGCCAAGCATGGCCTTGGCCTGAGTACCTACGGCCACCACTTGTCCGGTCTTTTGGTTCAGGGCCACCACTGATGGTTCATTAACTACAATCCCCTTACCAGCTAAATAAACCAGGGTGTTTGCCGTTCCTAAATCAATGCCAATATCATTGGAAAAGCGCCTATATATATTATCTCTTATTTTATCAAAAAAATCAGACATCTTATTTATACTTTTTTACAAGGCCAACCAAATCCTTCTCCTTAATCATACTCACCTTACCACCATTTCTTTCCTTGACTTCAACTTCCCCTTTCTCTAAATTTTTATCACTAATAATAAATCTTAGAGGAATTCCAAACAAATCTGAATCAGCAAACTTTTCTCCGGCTCTTGTCTCCCTATCATCACACAATACCTCGATATTATTTTTTTGCAAATCCGCATAGATTTTATCCGTAATCTTTTTAGCTTCTTCACTAGAGCCAATATTTAATAGGTGAACAGTAAAAGGAGCAATGGACATTGGCCACACAATACCAGCCTCATCAGCCAAGCACTCCACTATTGTTCCCATCACTCGGCTGGGACCAATACCATAACAACCCATAATTACTTTTTGTTTTACTCCCTTTTCATCTGGATAAGACAGGTCTAGGGCATCAGAAAACTTGGTGCCTAGATTAAAAATATTACCCACCTCAATTGCTTTTTCTTCTCGTAATTTTTTATTACTACACTCCGGACAGACGTTCTGTTCCTTTATTAATTCCTTATTTACCGCTAATTTACAACCATCACAAATATAAATAATATCCTCACCGGCTGGGGAAATAGTCTGGAATTCATGGGAGTACTTACTAAATGTTCCACCGGAAGCAAAAGTAATAAAGGTTCGGTCACCCAAGCCTAAACGTTCAAAAATACGAATATAAACCTTCTTCATTTTTTCATAAAAAGCCGCGTGCTCAGCCAAATCTCTAGAGAAAGAATACATATCCTTCATCAAAAATTCTCGGCCGCGCATAATACCACTTTTGGCCCGGACTTCATTTCTAAATTTAGTTTGAATTTGATAAGGATAAATAGGTAGATCCTTATAAGAGCGAATATGATTTTTTAATAAAGTGGTCAGTGGTTCTTCATGAGTAGTACTCAAACCAAGCTCTGTTCCATTTTTTAATTTTGTTTTAAACCAAATGTCATATACTTCATCATCCCAACGGTTTGTTTTCTCCCAGGGAGTTTTATCCTGAAGAGCGGTTAACGCCACTTCCTGTCCACCAACGGCGTTCATCTCCTCTCGAATAATATTACTTATCTTATTTAACACCCGGAGACCTAATGGCAAAAAATCATAAACTCCAGCCATTTCCTTATTAATAAAACCACCCTTGATCAAAAGCTGAGCATTCTTAGAAACCTCATCCTTTGGGGCCTCTTTACGAGTCTTGGTAAAAAGTTTTGATTGATACATAAAGGTATATTAACCTATAATCGTTATTTTTGAAATGATTGACTAAATTTCTATATTATGCTATACTTGCAAAGGATTCAGTTAAGTTACTAATAATAAAAAACTAGCTAGGCTAGTAAGGAGAAGGAAGTAATGCATCAGAAGGAAAGTGTTCTAGCTGTCTGCGTTCCGGAATTCAAACCAATCGTCCACGTTGTTCGAGAGGTAATTAACGCTCTCGAGCTTAAGGAATTTGCCCACCTCCATTTACCTACTGAGGACGGCGCCTTCCGCTCACACCATAAGACCATCCTGGCGGTAGCTCAGGAAATTGTCTCAGACGACCAAATCTGGGATAGGTTGAGAAATGCCAATTCGTTTCGTGGTCTTCCCCGTAAGGTGGGAGACTACAGACAAATACTCGCCCGCCAATTGGAGAGGGTGTGCGGTATGTCCTGAGGACTGCCAACAAAAATAGCCTGTCGATCATGAGATCGACAGGCTATTATATTTTATAAATTAGAAAAATTTCATAATGTCTCGGTAGGTAATAACTAGCATCAAGGTAATAAGAAGGAAGAAGCCAATAGTATTTAAGGTATTAGCAATTTGCGGTTTTATTGGCCGTCTAATAATGGCCTCAATAATTACAAAGAGGACACGACCACCATCTAGGGCTGGAAATGGTATAAGATTTATTACCGCAAGATTAAGTGATATAAAGGCCACAAAACCCAGGAAATAAGCGAAACCAAAATGCGCCGCATCCCCCACTAGGCCCACAATTCCCACTGGTCCTGAGACCTGAGAAAAATCACCTTGACCTTTAACCGCCTTGAATAAGAAACCTCCCAGACCAACGGCAACTTGTTTAAAGGTATTAAGTGTTAATTTTCCTCCTTCCCATAATGCCATGAATGGATTTAATTTTACCACCCCAACATTTTCCATATAAATACCAATTACTTTTTTACTAGAGGTAGTTCCCACTGTTGTCTCGACAATGGTACTCTTACTAATATTTCTAATATTAATAATATCCCCAGGTCTAATCAGATCAAAATTTTCTGATGGGACATAAGTTATTCCAGCTAATTTGTAATTAGTATAACCATATTTAATGGCAATCATATTGAGCGTATCGCCTAGCTGTACTTCATATGCAGTTGCTTCAACCATCACAGAGGATGTTGAAATAATTGAATCACTCCCGGGTTTTGCAAAAACCGTAAACACCTCACTATTCCTTTTATAAACAATCTCCAACGGTGTATCTCCACTATTTGAAATTGCCTCCTGAACCTGGGCGATAGAAAGATCCTTTGGGTTGTCTGTTCCATATTGCTTGCCGCTGGAAATAATTTTTACCAAACCATCACCAGCTAATAAACCAATTTTTTGAGCAACAGAGTTTGGCATAACTTGAGTAATAATTACCCTTGGATCAGTCACATAGTTTTTATATTTTGCAGCCCCTTCCCCCACTGGTATTAGGGATCCAAACATAAAAGAAATAGAGATTAAAATCCAGGCAAATATAATATTAAAAATCACACCAGAAAGTAGCACACAAGCCTGCTTCCACTTTTTAGCATTAACAAAACTGCGCGCACTATCCGCACCAGTCATGGATTCATCATCTGGGTTCTCTCCAAAGATTTTTACGTACCCGCCAAATGGAATCAAATTCAATATATATTTTGTCTCCCCCCACACCCAGCTAATAATCTTTGGTGGAAAGCCAATAGCAAATTCATCAACTCTAATGCCAGATTTTTTAGCTACCAAAAAATGTCCAAGTTCATGAACAAAAATCAAAATTGCTAAAACAACTAGGAATAATATTATCGTCATTAGGAATATACCTTATAATTAACCAGTTATTTCTTTCTGCTTCTTACTATAGAGATCCTCGAGTGCCTTATTACCCGCATCTACCAATTTTTGCATGTCACTCTTAAATCTAAATTTATCATCCTCGCCCATACCCCCAGCTTTTTCCTTAACATCAATGTCCTTCACCACTTCATCTCGCACATTTCTCAGGGTAATTTTACCATGCTCTAATTTCTCCTTGGCAATTTTAATAAGCATTTCTCGTCTTTCACTAGTTAAATCAGGGAAGAAAACCCGCACCCCCTTTTCATCTGTTTTTAGGGAAACACCAGGATTAGCCAAGGAAATAGCCTTTTCCACCGCCTTAACTTGTGAGGCATCCCACGGTGTCACCAATAATGATTTAGCGTCCGCAATAGACACAGCACCAACCTGAATAATGGGCATTCTCTGGCCATAACTCTCTACTTGTATTCCGTCTAGTAACTGAGGTGAAGCCATACCGGTTCTAATGCTGGTATATTCTTTCTTCATCCAATCTTCTGTTTCCTTAATTTTGCTCTTTAATTTTGTAAAATCGTATTGCATTTTATTATTTTAGGAGGGAGGAAATGTTTGATTTTAAAATGTCTGGCCGAGACTTCCGAGCGAGGAAACCCGAGGACTTTTAAAATTAAACATTTCCTTCCTCTGTGTTATTAAACTAATATACCCTATTATAGCACAAGTGCTAGGTGTTCCAAAATCACTTTCATTGATGGAGATTCATCATTGGCATAGCTGATAGCCTTCTCTACATCCTCAATAGCTAAAAGACTTTTCCCTCGCCCATCAGAAACTTTTTTAAGCTTCCAATTGTTCTTTATAACCTTTTCCAGATCTTTTATAAATAAAATGGCATCAGACTTGTTTAAATTCTCCTCCTTAATATCCTTTACAATTTTAGATATAATATTTTGTCTTTTGCCTATTTTGGCATCAAGAAACTCCTCGGCGGACAAAATAGAATTGGGATTAACATTTATATTTCGGCTAATAATCAACCGGGACTTAAAGGTGGCGAGTAGCCCAGTGGCCTCTGGTAAAACAAGGAAAAATACTGTATCAGCGCGGGGCTCTTCAAAAATTTTTAGTAATGAATTTTGAGCGTCCTTGGTTATAGAGTTAGCAAAAATAACAAAAACTTTTTTATCATATTTTACCGGCTTATTTAGATGAGCCTCATTTAACGCCCGGCTGTCAGCGATTTTAAAAACATTAAAACTTTCCTGCCTAAAATCTGGATTGCCAGTAATAGGAAATTTTAGGTCCTTTGTTAAAAAAGTGAGGAGTTCCTTTTTTACCTCGGCCCTATCACCCAAAATAGCATAGGCATGATGTAGCCGGCCTGTTTTTATATAGGTATTTCTAATCTGCTTCATAGGACTAACCATTATAGCATAAAAATGGCCTTTTTACCTCTTGGCGATAATAGATTTTTTATAGACGTCCAGGTGCTCCAAAGCAATTCCTGTTCCTTTAGCCACACAATACATCGGATCCTTGGCCACGGTGGCCTTCACTCCGGTTCGGCGGAAAACTAATTCCGCTAGATTTCGTAATTGCGATGAACCCCCGGTCATAATAATCCCGTGATCAATAATATCCGCCGCTAACTCTGGTGGAGTTTCCTGTAATACGTCCTTGATTGCCTTAATCATGTCTCTCAGTTCCTTAGCAATAGCCTTTACGATCTCATTTGTTTTAATTTCAGCCGTTCTTGGCAATCCAGAAAGGAAATCCCGTCCTTTAATAGTCATAACTAATTCCTCCTCCATAGGTACTGCTGAGCCAATATTTATTTTAATTTCTTCGGCTGTTTTATCTCCAATCGCCAGGTTAAAAGTTTTTTTAATATAGTCAGCAATTGCATAATCAATTTTATTTCCAGCACATTTTACTGAAGTAGAGGCCACAATTCCCCCAAGCGAGATCACGGCCACGTCCGTTGTTCCACCACCAATATCAACCACCATATGACCCATCGGCTCCTGAATTGGGATACCAGCACCAATAGCGGCCAAAATAGGTTCCTTCACCACATAGGCACTTTTGGCCCCAGCCTTCATGGCCGCCTCAATCACTGCTCGGCGTTCAGTAGAAGTCACCCCAGCCGGAACGGACACCATTACCTCTGGTTTAAAAAAGTTCCACTTTCCCAATGCTTTATCAATAAAATATCGGAGCATGGCTTCCGTCACCCGGTAATCAGCAATCACACCGTCCTTCATTGGTTGATAGGCAATAATACTATCAGGAGTTTTACCAATCATTTTTTTTGCCTCCGTTCCCACCGCTAAAATTTTATTATCCTGCTCTGAAACGGCCACCACCGAAGGTTCAAAAAGTACAACCCCTTTACCGGGCAAAAACACCAAAGTAGTAGTGGTTCCAAGGTCTATTCCTATTTTTTTAACAAAAAATGACATACGGCTTCACCTCAATATAGCACTTCTTATTTTTTTTACAATCTTATGTTATACTCGATTTATGAATTTTCAGATTGAAGGCGGATATAAGCTATCTGGTAAAATTACCACCAAAACCTCTAAAAATGGGGCGATGGGTATTATTTGTGCCTCCTTATTAAATAAAGGAAAAACCTTAATTAAAAATGTCCCAAAAATTGAGGAAGTTTATAGAATGGTGGAGGTACTGCAAAGCATTGGCGTCTCTGTTCGGTGGGTTAACAATGATCTAGAAATAAGACCGGTCAAAGTTGACCTTAAAAAAATTAACAGTGAATCAGCGGAAAAGACAAGGAGTATAATTATGCTTATTGGTCCCCTGATTCATCATTTTAAAAAGTTTTCTTTACCACAGTCTGGCGGTTGCAAACTGGGCGCCAGAACTGTGAACCCTCACCTTTTTGCTTTAGAAAATTTTGGCGTAAATATTATTTCTAAAGCCTGCAGTTATGAGGTGGTGGCAAAAAAACTAACAACTGCCGAATTTGCTTTGTATGAAAGTGGAGATACCGTAACAGAAAATACCTTGATGGGGGCGGCCTTAATTCCCGGTAAATCAATTATTAAATATGCTTCAGCTAATTATATGGTACAGGACCTATGTTTTTTCCTACAGGATTTGGGGGTCAAAATTGATGGTATTGGGACCAGCACCCTGACCGTTCACGGCGTAAAAGAGATCAACAAAAATATCACCTATGAATTAGGCGAGGACCCAATTGATACGATGTTTTTCCTAACCGCGGCGGTAGTGACAAATTCCGCTATAGAAATAAAAAGATGCCCGATTAATTTTTTGGAAATTGAACTCCTGAAATTAAAAAAGATGGGGTTGAAATATAAACTTTCCAAAGAGTATAAAGGCTTAAATAAAAGAATAAATTTGGTAGATATTAAAACCCTTCCCTCTAAACTTAACGCTCTCCAAGATAAAATTGAGGCTCACCCATATCCTGGTCTAAATATTGATAACCTACCCTTTTTTGCGGTGATTGCCACGCAAGCAGAGGGTCAAACCCTAATCCATGATTGGATTTATGAAAATAGAGCTATTCATTATAAAGAATTAGATAAATTAGGGGCCAACACTAATTTGGTGGACCCACACCGCTTTTA
>Ga0247842_10005537_pt1 | contig 14910 bp, 19 predicted proteins | sample LaCruzMarch2015__3_FD_192411 | JGI IMG/M metagenome (GOLD analysis project Ga0247842, IMG submission 192411) | Freshwater microbial communities from meromictic Lake La Cruz, Castile-La Mancha, Spain - LaCruzMarch2015_19m | ecosystem: Environmental > Aquatic > Freshwater > Lake | place: Spain...
GTAAATTAACCTGTATTTATGACAGTTATAGTAGTTATTATACCTTGACTATAAAAACTTGTGATGCCAATGGTTCATGGGTGGATGGTCAAAGACAATCTACGAATTCTGGTATATGCGCATATCCAACTTGTGGTAGTTAATAAATATAATTATGATTAGATTATTTAGCCAAAAAATTAATTTACTTTTTTTGATTATATTTTTTGGCTTGTTTTTTACGACCAAAACAGTTTCGGCATACTGGGATTACATCGAATTTTTTTGGAATAATCCTGTTTCCTATGACGTAATAAACAACCCAAAAGTTTATCAACGCGGGGGAACTTTGACTTTTTCTGGTATAATAAGACTTTTTGCTTGTCAGAATTCTTGGACCAATATAGAGCTACATTTTTATATAGAAACAATTAATGGGGGGATAAAAGAATATACAGAAATAGGTAATACAATAAAAACTGGCGTGGGAGGGAATGATGTTTCTTTTAATGATAATTTAGTTATTCCAGCTAATGCGTACATCGGATTAAATAGGATAAAAATTTCTGGTTATTATGAAACTTGGTACGACGAATTGCAGGCTCATGAATCAATAATCCTTGAAAGGCAAATAAGAGTTTCGGCTCCGCCAACAACACCAGTTGTTTCAATATATCCAAGCAGTCCCAGCTCGTCGGATAATTTAACCTGTTTTGTAAATACGACGAGCACTACGACTGATCCATACAATTCTTGCTCAAATCCTTATGTTTGTCCGCCATATGATGTATCGCCCATAACATATACCTATAAATGGTACAAAGATTCTGTTTTGCAATCTGTTTTGACAAAACCAGATACGACTGATTTAACCTATATGATTTCACCAACCAAAAGTTTTGGGCAGGTTTGGAAATGCGAAGTGATCCCGTTGAGTAGAGCGGGATTGTTGCTAAGAAACAGGTGGCCATCGGGAGAGCCCGCAGGTGGTTCAACAGATTGGACTACAATGCAAGGCACGCCCGGGAGTTATCAAGTGACAATACAATAGTGTTTTAAAATTTTATGTTAATTTCATTTAAAAAATATATTTTTCTTTTTTCAGCGTTGTTGCTTGTTATTTTTTGTATTCCAATTCAAACAAAAGCCAGTTTAGCTCCCGGTATTTTTGTAATGGATTTGAAAATAACCAGCACTACAAACAATGAAATTAAAGGAGAATTTACTGTTTGGAATAGTGAAAAATATTACTTATCAGATTTAAATTACGAAATTAAATTGTTTAAGGGAATTGAGTTTGAGAAACTTCAGTTGGCTGATTCAAAAGTTTTTAGCGAAACATTTTTTATTCCGCCAAATCAAAAAATCACAAAAACATTCACCTTTCAATATCCTGAAAACATTAATAGTGGCGAATACACATTAAGAGCTCAGGTTTTAACTGAACGGGGGAGCGAGCTAGGCTGGCAAGATAAGAAAATATCTTTACAAGGAAATAATAATTTTTTAGATATTATTAACTCTTCATCGCGAGTTTTATATAATGGGAAAGAGCATTTTACTTTAGAAGGAGTAAATATTAACCCAGAAGAAAACGTAACAGCTTTTTTGAAGGTTAGCAATTTAGGAGAGGCAATTACTGTTATTCCCAACATTAAAATTTACAAAAGGCAGTTTAATATGCCCTTGGCTAAAGAATATCAAGATGCGCCAATAACTTTTGCCAAAGGAGAAACAAAAGAAATTAAATTGGAAATGCCAAAGATTGGCGCACCAGAATCTTATTTAGCTGAAGTTAAATTTTACAAAGATAACAAACAGGTTTCCGGAATTGAATATTTTCGTTGGGTTGTAAAAGGCCAAGGTGGTAAAATACTTTATGCAAAAGCTGATAAAGATTATTACAAAGCAGGCGAAAGTATTAATTTAACAATAGAATCTATTGGGCCAGCCGATTTTAGTGATTTAGGAAACGGAAAATTGGAAATTACAGCTTATGACAAAAATGACAAACTTATTGCTACGGTTTCGCAAGATGTTGCGTTAAATCCTGGCTTAGTTTCCTCATTAATATCAATTCCAGTTAAAAAAGACACAGTTTCTCCAAAAATAGATATTAAATTAATTAAAAATGAAACAGTTTTGGATGAGCGCATAATTAATTTGCCAGTTTTTTCTTCAGAAGCCAAACAAATAGAAAAAGACCAAGAAAAAAGTAATAATAAATATATATTTTTCGCCATTTTATTGATATCGCTAATTGTAGTTTTAATTGTTGGATTTTTTATCTTCAAGTTATTATTGCAAAAAATATTGAGATGAAAAAAATATTTTTATTATTTATAATTGTTTTATTTTTTTCGATCTTGGGTTCGGGTAGCATGCAAGCTAGTGGAAATATTTTTGGTTGGGCGTGGACTGAAAATATTGGTTGGATTAGTTTTAATAATCTTGGTTACGGAACCTGTCCTGGCGCTAATTGTATCCCTGCCGGTGGTGGCAGTTATAATTACGGAGTAAATATTGAGACAAATGGAAATCTTATTGGTTATGCTTGGTCTGAAAATATTGGTTGGATTAAGTTTGACTCGCTTGGTACTTCTTATCCTACAACCCCAAGTTATTCTGCCTGCTTGGATTTGCCTTCTTCTGGTCAGGCGTGCGATGGCGCCGGAAATTACACAGTTACCGGATGGGCAAGGGCCTGTTCTGTTTTTGCTTCCGGGTGCAGTGGAACTTTAAACTCAAGCTCAATAAATGGCGGTTGGGATGGCTGGATAAAAATGAATGATATTTCTCCAAACGGGTTGTACATAGACATTAGTAGTAGTCCAGCTCAGTTTCACAAATGGGTTTGGGGAAGTGACGACTTATTATCGGAGGCGGTAATTGGTTGGGGAACTTTTAACTGTAAAGAAGGTGGCGCCTCCGGTGAAAATATTTGTGGATCGTCAAGCTATAAAGTAGTCACAACTTTTGCATTTAATAGTCCACCGACTGCTACGTTGAACGTTAGCCCAAGTGAAAATGATTGTAACTCTGGCGCTGGAGCAGGTTCGGTGCTTTTCAGCTGGACATATACTGATCCAGATAATAATCCCGAATCAAGATTTGAATTTAAAGTATTTAGGGTCGATGATAACTATGAGGTAATAAGCTATGATACAGGTTATGGCTTATCAAATCCTAGTGGAACCATTAACAGTCAGCAGGTATATGTTTCATCAACAACTGGAAATTTAGCCTTTAATACAAATTATTATTGGAGAGTTCAAGTTTATGATAGTAATGGTTCGGCCTCCGGGTGGGTGAATGGTTCAACATTTAGAACATCAACCCATGCCTGGCCAAGTCCAAATTTCACTTATTTACCGGTGACACCTCTGATCAAAAACCCGGTTTATTTTGCTGACCTGTCAACCTGTTACGACGCAAATAATGGCGCTCAATCTTGTAGCACAACAGGAAACCGAACATATAATTGGACATTTGGCACAGATGGTAGCAGTACCACAAAGGGAGATGTTTCTCACACCTTTAATTCGGCCGGGACATATGCAGTAACTTTGCAAATTTGTGAAACGCCTGGAGTCAATTGTTGTACTTCTTCTGCTAATAATGTGCCGGTGAAAAAATCCATAGGAGTTCCGGAGTGGAAAGAGATATCGCCATTTTAGTCTGTAATACTTGCAAAAAATAAAAATATCTGCTATATTAGAGCATACTTATAAATTAACTAACATCTAAAAAAGAATGGCAGTTCCAAAACAAGGTCATACAAGAGCGAAAGTGGGCAAGTCCCGAATGCACAAATACATTAAAAAAGTGTATTTGAGCCTTTGTCCAAAATGTAAAAAACCGGTTAGATCTCACACGGTTTGTTTGAATTGTGGGTTTTACAAGGGTGCTGAAGTTATAAATGTTTTAGCCGAGCTTACAAAAAAAGAGAAAAAAGTTAGAGAAAAACAAATAAAACAAGCAGAAAAAGAGCAGAAGCAAGAAAAACCTTTAACAACTGAAGAACTTTCTCAGAAGTAATTTAAGTTTAAAATAATGGCGTCAAGGCATTTATCACGTTCAATTGTTTTACAATCGCTATATGAGTGGGACTTCTATGAAAAGAAGCCCGATTTAAAAACTATTGTTGAAAGAAACATAAAGGATTTCGGTCCCGGTTTGGAAGAGTTAGATTTTATTTGGAGGTTGATAGATGGAGTGCAAAAGCACATGGAAGAACTTAACAATATTATTGAAAAAGCAGCTCCGGAATGGCCAATTGCCCAAATATCCATGATTGACAGAAACGTTTTGAGAATTGGATTATTTGAACTTTTATATTCTGATAAAGAAGAAGTTCCGCCAAAGGTTGCCATAAACGAATCAATTGAATTGGCAAAAACATTTTCAGGGCAAACATCTGGGAAGTTTATTAATGGAGTTTTAGGAACAGTATACAAACAACTTGAACAAAAATAATGAAAGAATTTGATATTTTAGAAAAAAAGTTAGGAATAAAATTTAAAAATAAAGATTTTTTAAGGCAGGCTTTTACACACAGATCTTACTTAAATGAAAACCCAAGTTTAAAACTTGGCCACAACGAAAGATTAGAATTTTTGGGAGACGCGGTTATAGAATTAATTGTTACCGAGCATCTTTTTAAAGATTATCCGGAAAAAACAGAAGGGGATTTAACAAATTGGAGAGCGGCTCTAGTTAACGCAAAAATGTTAACCAGTGTTGCCGAAGACTTAGGCTTTAACGATTTCCTTTTACTGTCACGAGGTGAAGCTAAAGAATTGGGCAAGGCAAGGGCATATATTTTAGCCAACACATTTGAAGCATTTTTGGGAGCAATTTATTTAGATCAAGGTTATAAAAATTGCGACGAGTTTATAAAGAAAAATTTACTAGTGAGGCTGGCAGAAATTATAAAAGACGGTTCGTATAAAGATGCAAAATCAAAATTTCAGGAAGAAGCGCAAGAAAGAGTAAGTATTACGCCAAGCTATAAAGTTATAAAAGAGTCGGGGCCCGACCACGAAAAAAACTTTGTGGTGGGAGTGTACCTAGACCAAGAACTTGTTGCCGAGGGGCAAGGTTCATCAAAAAGAGAAGCAGAGGAAGCAGCCGCCGAGTTGGCACTAGATGTTAAAAAATGGAATTAATTAAATAAATAAATTTTAAAATAAACATGTTAACTATTAGACTTACAAGAAAAGGAAAAAAGAATCAGCCATTTTTTAGAGTGGTTGTAATTGATAAAAGGAGATCATCAAAGGGCGGAAGAGCCGTTGAAGATTTAGGTTATGTTGATCCATTGGGAAAGAGGAAAAATTTTAAAAAAGATAGAATTTTGTATTGGATTTCAAAAGGCGCCAAACCAACCCCAACAATTCACAACTATTTAGTTTCAGAAAAAATTATTGAAGCTAAGAAAACTAAAATAACAAACATCAGCAAGAAAAAATCCGCCGAAATCGCCGCAGCAGCGGCGAAATCAGGCGGACCCGTCACAATTCCGCCAAAGGTGGATTTGGTCGGGCAGCCTCAATCAGCACCCGTCGTCACCGAAGCTCCCGCCCCAGCAGTTGCCGCCCCGCAGGGCGAGCCTCGCCTCGAAGGGCGGGAAAATCCAAAAGCATAAATTTTAAATAAAAAAACCTGCTAAGAAGCAGGTTTTTTGTTTAGCGAAAAATGTAGCATGAAATATTGACAAGGTTGTTTGTTGGTGCTATAATTAAATATTGGGTAGAATTTTAGTTTTGTAACCCAAGCGCCTTAATTTCTTAGTTCCGATCTGACGTGCGTTGGATCGAAATTGAGATAATGGAGACCGAACCAAGTAAGGAGGTCACAATGTTTGTGAAAGGGACAGAACTGAGAATCAAGATGGGCGTGCTGTCTCGTCAGGAAGGTGGAAGGTTAGTCGAGGGCAGCATCGACGCGGTAGTTGTCTCGACGGGTGAATTGGCCCAGTGTATCGAAGAAAAATTCGGCAGCGAAGAAAAGGCGACCAAGGATGGGTTGAAGGTTGTGTTTAACCAGGGAAGGTGCACGGAGAGCAACGCTGTCCTTCCTCTCGACTGCCTCGAGCTTGCCACTGCGCGGCCGGCGTTCAATGGTTTCTAGGGAGAACTAGGTCCTCGCTTCGCGAAACAATAACAGGCAAAAGGAGAGTGTTGTCATGAGCTCATTTTTGTGGACATTCCCAGTTCTTGGTTTGATGTTGGCTGCAGTGGCAGCCGCCAATCGCTGTGCGGTGTTGGCAATCTGTCTGGCGGTAGCTGCGGTCGCCAGTTGGGTGGTGTTGGTCATCGGTGCTCCGAAGAGGCCGATGGCGTGTGGTAGGTGCAGGGTTGTACTTTCTGCTACTGCACCTCTGGTGTTTAACGATGCACTCGGGCAGCCTGGGCGGCTCTGCCAAGAATGTGGCTTTGTCACGCCCGATCCGCGCGCACGCACACGCGTGGCACAGAACTAGGTTTTCGCTTCGCGAGGCAAAACAAGAGAAAGGAGGTCCAGGGGAGGGACATAAATCTCCCCTCCAAACTTTAAAGCATAATTATTTGTGCTTTGAAAAATGGAGAAAGAAACGAACCAGTTCTTTTCATAACGACTGCCATTTTGGCGGTTACGGGAAACAAAAACCAGAAGAAGGAGAAGGCGATGAAAGTTACGCTGAAGAGCGGGACGGTAGTTGAGGGTCGCAACCTTCTAGTCGTGGAGGTGGATGGGCGGGTCGAAGTCAGGGAGGCCAACATTGTGGTTGTTGCCAAAGTCATTGATCCGGGAGATCTCAGGAAGACGCTCGCAATGGACATCTCTGAACTCGGGCTTTCTACCCGGGCGCGTATCGTCCTGGAAAAAGCCAAGATTACCACGGTCGGGCAACTCGCCGAGAAAAGCGAACACGATGTTCGCATGATCCGCAATTGCGGGTCTAAGTCGATGCAGGAGTTCAAGGATGCCCTCGAGGCACGTGGTCTCCATTTGGGCATGACTGACATCGACTAGGTCCTCTCGTTTTGCGAAGCACAACTAGAAAGGAGGCGGGAGTTGAGGGCTCCATAATAAACCCTCTTTTTTTTATACATATTGACAATCGGTGGAAAAAAGATAAAATATAATTAGTAGCAGATAGGTCGAGCTACGGAAAAAAAGATTAATGATTAAATGAATCAAGAAAACATGGCAAAAGAATTAGATTTAGAATTTCTTGAGTACATTGTCAAAGCATTAGTTGATAATCCTAAAGACGTCAAAGTTGAAAGAAAAGTTGACGAAATGGGAGTGTTGCTTTCATTGAAAGTTAACCCAGAAGATATGGGCCAAATCATTGGAAGAGAAGGATCAACAGCCAAGGCAATCAGGAACTTAGTCCGCATTGTTGGATTAAAGAACCACGCCAGAGTGAACCTCAAAATTGAGGAACCAGAAGGCGGTCGTGCTCCAAGACCTGAGAGAAAAGAAGTTTCCTCAGACTTAGATAACATTTCTCTGTAATTTTTTACAGAAAGCAAAAACTGTGCTATGATTAGCGCAGTTTTTGTTTATGATTAAGTTTGATGTAATTACAATTTTTCCGGAAATGTTTAAGTCCTATTTGGGCTTAAGTTTGATTGCGCGGGCGCTCGAGAAAAAATTTATAAAAGTTAATTTACATAATTTAAGAAAATGGACTAAAGATCGTCATCAAACAGTTGACGACAGGCCGTTTGGCGGGGGATTGGGAATGGTTTTAAAAGTAGAACCCATTTTCAAAGCCGTTAAAGCTTTGAAAATGCCCCGTCGAATGACGGGGAAAAATCCAAAAGCGAAAATAATACTTTTTACTCCACGGGGACAAAAATTTACTCAAAAATTAGCATATAAATTGTCCAAACTAGACCAAATAATTTTTATTTGCGGTAGATATGAAGGCGTTGACGAAAGAGTGGCTCAGAAAATTGTCGATATGGAAATTTCAATTGGCGACTACGATTTAATGGGCGGAGAATTGCCGGCAATGGTTTGTATTGAGACAATTTCACGACTTGTGCCAGGAGTTATTGGAAAAGAACAATTATTAAAAGAAAGAGTTTCAAAAACAGGTGGATTTTTAGAATATGCTCAATACACCCGGCCTGAAATATTTTCCGCCAAAGGCGGATCCGCCTCTGGCGGAGAGATTAAAAAGTGGCGAGTGCCAAAAGTTTTGTTGTCTGGAGTGCACGAAAAAATAGACGAATGGAAAAAATCCCACGGTAAAGTTATTGAATAAAGTTGGATTTTGTGATATAAGTAAAAGGTAAATGGGCGTGTGGCTGAGCAGCAAAGGCAACAGACTGTAAATCTGTCGGGGTTTCCCCTTCGTAGGTGCAAGTCCTACCGCGCCCACCTCGCTAAGCGAGGTGATGGTCCGCTCAGCGGACCCACCCGAAATTGTTATGTTTTATATCTACATTCTCTTTAGTGAAAAAGATAAGCAGTTGTATATAGGATACACCCCAGACCTGAAGGCAAGGGTAGAAAAGCACAATAAAGGCTTTGTTAATGCAACGAAATATAGGAGGCCTGTAAAGTTAATCTATTATGAATCTTATTTAGATAAAATCGACGCTAAGCGTCGGGAAATATTTTTAAAGGGAGGCAAGGGTCATAATGAGTTGAAGGTACAATTAAAAGAAGTTTTAGAAAAGCTAAAATATAAAAATCGATAATGCCGACCCCGCTAAGCGGGGTTATGGCCTGCAGTAGTGTCGGGACGCTAAGCGTCCCAAATGGCACGCTTAGCGTGCCGATGTAGCTCAGGTAGTAGAGCACATTCTTGGTAAGAATGAGGTCCGCAGTGCAAATCTGCGCATCGGCTCCAGATAATTTTAATTTTTCGCTCGGCAACAAACTTTTTTCCGGCTATCGGGCACTTCGTGTCTCCGAGGCCTTCAAAAAGCTTATTGCCTCGCTTAAATAATCTAAAATGGCAGTAAAAAAACCGTTTATAAAAGTGCAGTGTGCGGGTTGCAAAACAACAAACTACTTCACAAAAAAGTCCAAAAAAACAGCCGAGAAAAAGCTCGAGCTAAGTAAGTATTGTTCAACTTGCCGAAAACACACAAAACACAAAGAAGGCAAAAAAGGGTAATTTTTGTAAATAAAAGCTCGGGCGAGTGGCTCGGGCTTTTGTTTTGTGGTAAAATAAAATAATATCTATAATAAATGAAATTATGTCCTTGTATATAAAATCAAAACTGAATAATAAAAAGAAATATTTACAGATAGCCTTAAATAGCACTCTAGACGACGCGTTTGAAATTATAAACACCTTACCCATTAGCGATAGAATTATTATTGAAGCCGGAACGCCTTTTATAAAAAAATACGGAGAAGAAGGAATAAAGCAATTGGTAGATTTGTATAGTCAGCACGTTTTATTTGGTGGTTCTGTTGCAAAAGACATCATAGCAGACAAACCAAATTTAATATCTATTTTAAAATATATCTATTCGCAAAGTAAAGCAAACAAAAAAAATACAGCAAACCAAGCTTTACCAAAAAATAATATAGTCCCTTACGTTGTTGCCGACTTAAAAACAATGGACAGAGCCGAAGCCGAAGTTGCAATGGTTGCAAATGCCGGCGCAAGTGCGGCTATTGCTTTGGGCACAGCCCCTATTGAAACATTAGATTCTTTTGTCAATGAATGTGAAAAAAATGAAATTGATGCAATGATAGACATGATGAATGTTGAATTCCCTTTATCTGTATTAAGAAAATTAAAAAAAATTCCGCCGGTTGTTATTTTGCACCGTGGAGTTGATGAAGAAAAATTTAATAAAGAGAAGCAAATTCCCTTGCATGAAATACGAAGAATAAAAGGCGCCTATGATATTATGATAGCTATTGCCGGTGGCGATAAGCTAAGAGAAGTTCAAAGCGCAATTTTTAACGATGCAGACATTGTTGTTGTTTGGAAATCTGTTTATCAAAAAAGTGAAGAAACAGCCAGTTTAGTTGATGGGTTTTTGAAAGCAATTAAATAGTGTTATAATAAAATAATTAAAAATCTGCCATAGGCAGAAAAAATTTATGCCAATAATAATTTATATAATATTAGGTGTTGTAGTGTTTTTAGTAGTTGCCGGTTTGCGAGTTATTGACCAATATGAAAGAGCAGTAGTTTTAACTCTTGGAAAGTTCACCGGTATTAAGGAGCCAGGTTTAAGATGGATACTTATAGGTATACAAAATATGATAAAAATTGATATGCGTATTACCACCACTGACATTCCTCAGCAAGAAGTTATTACCAAGGATAATGTCCCTGTTGGTATAAATGCTGTTGTATATTTTCAAGTGCAATCAGCCGATAAAGCAATTTTAAATATTAAAGATTATTCTTCAGCTGTAACACAGTATGCCCAAGCTGCATTGAGAGATGTGATTGGAGGAATAGAGCTAGACCCTTTGCTTTCTGAAAGAGAAAAAATAGCCGAAGAAATACAAAAAATTGTTGCAACCTCAACTTCTGCATGGGGAATATCCGTGACAGACATCAAAATTCAAGACATAGAACTGCCTGCCGACATGAAGCGCATTATGGCAAAACAAGCAGAGTCAGAAAGAGAAAGAAGGGCTGTAATAATTAGAGCCGAAGGTGAATTTTCTTCGGCGCAAAAGGTGGCGCAAGCAGCTGAAGTATTGAATAAAGTTCCGGGAGGAATTGCAGTAAGAACCTTGCAAACTATTGAAAAAATAAATCCAGATCCTTCGAAAACTGTCATATTTGCCTTACCGGTTGAGTTTATGGAGGGAATAAAAAATTTAGGTCAACTCTTTAAAGATAAAAAATAAATGCGAGAAGTTCTACGGCTCACACATGGCGTGAGCCGTATTTTTATCTATTGAGAATTTATTTAAAAAGGAGTAAATTTAAGTAATTACGGTAAAAAAGGCCAGAAAAAAATTAAATAATAAAAAAATGAATGAAGAAGAAAAAAATATAGATTTAAGAGTTTTAAACGAAGAGGAAATTGAAGAAAGGTTAAAGGATCTTTCCGGCTGGGAATATAATAACAATAAAATAAGTAAGGAATTTAAATTTCCGGCATTTATGGATGTGATTAATTTAATAAATAAGCTAGCTTTTTTTTGCGAGAAAATAGACCATCATCCGGACATGCATATTTTTTATAAAAGAGTTGTGTTTGAATTGACCCGTTATAGCGTTGGTGGGAAAGTTACCGAAAGAGACTTTGTGGTTGCGCGAGAAATTGAAAGGTTATTTAAGAAAGGATAAGTTTTGTGGTAAAATAAAATAATACCTTATGGATACGGTAATTTTTATTGCAGTAACAATAATTTTTCTCATAGTTGCAGCTACCGAGCTTTTTGTTTTCCAAAAAAATGTAAAGGCAAAAAAAGAACTGACTAAAATAGAAAAGGAAACAAAAAGTAAAATGTATGAGATTTCCATTTTAAATGAACTAAGCGATAAGGTTGGTTATTCTTTAGACGTAGAAAATATTATAGAAACAATTACAAGCTCTCTGCGCGATTTTATTGATTACAGCACAATTTCTTACATGTTGTTGCTTCCAGAAAAAATTGTTTTTAGGTCTTATTTAGAAAAACCCATTTCACATAAGTTTGTTAGTGATGTAAGGGAAAAAATGTTAGGCGCTATGTCAGAATATTTTAAGACTGATTTTAGCAACAAGGAAATTGAGGAAACTTTATGGGGCGCCAAATCAAGCGACCAGGTAAGCGAATCAGATGAATTGGTGGGGTCGTTTTTTAACATTCCATTAGTAATATCTGAAAAAACTGTTGGGGTTTTAACTATTGCCGACACAAGGAAAAATTTTTATAGCCAGGAAGAAACAGTAACCTTAAACAATATAGTTGAACAGGCAACCAAGGCGGTTACCAGATTACAAATGGTTGTTGAATCAGAAAACAGCAAACTAAATGCAATGGTTTCCAGTATGGCAGATGGCGTGGTTATGACAGATAAAGATTACAGGGTAGCCGTGGTAAACCCGTCGGCTAAAAAAGCTCTGGGGCTTGAGGAAAAAAACAATTTATCACTTTTAGATTTTACAGAAGGTCTTGGCGGAAAAATTGATTTAAAAGACAAAGTTGAAGAAAGTATAAAGCTAGATAAAATTTTTCTGTCTGAAGAAATTTCTTTGCAAAGCGGGTTTTTTAAAATTGTGGTTGCTCCTGTTAGGGATAACTGGAAAAGCTTGGGTAGCGTAATTGTTTTTCGCGACATAACTCATGAAAAAGAAGTTGAAAAAATAAAAGAAGATTTTACTTCAATGATTGTTCACGAACTTCGAAGTCCGTTAGATTCAATTAAAAAAATGACTGAATTAATGAGAACTACAGAAGTTAAAAAGGCAAAAAGCGCTGAATGTCTGCAAATGATATATAGCAGTTCTTATGACATGTTAGAACTTATAAATAACCTTTTAGATATTGCTAAAATTGAGGCCGGAAAATTTGAGCTTACAAAACAAAAGTCAGATATTAAAAAAATTATAGAAAGCAGAATTTTATTTTTTGATGTGGCTGCCAAGGATGCAAAAGTTAAAATAAAAACTCAATTTGGCCAATTACCAGACACGGTTGAATTTGATCCACACACTGTTTCTCAAGTTTTGAATAATCTTATTTCTAACGCTATAAAGTTTACCAAAGAAAACGGGAATATAACTATACAAGCAATTTTTCATAAAAAGGGAGAAAGCTTGCTTAAAGAAGCAGAAAGTTTAGGAATAAATTGGTTTATTAAAAAGGAAATCGCAAATTTGCCAGATTCATTATTTGTTGCGGTCACTGACAACGGCATTGGAATAAATTCGGAGCAAATAAGCAAATTGTTTAATAAATTCTCTCAAGCTAAAAATGTTTTTGTTGAAAAGGGAGGAACGGGTTTGGGTTTGGCAATAATTAAAAGTATAATAGACTCGCATGGGGGAGTAGTGGGGGCAGAATCTGTTGAGGGGCAAGGGTCAACGTTTTATTTTACTTTACCAGTATAATTAATATTTATTATGAATACAAAAAAAATTTTAATAGTGGACGATACAAAAAGTTATCTTTGGGTTTTGTCGCAAACTTTTATTAGTGCCGGTTTTTCAGTTGTTACAGCTGAAAATGGGGAAGTTGGATTGGTAAAAGTAAAAGAAGAAAAGCCAGATTTAATTCTTTTAGACATAACAATGCCAATAATGGATGGTATAACAATGTCAAAAAAGTTAAAAGAAGAGGGCATACAAACCCCAATTATATTTTTGACAAACATGAGTGACACAAAAAACATCAGCGAAGCCTCAGAAAACGCAACAGATTACATTATTAAGTCAGACATAAGCGTTGACGACGTTGTGGCAAGAGTTAGGGAAAAACTTGGTTAAATGTTGTAATCTCGGCTAAAAAGGAGTAGATTAAAAGAATAAGTAATAAAAACAATAAATACTATGGTAGACACTAACAAAAAAATTCTTATTGTAGAAGACGATAAAGCATTTCTTTGGATTCTTAGACAGAGCTTTACCAGTGATGGTTTTTTTGTATTTTTTGCTCAAGATGGTGAAGAGGGTTTGGCAGTAGCTGAAAAAGAAAAGCCAGATTTAATTCTTTTAGACATTTTAATGCCAAAAATGGACGGTATAACAATGGCTAAAAAATTAAAAGAAAAAGGATCGAAATCACAAATTATATTTTTAACCAACTTAAAAGACGCCGAACACATTAGTGAGGCGGTATCAATAGCCAATGAAACCGACTACATTGTAAAGTCAGATTTACATATTGACCAGATTGTTTCTAGGGTAAAAGATAGGTTGGGTATAAAATAGATAAAAACGTGGAAGACGTCAAGCAGATTTTTATTAATAAAAACGCAAAACTTGGAATTTTAATGCTCCATGGTTTTTCTAGTACTCCAAGACAATTTAGAGAACTTAGCGCATATTTGTCTGAAAAAGGTTTTAATATATTGGCCCCAATAATTGCTGGTCATGGAACAACGCCGGAAGACTTTATGAAAAGCACGTCAAAAGATTGGACAAAGTCCGCAATGGACGCATATTTAGAATTAAAAAAAATATCAGAAAAAATTATTATAATTGGAAATTCTTTTGGTTCGGACCTTGGTTTGTGGCTAGCGAAAGAATTAAACAACGAGCCTCTGGGCATTGTTACCATTGGAGCTCCTATATTTTTAAGGTTTCATAAACTAATAAAAATCAGATATTTTACTTACGGTCGTTTTAGAAAATATTATAAAAAACCTGCCAGACTTTACAAGACTGATTACACAGACATGGTAGATGAAGTTTCTTATCCTATTTTGCCTGTAAAAAGCATAAAAGAACTTATAGATTTTTTAGAAAAGGAAACAAAGTCAAACCTGCCAAAAGTAAAAATTCCTATTTTAATTGCGTCTGCCACCGTTGACCCGGTTATACACCCTAATAGCGTAAAGTATATTTTTAAAAACGTTGGGTCTTCTAGTAAGGAAGTTTTTTGGTTTGATAGTATAAGACACAATATTATGGGCATGGGTTGCGACGGCCTGTTTTGTAAGATTTATGACTTTATTAAGAAATTAAATAACTCGTAAGTTTATGTATAAAGCAATTCCCGAAATTTTTTTTGAAATTGCTAAAAAACATCCTAATAAACCAGCCCTTTTATATAAGAAGGAGGGAGTTTATTTTCCTATAACTTATAAAGAATTCTCAAAAAAAGTTGAAATATTTGCCGGATGCCTTTCTGCTCTTGGAATAAATAAAGGTGACAAAGTTGCAATTTTATCTGAAAATAGGCCGGAGTGGGTAATTTCCGATTTATCAATTATGGCAATTGGGGCAATTGTTGTGCCCTTGCATACAACTTTTAATCCCAAAGCTATTTGCACAGTTTTAAATCATTCGGAAG
>Ga0247842_10005540_pt1 | contig 14905 bp, 17 predicted proteins | sample LaCruzMarch2015__3_FD_192411 | JGI IMG/M metagenome (GOLD analysis project Ga0247842, IMG submission 192411) | Freshwater microbial communities from meromictic Lake La Cruz, Castile-La Mancha, Spain - LaCruzMarch2015_19m | ecosystem: Environmental > Aquatic > Freshwater > Lake | place: Spain...
GCCGGTTTCTGCTTTAACTTTTATATACAAATCAGTTATTCCTTCTTCTTTTGCTTCTTCTGCTATTTTCTTTGTAGCAAACATTGCGACAGTTGGGCTTGACTTCAATCTACTTTGTTTTGTTGATTGCCCGCCACTTGATCGAGAGATAGTATTTCCTGCCATGTCTGTAAGTGTTAGAATTGTGTTATTTCGTGTAGTATTTAGGAATAATATTGCTGTTCTTCCCTTTTTTGCTTGTTTCTTCTCTTCAGGTTGAACATCAACTTGTTGGTCAATCTCTTGATTTTCTGTTTCAATTTTCTTTTCTTCAGTAATCTCTTGTACTTTGTTTTCTTCTTCCATTATTCCTTTGCCTCCTCAATAACTTCTTCATCTTCAGATTTAGGCTTGTCCTCTTCCTTGTGTTTTATTTCTGTAAGAAGTTCTTCTTCATCTTTTGTTAATTTTTTTGCAGGTAAAGCGATATCAAGACTAATTTCTTTTTCTTCGTCTGCTGTTGTAAGGTGCGAAGGTGCATTTATTATGTTTTTGTTTATTGAAACATGCTTATGTGTTATGAATTGTCTTGCTTGTTTTGGTTTTGTGCATAAACCTTTCCTTACAAGAATACTCTGCAGTCTTCTTTTAAGATACTCTTCAGTGTTTAATGCAAGAACATCTGCAATTGTTTCTACAGGAAAACCTTTTTCTTTCTGTTGCTTGACAAATTTAGCCTTGTCCTCGTCAGAACCACCAATAAGTTTTTTTGCTATATCTCTTATTTTTCCTACTGCAAATCCTGCTTTCCAGACTTCTCTTCTATTTTTTAGTCCATATTTTTTAACAAGCGCTTGCTCCTCACTCATTACTTTCTTATCAAACATCTTTCTTGGCCTATTGTATATCTTTTTGCTTCTTATTGGCATTATTTCTTCTCCGCAGGTCTTGGTGCAACGACTGGTTTATTTACTTTCATTCCTACTCCTCTTTTTCTATTTGTTCTAAAGTGACTTCTTGTACTTTGTCCTCTTGTTGGTTGGCCTGTTGCATGTCTTAATCCACGATAAGATCTTATCTTTTTCAGTCTCTTTATATCCATTTCTTTCTCATAGTCTAAATCTGTTGTAATTATATGGCTGCTTTTTCCTGTTGTAAAATCATTTCTTCTATTAAGTAAAAATCCAAGGCAGTCTATATTTTTCATTTTTTCTTCAATTTTTTGTATTTCTTCTTTTGAAAGCTCTTCAATTTTTTTTGTTCTGTTTATTCCCATTTTTAAACATAAAACATTCGATATTGCCCATGAAATTCCTTTTATTCTTGTTAATCCGGCATAAACACTTTTATTTCCAGGAATATCTGTTTGCATCATTCTAACAATTTTACCTGTTGGTTCTTCTTTTGCTATGAATGGATTTTTCTTTTTTTCAATTTGTTTTTCTTCCATTTCTTTCTGTTTTTTTTCGTCTGCCATTTTTGTTGTTCGTTAGTTGTATTTTTAAACCTTTATTTTTTAGTTTATGAATAATAAATGCCTTTCCTTTCCTTCTAATTCTTCCATTATTCGTTTTCCGATAGTTATTTTAGGGTCAGGTAAATTTTTGACTCTCTTTCTTAAGTCTTCAAAACTTTCAAAAGGTTTATTTTTTCTTTCTTCCAATATGGCTTCTGTATGCTTTGCTCCTAATCCTGGAAGAAGTTCTAGCTGATGAAGTCTTGTATTTATAGGCTGGGCATTATTGAAAAAATCAACAAATTTTTTTTCATTAACAACTATCTGCTTTTCGAGCTGTTCTTTAAGTACTTCTTTCGCAGACTCTGTTATTTTGTTGAAAGGGAGTTTGCCCCGTATAAAATAAATCTTATCTCTCTTACCCTCGCCAATGTAAACTTCTTCTCGAGGTTCAAGTGTCAGTCCCCTTCTAGGAACTAATTCTAAAAGAGTTAAATTCTGACTGCCTATAGCTTGAGCTAATGGCATTGTTTTCTTGTCTAGAGGATATCCATAGGGTAAATAATCTAGTATTATAGCTTTTTCTTCTTTGTCTGTCATTTTTATTATCTATATTTTTTAATTGTTTCAAGTATTTTATTTGTTTCATCAGCATCTAAAGCAATATCTACAAAAATTTTATTTAATTCTGCTGCGTCTTCAGGCATTATATCTATAATTTTTGCAATATCCCCCTCTTTTAATTTTATTACGTCTAATTTTATTAAATCTTCTTTTAATTCGCGAGCCTTAGCAGGAGTTACCTTACTAAAGTCTTTTATAAAAGATTTCAATTCTTTAGTTTTCTCAGTCTCTTTTATTTCTTTGAGCACTTCGGAAACTTCGCACATATTCAATGGTTTTCTTTCTTTTATCATTTTAATTGTTTCAAATGAATTGGTTTAATTATGTGTATTTTTTTAATTCCGCCTTCTTGTATCATTATAAGGTATGCTTGTCCCCTTTGACCCTGAACAGTTCCGACAAGACCTTGTATTCTTACTGGAAATTTAGGTTGAAAAGACTGTTCTCTAACAATCGCAACTCTGTCTCCTACCTTGAATTCTTTAAAGTATTCACTAAACTTTATTTTCCCTCTCTCCTTGATGTTTTTTCGTTTTATCATGTTTTATAGATTTTGAGTTTCCCCTAATTAATCTCTTAGAAGTAGTGTGTTTAAAAAGCTTTTCGTCACTAATTTATGACTATTTTTTCCTTTTATTTAACGCTGCCCTGCATTAAATCCCCTCGATTATCAGCAGCCTGCATTTCTTTGACTATGTTATTGAACATTTTTGAACCCCAAGTCTTTATACCGCATCTTTCGCAGAAATCGATTACACTTTCATCCGGTATCTGATTTTTGCAGTATATACATTTTTTTACCATCTTTTTTGTTCCGTCTTCTCTGTATCATTTATTCAATATGTCATTTATAAATATTTGCATGTTTTTCTAGCCAGATTATAGATAGAAAGTTTTAAAAACGTCCCGAGTGAAGTATCTTTATGATAATTCCAATTAGATGTTTCAGCTGCGGGAAACCAATAGCGCATAACTGGGAAGAGTTCAAAAAAAGAACAGAAGACGGCGAAGATGCTGGTAAAGTTCTTAATGAGCTCGGCTTGGAAAGATATTGCTGCAGAGCGATGTTCCTAGGACAAGAAGACACATTAGAGTTGGTTAATAAATTCAAAAAATTCTAAATCTCCTATAAATATAAAAGGTAGGAGGATTATTTTATAAAATGGCAGATTCGAACTACGGAAATTTATATTGGAGAGTATTTTCTGGTTGTAACCTGAATTGTTCTATGTGTTTAAGGGAACATAACACTAAAAAAGTGAAAGGCTATGAATCGAAATTATTAAAACAAGCAAAGTCACTAGGTTTTTCTACAATTGTTTTTACAGGAGGAGAACCAACTCTTAGAGAAGATCTATTAGAGCTTTCCCATATGACACACGCAAATAGACTTAACGTAAGAATAGACACAAACGGGATTAATCTAACTCGGAAATTCTTGTTTTCAGTTAAAAATTATTTATATCTTTTAGGTTTACCTTTACATGGGTCTAATTCAGAATTACATGATTCAATTGTGGGGATGAATGGCCATTTTGACATAGTGGCAGATAGGGCAGAGATGGCTAGAGATTTAGAAATACCCTTAAAGATTACAACCGCCGTAACGAGAGAAAATATTGGTGATATAGAGAATATAGCAAAATATCTTTCAAGAGTAATTAATCCAAATATTTATGGTATTAATGGTGTTGTCAAGAGGTCATTAAATTCAGAATTGTTTGAAAAGATGAAGATTTCTGAAGGAGAATTTGATGAAATGAGAAAAAAACTTATTGGGCAAGATTATCCATTTAAATTATCATTTTGTTCAGGTCATAAAGAAAGCGACAGGGCATATATTTTTGTAAATCCAGATTTTACAGTTACAATACCCGCGGGAGATTCTGAAGAAAATATTGGTGACTTAAAATCTGAAGACTTAGAATCTATTATGAAACGGGCAAAGTTAAATCAAGAGTTGCATCTTGAAAGATCAAGAGCGACGAGTCTTTAAAATATATTTTCAATTGCAATTTTCTTTTTAAAGTTAGTATTACGTTTTTTATCTACGTAAAAATGAATCTTAAAAAAATTACTATTCAAGGAAGAGAATATGTTCTGGGATATAAAGTTGTAACAATGGATATGAAATCTTTGGGATTAAGGCATAATCCAAATATAATGGAATTTAGATTAGACGAATGGATTGATTTGCCACCGAGCAGAATCGTTCCAGGAGAAGGAGATTATGGTGGGATATGGTGCGGAATATCCTCCTCTGCAGCAAACTGCACTAGAAGACATATGATGAATACTTATGGTGAAAAAACAAGAATGTTTAAATCAATTGTCAGAGATATTTTGTTTCATAATTCTTACCGGATGAAGACGAGTGGAATAAAGCTTCTTGAAGAGCTTGATTAATTAATAAATTTAAGAAATTCTAATTAAATTATTTTTATTTTTTCATTAATCTTATTATTTCAACCAAACTTAAATGCTCTACCCCTCTCTTTTTTCTCCAGTTTTCATCGAGTAAAGAAATAAATATTAAATGATATATCTCTTTTCCAAATCCTCTTAAGACTGCAGTTCTATCCGCCGCCCTCTCAATTTCTCTTCTATAATCCTGATTGAGCTCATAGTCTATTCTACGTCTCTCTTTCTCTTTCGAAGAGAGATATTTCATGGCTGCTTGATTAATCAGGTGTCCAAACTCATGCGCAAAAATTCCTCTTACTTCTTCAACACTATATCCCCCATAAATATCTGGATTATAAAGGATATCCCCGCTATATGATACGTCTGCAACCATCACATAATTTTTGCGCTTTTTTTTGTTTATTCTAAGCCGAGGATTAATCTCTGGAAAATAAGGTTTTACTTTAGAAAAAAGATTTTCAAGCTGACTTCGAGTTTCTACTAGCATATTTATTATTTTCTCAGAAAAAGCTCTGGGGCGCTATCACCTCAATAAACTAAAAATTTAATAGTTTTTAAATTTATTGTTGTTAGAAAGAAAAAATTCTAAATATTCTAATCTTTCTGCAGAAGATATTCAATATTTCTTATAAGCCTGTTCATAGGCTTTACAATCATTTCTCCCACGCCTTCATCTTTCATAGAAATATATCTGGGATGGGGTTTGCGATTCTCATCATATTCTACCCCTGTCCAAATTTTATCAAAAGGCCAATCTAAACTACCTTCTCTTCTGAATCCATAAATTGCTTTATCAGTATTAGGTTCTTGAGCTACAGAGAGGATTAATTGAGGGAATCCTTTTATGTGAAAAAAATATTCTTTTAGTACTTCAAATTTTAGGGCTTTATCATTCCCGGGCTGCGGAAAAAGAATACCTTTTCCATCTCGATGGTCCCACAAAAATCCATAATCTTCTGTCCATTGGCAAATTCTTTTCTCTTTCTCACTAAGATCTTCAAATGTTCTATTTCCCCAACATAAAAAAGCCTGAAGTGAAAGACTTTTACGACTTAAATATTCTCGAACAGATAGTTTATCAGGAGGACCAACAGGAGTAGGATCTTTTAGAGATTTTACTAAATACTTATTCATATTAAGTCTATACTCTTCAATTTCTTCAGCAGTTATCTCATTTGGTAGATTTAAAACAGCCATATCATAAACTACCCAAGGTTCAACACCAAACATAGTTTTCAGTTTTTCTGGCCAATCTTTTTTGGCTCTTAGTGTTGGAACATAAAATCGTGTTTCACAAGTAGCAGAACTTGGAACACTGCAATTTGAATCAAGATGCTCCCAAAAAGTTCTATCAATAAACCAGTTAGAAGGAACCATAAATTCCCGAGGATTAAAATCAATATCTAAATCATCTTCAGTCATATGATATAGTTCCGTTCTGAGTTTATAATAATTGTTGTAATAAGGGTGTGATTAAACCAAAAATAAAAAAAGGTGAAAAGGCTTTTTGGTTTAACCTCGATTAGGAGACTAGCACCAAAAACGTAAACTGCTTGACTTCTGAGTTCGGAATGGGATCAGGTATTACCAGCTTACTATGGCCGTTTCAAAATAATCAATTTTTATATGTTTATAAAGCTTTTTATATTACAAATAATTATCTTTCCAATGCGAGGGTACCGAAGCGGTCAAACGGGTGTGACTCAAGTCGAGTGAGCTCGTGAGGCAAACCAGGTCTCACAATATCGAGCGAGGTCGCGAGAAATCACATGGCTTAGTGCCTTCCTAGGTTCGAATCCTAGCCCTCGCATTTAGCGTTTAAGAAACTGAGTAATCATATAGAAACGCTAAATGCGAAGCATCTTGTATGCACCTGTAGCTCAGCCCGGATTCAGAGCATCTCCATCCTAAGGAGAGGGTCCAAGGTTCAAATCCTTGCAGGTGCGTTATATTAATCGAATCGTAAAGACAGATTTAAATAAAGAGTTTTATTAAGGATATTATGAAAATTTTAGTGACAGGTGGAGCAGGATTTATAGGAAGTCAAGTAGTAGACGCTTACATTGAATTAGGGCACGAGGTTATTGTTGTTGATAATTTGTCTGGTGGAGAAAAGGAAAATATTAATTCTAAGGCAAAATTTTACAAAGCAGATATATGCGATGAAAAAACCATAAGAAAAATATTTCAGAAAGAAAAGCCAGAAATCGTAAATCACCATGCTGCCCAAAAAGATGTAGGATTTTCAGTTGCAAATCCATTGGAAGATACTAGAATAAACATTCTCGGAAGCATGAACATCATAAAAAACTGTATAGAATTTAACATTAGAAAATTTATTTATGCAAATTCCGGTGGGGCAATATATGGCAATCCCCCAAGAGGAGATTTTCCCTTAAAAGAATCGCAACCAATTAATCCAGTTAATCCCTATGGTTTGAATAAATCTCTAATCGAGTTATATCTAAAGATGTACAAAAGAGAATATGGCCTAGATTTTGTTTCATTAAGATATGCTAATGTTTATGGGCCAAGACAGAAGGGGGGCGAAGCAGGTGTTATTCCAATATTTATAGAAAAAATGTTATCGAATCAAAGACCATCAATTTATGGAGATGGTGAGCAAACAAGAGATCTTGTCTATGTGGGCGATGTTGTAATCGCAAATATTATTGCGTTAAAAAACACACCAGGACATTTTTATAATATCTCGACAGCAAAACCAATATCAATAAGACATTTGTTTAATTTAATTGCAAAAGAAACAGGATTTAAAGAAAGTCCAATCTTTAAAGAAGCAAAACCGCGGGAAGTAAGATTCTCATCTTTAAGTTGTGAAAAGGCAAAAAAAGATTTGGGTTGGACTCCAAAAACAGACATAAAAGACGGAATAAAGAAGACAGTTGAATGGTTTAGAGAGAATAGGTTGGGAAAGTGAAAGAAGATAATGTTAAGTTTTATACTCTTGGGCTATAAATGTAAGATTATAAAATAGCAATCTTTAAAACACCATAATTTATAATACTAACATGCGCTGGTAGTATAGTGGTTAGTATAAGGGATTTCCAACTGAAAAAAGGAAAAAATCCTTTGACCCGGGTTCAACTCCCGGCCGGCGCATCGAGCGCTTCACGAGCCCATTGCACAAAGAAAGCGAATGGGGCCGAGATAAAATCATTTAAGTATATTGAGTGAATAGAATAAAGATGAAATGCGACGAAGGCGCATTTGGCATTTAAAAAAACAAAAGAATGGAACAAAAAACAAACATAACAGAACAACAAACGAACGGGAAAAATTGGTTCGATAAAAGATATAAGCTTTTAATGATATTTCCAATTTTATTAACGCTCTTAGCAGTAGTATACCTGGGTTTCTTTTATGCTAGTCATAATCATGAGATTCTTCTAAAAGATGTTAGCCTGTCTGGCGGAACAATGATTACTTTAACTGCAGATTCAAACACAATAAATTTTGAAGAATTTAAAACTGCTTTAGAAGAGAAAGCTGCTTTGCGTGGAGTTGATGTTTCTTTAAGAAAACTTACTGATATGGGCACAGGAAAAATGCTATCAATAATAATCGAGAGTTCATTAAAAGCAGATGAATTAAAAGCAGATATTGAAAGTGTCTTGGGTTATCCTCTTACAAATGATAATTCAAGCGTAGAGTTTTCAGAACCTAGTTTAGGAAAAAATTTCTTTAATCAGCTTATGTGGGCGCTTGTGATAGCCTTTATTTTAATGTCCATGGTAATATTTATCATGTTTAGAACATTTATCCCAAGTATAGCTGTAATTTTTGCAGCTTTTTCAGATATTATTGTTCCATTAGCAATAGTTGATTTTTTCGGAGTAAAATTATCTGCAGCAGGAATAGCTGCTTTCTTAATGCTCATAGGTTATTCTGTTGATACAGATATTCTTCTTACTACGAGAGCATTAGACCCTAAGAAATCAAGAGATGAAAATCTTAACCAAAGAATTTTTTCAGCTTTTAAAACAGGAACACTTATGACCTCAACAGCTCTTTTAGCAGTTCTCCCAGCCTTTTTTATTGTCACCGGACTTCCTGATTCATTCAGGCAAATCTTTCTAATTCTGGGATTAGGCCTTTTTGCAGATTTGATATTTACCTGGATGGCAAATGCCGGAATAATTAAATGGTATTGCGATAAAAAGGGGATAAGATAATGGTATCATATAAAATCTGGATATTGGGCATAGTATTAATTCTTTCAATCATATCAATAGCACCCTGGGCAGCATTTGAGTCAGGAGTAATGATAAAAAGTGTTGAAAAAAATTCGACAGAATTCGAAAGCGGATTAAGATCAGGAATGATAATAACAGAAATAGATTCAAATAAAATATCAAACCTGGAGGGATATTCCAATTATGTCTCTAACTTGACTTTTATAAAGAATGAATCAAAAAAGATATCTATAAAAGCAAACTCAAATTATTTTGTTTTTCTTAAAGATTCTCCTCTTTCAATAACCGTAGAGAACATTCCTAAAACGAGACTGAAGACCGGCTTAGATTTGAGTGGTGGAGCAAGAGCCTTGATTAAACCAGAAAATATCTCACTAGACGATTCTCAGATAGGAGATTTAGTTGCAATAACAACAGAGAGATTTAACGTTTATGGATTGAAAGATATAAGTATCAGGCCTGTAAAAGATCTTGGCGGAGAAAACTATCTTCTCATAGAGATTGCAGGAGCCACTCCCTCTGACATGGAAGATTTAATTTCTAATCAAGGAAAATTTGAAGGAAAAGTAGGAAATATAACTGCTTTCAGTGGAGGTAAAAATGATATTCCCCATGTTGAGCGTTCCGGCCAACAAGCAGGCATAGACGGATGCTATGCTAATCAGGGCGGTGGGGAATATTGTACTTTTAGATTTGGTATAACTCTTTCTCCGGAAGCAGCACAAAGACATGCAGATATAACAAATAATCTTTCGATAAGCACTGAAAATCCAGAATACTTATCAGAAAAACTTAATCTCTATCTTGATGATAATCTAATTGACTCTTTATTTATCTCAAAAGATCTTAAGGGGAGAGTAACAACACAGATATCAATTCAAGGAAGCGGTTCTGGAAGTGACCGGGCAGCAGCATTAAAAGATGCAGAAGCAAACATGAAAAAACTTCAGACAATTCTTATTACAGGAAGCTTGCCATATAAGTTAAAGATTGTAAAATTAGATACTATCTCGCCTGTTCTTGGAAAAGAATTTGTAAATAACCTTCTCAAACTAGGATTAATAGTATTCGGGATAATTTCTCTGGTATTATTCATAAGGTATAGAAAAATAAAACTAACTCTCGCAGTTATTTTAACTATGTTTTCAGAAGTATTAATCACATTAGGAATAGCAGCACTTATCAAATGGAATCTTGATGCTCCTTCTATTGCCGGAATTATTGCAGGAATGGGAACAGGAGTTAATGACCAAATAGTTATTATAGATGAATCTGAATCTAAGAAGAGCTCAACATTAAAACAAAAAATCAAAAATGCATTTTTCATAATTATCGGAGCCTTCTTTACAATCTTCGCAGCAATGCTCCCTCTTTTCTGGGCAGGTGCAGGACTATTAAGAGGATTCGCTCTTACAACATTAATATGCGTTACTGTTGGAATCTTGATTACAAGACCGGCATTCGCCGAAATATTAAGAAAAATTAAGGAGTAATAAGATGTTACCAAGTAGCCATATTTTTCTTGGAGCTATAACTTCTTTTTTTATATTTATCATATTTCCTCAAATAGGTTGGCTTGCTTTTCTTATTATTTTCCTTTCTTCAGTCTTAATCGATTTTGATCACTATCTCTATTATGTTGTAAAAAAGAAAGATTTTAGTTTAATGAATGCATACGCTTGGTTCATTAAAAATAGGGATATCTGGATGGCTTTGAGTAAAAAAGAAAAAGAAAAATTTCAGCAGGGAATAATAATTTTTCATGGGATTGAATGTTGGATTCTTTTAATTTTGCTGACTTTAATCAGCAGATGGTTCTTATTTGTTTTAATTGGCGTCTTGGTTCATATGGTTTTTGATTTTATTGAGTTATATAAAAATAACTCTCCGTTTTATATAAAATTCTCGCAAGTTTATACGCATAGAAAGAATAAAAGATTGAAACTTGAGAATGAGGGAGTTAGAGTGAAAAAGAGAGTAAAGCCGGCATAAATCAAATTTAAAAAGACATTCAACTTTGAGTGAATATGGTTAAAATAAAAGAGGAAAGCAAGCAGAAATTTGAAAGTTCACTTAAACTTTTAGTAAAAACCTCCCTAATTGTTTTTGTAGGTGTCTTTATATCAAAAGTATTAGGCTACATCTACAGAATAATAATCGCTCGTCATTATGGCCCTGAAGTTTATGGTTTATTCTCCCTAGCAACCATGATTCTCGGAGGAATTGTCGCACTTTGTTCCCTAGGACTAGTAGATGGATTATCAAGATTTATTCCGCAATATCGTGGTAAAAAAGAGTATGCTAAAATATCATATTTATTTAATTTTACTAATAAGATATTATTCGTAAGCAGCATGATTTCAGCAGTTTTATTGTTCTGCTTATCTGACTTCATCTCCCTCAACATTTTCCATAATATAGAACTGTCTTTATTTTTAAAAATTTTAAGCTTTTTTATTCCAATGACAGTTATTGCTGGGCCATTTTTACTAGCAATAAAAGGTTATGAATACACAGATGTTTATTCTTTTATATACAATATCTTCCAGAACATAGTAAAAGTTCTAGCTCTTTTGTTGTTAATTCTAATCGGATTTAATTCTTCTTCAACAATCTTTTCTTTCTGCCTTGGACTTTTAGCTATTTTTATTGCCTCATATTGGTTTTGTAGATATAAGATTCCAGAATTATTTATCAATTCAGACTTGTCAAAGACAAAGAAGAAAGAGATAAGAAGGAGTTTTTTCTCTTATTCTTTACCCCTATTGTTTTTTGGAATAGTTTCTATGATTTTTTACTGGACAGATTCTTTGTTCTTGGGTTATTTTAAGGGTGCAGAGGCAGTAGGTTTTTATAACGCTGCTGTTCCGATTGCTTTGCTCCTGGCAATAATGCCCGAATTATTTATGCAACTTTTTTTCCCAATGATAAATCGTTATTACTCAATTAAAAATTTTGAATTAATAAAGCAGTTAAGCAAACAGCTTGGAAAATGGGTTTTTATGGCAAATTTTCCAATTTTCATATTAATATTTATATTTCCTGGAGCAGCAATAAACATTTTATTCGGAAGTCAATATCTTGTGGCTCAGACAGCACTAAGAATACTTATATTTGGCTCGTTTATAGCTTCAATTGCAGTTATTTCCAACAATCTGTTATCAATGGCAGGAAAATCTAAACTTGTCTTAGTAGATATTGTCTTTGCATTGATAATAAACATCTTTCTGAATATTATCTTAATTCCTATGCCGACAATAGCGGGAATAGAAAATTCAATAGGAGTTACAGGGGCAGCAATGGCTACAGCTCTTTCAATAATATTCTTAAATAGCTTGTTTTTTATTCAAGCAAAAATATACCTAAAAATAACACCATTAAGAAGAAAAATGATAACTATATTTTTACTTGGTTTAATTCCTGCAATCGCACTCTTTTATATTAGAAATATTTTTCCTTCTCAAAATATATTTTTTGTAGCTTTGCTGGGCTTAGGATTTTTGGTGATCTACGCGGGTTTGATTCTTTTATCGAGGTCTTTAGATGATAATGATTGGGGTATCATTAAGGCAATTTGGAGAAAGATAAGGCAGTCGTCTCAATATGTAAATTTTCTTCGCAGATAATTCTTGAAAGTTAAATAATATGCAGTTTCAATAACACATATCTGACGGCTTTTCCTGGCTTTTTTAAGAAGAATTTTAAAGAAAATATCATGAAGTTGAGAATGCCCCTTTGTAATTGATTTTTTTGCACAATATAATATGCCATCTTTGTTAATTCGTCTTCAGAATGTTCGTAGGTGTAATAAGGAACCTTTTTTTCAGTAAGCCAAAAAGAATCATCTATCAATCCTTGTTTCTTTGCAAGTTCATATACTCCGGTATTTGGATAGACTTCAAGTCTTCCTACAGAATTAACTTCGAGATTTTTTAGTTGTTTCAAGAATTCTACTGTTTCTTTAACAGTTTCCCAACTTTCGCCGGGATTACCAACCATAAGAAAGGTGCCATAGCGTAAACCAACTTCATTTGTTATGGCTATAGTCTTTTTTATTTGTTCCCGCGTTATCTTTTTATCAATTGCTTGTAAGATTTTTGGAGAACCAGATTCAATTCCATAATATATTTCTGTACAGCCCGCATCTTTCATCTTGATTAGCATTTCTTTCGTAACCCTATCTATTCTACCTGAACAAGACCATTTTATCTTTATTCCTCTTTTTATGATATCATTGCAAATATCGATAACTCTCTGATTGTCAACTATAAATGTATCGTCGTGAAAAAATATATTTTCAACATAAGGAAGTTTTTTTGAGATATATTCTATTTCATCAACTACATTTTTTGCGCTTCTTGGTCTCCATCTCCTTCCCCAAAAAACAGATGTTGAGCAAAATATGCAGCAGAAAGGGCAACCCCGGGAAGTAATCATTTTAGCGCTTTTTGTTTTCTTTAAAACTTCCTCAAAAAGTTCATGCCTTGGAAAAGGTAGCAAATCAAGATTTTCAATTGGTTTTCTAAATCCTGTGAAGTATACTTTATTCTTTTCCTTGAAGGCTAAACCCGGAATTTTTTTGAGTGATTTTCCTTTTTCCAGAGCATCTATAAGCTCTGGAGTGGTCTCTTCACCTTCGCCTATAACTACGGCGTCAATTGGTAGATTTAATAAAATTTGTTCATACATATAGGTTGAATGAATTCCACCCAGGATAATTTTTATTTGAGGATAGAGTTTTTTTATTAGGGTAGCTATTTTAAATGAAGCAGTGCGATTCATTGTAACGCAACTTAATCCAAAGACTTCAGGAGTATTTTCTTTTATCTCTTTTAATATTTGTTCCTTTGCAATTTCCCAATTTTCGGAATAATAGTCTTTTATCGTAACCTCATGTCCCTTTTGGTGTAAAATGTGCTCTAGATAAAGCAAACCCAGGGGATATTGTTGCTCTCCTTTGGCCGGAGTTTCAGAGGGCATATTAGCGAAGAGGATTTTCATTTATATTTGCAATCTGTCCATTTAATTCAATAGAATCTACGGAAATATTTGTTTTTAAATATATCTACACTTTTTTACTTTACTACCTTAAATTCGAAGAGAATATCATCATAAACTCCATTTAAAAGTATGTTCATCGCCCTCTTAAAAGGAATATATTTTTTCCAAGAATTTTTGTATAAAAATTCTTTTTTCTTTAAAACCAAGTTATTAATATTATATTCTTTTAATAAATCTGCACTAAACGAATTTTCCGTGAAGTGCGTTTTATGCTGCAAATCTGTAAGACTTGCAAGTGATCTGGCATGAGGAACGATTATTGTTATTTTTGCTCCATTTTTAGATATTCTAATAACTTCTCTTAATACATCTAAGGGTCTATCCACATGTTCAAGAATCATTCTCATAAGAATTTCGTCAAAAATATTGTTTTTGAAAGGATAAGGAATTTTATTTAGATTATGAGATAAATCTTTCTTTACTCCTATGCAATCTACATTAATCCAGCCATCTTTATAATCGCTCCCGCAACCCAAGTTCAATTTTTTTGCCATGTTCATTAAACCTCATAGAGATATATAAACTTAATTAATCTTAATTAATCTTTAGAGGGTTTTGCTAATAAGTTTCTTCACTTCTTCAACGTTTATCTCGCTTACTTCTTTATAGATAACATGAGAAGTCTTGCCCAAAGGACCTATATGCTTCAAACTCAAATAACTAGGAACAAATGCGATTAAATTGGCCTTAGCAGCCCAAGCCAGATGCATTGGCCCGCCATCCGGAGCAATAATCAAGGAACTTTTTTTGAACAAAAGGTAGACTTCTCTAAGATTCCGCTTAATCAAGCTTATCACTCCCTTGTTTTTTCCAGCAAGGAAATTTATTTTGCTTGCATCTCCACCAACGAGGATAATCTTATATTTTGGATAATTCTTTTGTAGATGTTTAATAATTTCGTCAAATCTGTTTAGCGGCCATTGTTTTATTTCTGAACTAGCATCTGGACAAATGCAAATAAATTTCTTCACATTATTTTTCTTTATGAAACTTTTCACATTATTTTCATCTTCCTTATCTGTTGCGATATCCGGAAAGCTGTTTTTGCTTTTCATATTTAGGGCGACATTAACTATTTCCAAATCTGAATCACTTGCATGAACATTAGAATCATAGCGAGCATAATCTGTCAAAAAGTTTTTCTGCT
>Ga0247842_10005541_pt1 | contig 14903 bp, 19 predicted proteins | sample LaCruzMarch2015__3_FD_192411 | JGI IMG/M metagenome (GOLD analysis project Ga0247842, IMG submission 192411) | Freshwater microbial communities from meromictic Lake La Cruz, Castile-La Mancha, Spain - LaCruzMarch2015_19m | ecosystem: Environmental > Aquatic > Freshwater > Lake | place: Spain...
TTTCCAATTCTTCCCGTTCAAGGAGATAGGTCGCCAGTACTGTTTCCGGAAATAGCTCCTGAATTTCAAAATCGCTGACCAAAAATTTTTCTTCCGGCAATTGGGGCAACATCTCCAAAATATCCTGCTTGTCGTATTTATCCCCCGATTGCCCGAATTCGAAGAAATCATCCGCCAAAAGCCCGCCCAGCCTTTCTTTGGATCTGCGGACATCGGCCTGCAATAATTCAACCTCGATTTTTTGGATAAGATCCTTAAGTTGTTGGTTCATTTTGGTTTTTTATTGCCGAGTAGATACGGTCGCCAGGAAGGCGATGGCATAATCCTAAGGGAAATTACTAATGACAAAACTTGACAAAATAAATTATTTACATTAAAATAAATTCATGTTCGAGAGTCTTCGTGGTGAAAAGAAACCAAAAGCGCCGCAATCTGAACTGGAAGCCCTTGCAGAGAAATATGGCGCTTGGCTTCCCGATCAAAACAAGATAGACGAGACTATAGACATTAATTCGCTGTCCGACGAAGAACTCAAAAAGATAAGCATTATGTTCCTTAGGGCGGCAAACAATTGGACCGGCCATGACGTTGAGTATGCGGGCGGATACGCCGCCCTATCAACCGCCTATGCCATGCAAGTGCTTCTCCGAAGGGAGAGGTAAGAGGTATGATTCCATTTGGGTTATACTCTCTTTTTTATTTTACAAACCACAATTTACAATCATTTCGGCATCACACCCGCCCAATGCCGGGCGAGTTTCTTTGTATTACCACCCAAAACAAATCGCAACAGCATGAGTAAAATTATGATCCGGAATAGGTCTTAATGTTCTCTTTGATGACGTTGCCGGTGATATCGTGGGCGATCACCCCGTCAAAGATCATGCTTTCGTCCAGGATGAGCGGCATTAACATTTTTATAAAACCGATCAGCGCGTAAGAATCGATTTTATCCGGATTGGCCCATTCAATATCGCCTTCATCGCATTTAATCATTTCCCCGGTAAAACCATCGGCAACGTATATCGAAAGGATCCATGAAGAATCGCTCCCTTCCAAAATCGTTTTTACCACTCCCCGGAGCTTAACTCCAAAAATATCCAATCCGGTCTCTTCCTTGGCCTCGCGCACGCAAGATTCAAACGAACCCTCGCCGGCCAAAGTTTTCCCGCCCACACCCGTATACAAACCCCGCATCGGCTCCCGATTCCTGCGAAGCAAAAGCACTTTGTTGCTTTTCCGATCCTGGATAAAGCAGACATTGCCGATGGTTATGCTTGGGGCTGGGTTTGGCATATTAAGGATATTAACAAATGCCGAAATGGGAAGCAAAAACCGCGTGGAGCGGGTTTAATCACTACGCAGATAATTCAGGAATAATTAAAATTTTTCCTGATCAATTTTCCACACGAAACCAGTTTTCTTCAATTCGTACTGAGCGGAATATGTCACATCGCTTGTTCCCGCATTATTATTCCTTTTTAATTCAACTTGCAAAAATGCCCTATCGCTTCCCAAGGAATACGATATAGCCTGTATTTTGTAATATCTTATAGGTTCGGATTGCCTACTTTTTTCTTCTTCGCAGGCACTTTTCCATTTATCAATATCATTGTTGATAAATTTAGCAAAAGCAACACAATCGCCAGTCACTCTGTAATTGAAGGCGCTATTAAAATCTTTTTTTATAAAATATTTACTATTTACCCCTAAATCAACAATAAATGTACCGAAAAATATGAATCCCGCGACTATCAATATCGCTATAAATATTTTTTTGCTTAAATATTTTTTAATATTTTTCATAATTACATTAATCATTACCTCATTGCTTTTATCATTCCAGCCGCTTTAAAGTCATTTTATACCGCTCGTGATCATGGCGCAACCCTTAATAAAAACCACCTCTTTGGAAAGCTTGACTGACTAGCCGCCTGGCGATGCTGTTTTTTGGCAAGCCGTTAATCCGAGACAGGTGCTCCTTGGTGGAACAACACTCGGTAGGTATCGTTATGTTTTTGGTAAATGGAGCTGCGCCGGGAACGGCTTTTCTTTTTTGTTTCCAATTCTTCCCGTTCAAGGAGATAGGTCGCCAGTACTGTTTCCGGAAATAGCTCCTGAATTTCAAAATCGCTGACCAAAAATTTTTCTTCCGGCAATCCGGGCAACATCTCTAAAATATCCTGCTTGTTGTATTTATCTCCGGATTGCCCGAATTCGAAGAAATCATCCGCCAAAAGCCCGCCCAGCCTTTCTTTGGATCTGCGGACATCGGCTTGCAATAATTCAACCTCGATTTTTTTGATAAGATCCTTTAGTTGTTGGTTCATTTTGGTTTTTTATTGCCTACTATCCTAATTTTTGCAGTTTTATCATTCGGCCAGCCAATACAAACGAAGTGACCAACAATAAAAGAATTAAATAAATAATGAGACCAACCCGGCCGCCGGTCAACAAAAAATAGAGCGCGAATACCGAAGTTCCGGCGATGAGAATTTGCAAATACAACTTGATTTTATCAGCCGCTCCGTTATTGGCACAAATTCGGATCCGATTGCCAAGAATTATAAATGAAACCGCCAATAAAAATTTTAGCGAAACGGATGCCATATCGTCGACAATAATCCCATACCTGATAAGATTTTCATCAAAAAGACTCCAAATATAAAATCCAACACCATCCACAACCGTCACCAAACCGGTAATACAAACGGTAATACCAATAAATCTTAAATCTTTCTTTATTTTTTCAATATCATCCCCCGGCTTCCTATCTTTAGCGCGATTTTCGCTTTTTTTAAAAAAAATCATAATAAGCAATGGATTTACACTATTTTATATAATTTAACCGATTTTGATGTTCAATGGAATACTTGGCGAATTTTGATTGTGCGAATTTTAAATACATTCAAGCTAATTTGACTGCGGCATTTGTGGCATATTTAATAAAAAAACCCAATTCCTTGGTTTAAGAGTGATAGAGGGCGAATAAAATTAAATCGCCCTCAATTTATCTGTATATTTTTGAACAAGTGCCGCTAACTCCTTTCTCTCGTCGCTTGTCATGCCGATCAGCGGGCAGTTTTGATCCATAGGGAAGTCCTTTCGTTCTTCCGCCCACACAAGAGCAAGAAATAATTGTATCGCTGCGTCTTCCAACCCTCCTGTTTGTTTCGAATCTTCTTTTCTTCGGCGCCATTCATCTAGAGCCCCTTTGGGCGTGGATTCTACATTTCTCTTGGCCATGAAAATAGTATAAAATAAATTTTAAACTTTGTCAAGGTTTACTTAATGATTTGTAAACTTGGGATCAACTATCGCAATTTAAAACAAAAAAAGCTCATTTCTGGGCGGGTTTTAAATTGACATAATGGCCGCCGCCTGATGTCGCTGGGCACTGCGCTCGCTGGCCGCCAGAAACGGGGTTGGACTAACCATGTTTAGCGTTATAAAAAAAACGGGAGGTTACCCTCTCGGTGTTCAATTGCGGAACACGGCGCATACTTATGCTGTCAGCCCAGCTTCTTTGAGCAACCGGTCACGCAAACCCTGACCATTCAATGTTAGCGTGATATCGCGAACGTCGGTTGCAATGATGCCATTTTGCATAAGACCTGCTCGCTCAAGCGTTAATATAGTTCTACCTCCTCCAAAAACTTTATGATTTTTGTCCCTGCAAAGCTTATAAAATTCGACGACCGCCATTCCATATTCGGGTATTAGGCTTCTTATAGCCCACTTTATAGCATAATATATCCCCGCGGGAACCTGGCTTTCATTGTAAAGAGGGACAAAATCTGTCATCGAACCAGCCCTCATGGCAAATTTTCTAATTAGCCGGTTCGCTTCTTCGCCGCTGTCTAATAATCTTGCCAGGCCAGCCTCTGCCGATACCTGACAAAGAACGTTACGCGACACCCGTTGCGCATCAAAACCAACGGGCGCCTTAACAACAACGAAGTCACAAGACACATCACCTTCAATTAAGGCGGGTTTAAAAAAACGTTTACCTGAATCACCGCTCGGATTTTCTATAAATAACATCCAAAGCCTCCTTATAAGATTCAATATAATACATGAAATAGAAATTGTCAATCACTTTAAAATCAAAAATTCCCTCATTTGAAGCGTTCTTTGCTAAAATTAATTTTTAGTCTGAAAATTATCGAAAGTATCAATAATACCCGCCGCTTGGTGGAGCTGGGCACTGCGCTCGCCTTCGCTCGCTTGCTAACCTTCTAGGACGAAATCGGAACTTTTTTAACAAGTTCGTTAAATAAAAAAGGATTAGGTTCAAGCCACTCATTGAACTAATCCATTGCCTGGAGAAAGAAAGTCATCTAGACTCATTCCTTTTATCGGGCAGATAACAACATATTCTCCATTTCGCAGCGCGATCATTTTTCGATAGATAATGATAACGGCCCAAAAAATTTTTTTAAGCTGTCTCTCATCCAACTCATTTTGGAATTTTTCATCCTCTTCGGATGGATTTAACATGTACAGCCTGAGGTAAGCTTCTTGTTGCGCCATTGTACTTGCTGGCTCCAGTGTTCCTTTTGCGATTTTACAAAATCTATCGGGATCATTTGTTTGTATAAACAAAAGCTCCCTGACAAAATCCTTAAACTCATATATATCTTTTTCACGTATCAAACTGCCGTCACTCATTTCTACCTTTTTTTCATTCCTACGAAAATAATTTCTCCAATTCATTCATAACCCTCCTGATTTATTTTTTTAAAAGATGTGACCTCTACTAAAATTTGAAATCACATTCGAACACACCCTATACTTAAACATATAATTTAATAACGGTCAATAGATTGCGGGCAATTGTTGAATATACAAAAATTATTCTTAATTATTGAATAAGGCAACCGAATTCGAGGACAATTTTTAGTCAAAATTCGCTTGCTGGCCGCCTGAAACGAGGTTGAAACGGCATTAAACAACGCGATAATAGCCTGATAACATATCACAATACGCTAAAATCATAACAAAATATGGATACACTATATGAAAAGAATTAAAAGGTTCTCATGATTATTCTCATGCCCAGAGAATGTTAAGGTCTGCTAAAGAATTAAACTCTACGCATAAAGGTAATTGGAAAGTAGTTGGAACACCTTTAGACAGTTTGAAAATAATTTGATATTATATCGCAATACAATCAATATATATTTCCTCAATGAAGTTTCGGCGCCGCGGAGTATGGATAAGATCCCGCAAGACATCCTTAGCGGAGCAGATGCCAATAACGCGGCATCGATAATGTACCCCAAGGTTACTTGTTTATATTAAAGAGTTAGCAAGATGGTACACGGGCAATAATCTGTATCGGTATTAGGACAGATTATCGACCCATTATCTTCTAATCACGTAATTGAACTATTATATAGCCTTAGATTAATTATGAAGCTCAAAATTGATTTACATATTCACACAAAGTTTTCATATGATTCGCAAAACGATATCGAAGAGATTATCAAGATAGCCAAACAAAAGGGCTTGGACGGTGTTGGGCTTGTCGACCACGACACTACAAGCGGCTATTCAGAAATGATTCGTTTAGGAAAAGAAAATGACATTGTTGTAGTTCCAGGCGTTGAAATTCGAGTCAGAGGCGGATACCTGCTTGCTTATGGAAATGTAACAGAATTACCTCCAAAAGGGATAACTCCAGAAGCGGCAATTTCCATATTGCGAAAACAAGATGTGCTGATCGCCGCGGTTCATCCTTTCAAAAACGGGCTGGGTCTAAAAAACCACATTTATGACCTGAAGCTGGATGCGCTTGAGACAGTAAACGGCGGCGCAATTTTTGGAGATAAATCTGCAGAAATTGCAGCTAAAAAGCTGGGGCTGCCTAAAATCGGCGGATCAGATGAACATTTTTTGGGCGACATTGGGAGTGTGGTCACTACCATAGAGACACCCGGCAAATCCACAAAAGATATCCTTGACGCAATTAAAAAAGGCAAGACAACTATCATTCAGGATAAGAGTGTATTACGCATCATCTGGTTCTACATTAAAAAGGGCCTCATGAAACTAATTGGATGCTTCCATTAAAAATGCAGGGTCAGACCCCTGCATTTTTAAAAAATTCTCCGGCTGGCCGTCTGGGACGAAGTTAAAACTACTTTATTTAAAGAATTTGTACCAAATCAAAACCGAAACCAAAACAATCATAAAACCAATTGCTCGTCCAATAAAAAATTTTCTTAAATTTAAGTTTTTTGACATAGTATTGGCTGGCCGTTTGGACCGAAGTTGGAACGGCATTGGTAAAATTATGATCCGGGATAGGTTTCAATGCTCTCCTTGACGACGTTACCGTTGGCATCGTGGACGATCACCCCGTCAAAGATCACGCTTTCGTCCAGAATGAGCGGCATTAAGATTTTTATAAAACCGATCAGCGCGTAAGAATCGAGTTTATCCGTATTCACCCATTCCAAATCGCCTTCTTCGCATGCGGTCATTTCCCCGGTAAAACCGTCGGCAACGTATACCGAAAGGATCCATGAAGAATCGCTCCCGTCCAAAATCGTTTTTACCACTCCCCGGAGCTTAACTCCAGAAATATCCAATCCGGTCTCTTCTTTGGCCTCGCGCACGCAAGATTCAAACGAACCCTCATCGGCCAAAGTTTTCCCGCCCACGCCCGTATACAAACCCCGCATCGGCTCCCGATTCCGACGAAGCAAAAGCACTTTGCCGTTTTTCCGATCCCGGATAAAGCAAACGTTGCCAATGGTTGTGCTTAGGGATGGGTTTTCCATATAGGTGATGTTAACACAATGCAAGAATCGCTATCTCGATATAACTGCTTATTTCGCATCGGCAAAAGCTAGTGCCCACTCCTCTATTTTTTCAATAATTTTTTATAACCCATAGCAATTAAACCGAAAAATACTCTTAATAATATTACACCGAAAACCGCAAGAAACAGGAGCGCTAAATAAAAAAGGAACGGCTGGGCTTCATATAGCGGCGTTAAAAAATCAGCGATAAACAAATCAAATATTTCTTGCATACAATTAGTTTTTATTAATTTGTACCCGCCGCATGGTGGCGCTGGGCACTGCGCTCGCCTTCACTCGCTTGCTTGCCATACGAGACAAAGTTGGAACAGAATTAATAAAATCTATTTAAACTTTCAATCTCGATCCACAAAGTATTTACTTAACACAAAAGCTATTTCTTATCTACGCCTATCCCTAATTGATTTCCATATTGTTTTTCGAAAATATTTAAAATTTTGTAATAGTTTTGTGTAATTATATTGTCGGTTCTAATCATTTCCTTAAAGATCTTGTTTAATGTGGCAGTATATTTTTTCTTTAGAGATAGCAAAGAATTAATGTCACTATCATCTAATTCATTATCCTTTTTATCTAAAATCTTCCCTCGTAATATTATATCTTTAGCGATAAGATAATCTAAACCATCAACGCTAAATCTGTATTCATGAACTACTACATTTCTAGATTTTCTCATTCCTCTTAATCCATAATCGAGATTAATTAAGAGGTTCCTTAATGGCACGTCAGTAACTTTCTTTATAACATCGTGAATTCTTCTATCATTAACCCTTAGATCAAACAAGAAATTAGTTGCTTTGAGAATCCTCTCAAATAGTCCTATTAAATGATTAAGATATGCTTCCATATGGTATTCAAAGAACTCCCCCTCAATAACAGGCGCATCAATCACAAAATCATAAGGAAACTCCTGAATAAGAAAAAAAGCCATTTGAACTTTATCAAATTTATAATTAATTTCCTGAATCAAGGCAGCGGTTTTTGCAATAAATTTATCGTCCGCAGAAAAAAGATCGCTTTTGTATATATACTCATACATGTTTTCTTTTACGCCAAGATCACCTACTCTTTTTAGAAACTCAAACTGCTTTTCCGATAGTTTCAACAGAAAAGAATGAGAATTGATTATCGTTGGTTTTGCTGAAATCATTTATAAATTTTATAGTTGTTTAGTTTAACACATTTTTATATCATGCAAAATCTATAGCTAGAAACAAAAACTACCCCCAAAATAGGTAGTTTTTGATGATCCTCGCTGGCTGGCCGTCTGGGACAAAATCAAAACTTACTACAAGAGTGTCAACCATACGGTAAATTCTTGATTATTGACCGAAATTTGCGCCGCGCTTCGCGCGACTTTGTTGTCAAAACTGGCTAAATCTGCGATTAAATCCCGCGGCGAATTGAAAATAAATCCTATTTACCGATATTCTTTTTGCCATAAATGATATAAATCAACCCTTTATAATACAAAATTTGTAAAATATAAGAAAAGAGGCAAGCCACAATTAATGAATATGCAAAGACTTGTAGATAAAAAAGAGGGTTACGGTTGTAAGAAATGATTTTATCAGAGGCACACTTCATATCGTTATGTATAAAACAATATCTCTTTTCGCTATCTTTTGCCAATATATCTAAAATCAATTTTTTCTTTTCATCCACTGAAGCAGTGTGATCTTTTAAATATGATTGCGCTATTTTATCCGCGTTGGACTCAATGTCCGAACTACAAATAGACTTTGTTTCCAAGTCATATCTAGATAGGTAGCTAATTTTAGAACTTTCAAAACATGCAATTTTATCAGCCTGATTCAAAAATAGCGGTATGGTATTTGCAATTGTTTTTTCACTATTTTTTGAAAATTCCCTAAGATTATTTTTAATCGTTATATTATGCTGATTTTCATCAACAACCGAAGAGAAAATAAGAGCTGAAATCAACAAAACAATTATCATCAAAATAACATATATAACCACAAAAAAACGGTGCCACCATTTTTCTGTCAAAAATAAATAATTACTTATAAATGGAAAAAGAAAATTCTTCATTATGCTTTTTTCATATTTGTTAATACATTCTTCTCTTTTAATTCTTTGATCTTCTGTCTCGCCATTTATTCCAAGGTGATCGGAAGGATTAGCTTGTTTTAAGCAGTTTTCCAAATCGGAGTTTGATTTATCAAGCCGCAAGGGATTGCTTTTATATTTTAGTTATTTAAAATTACCTCAAAAAGATTTAACGCATTATTACCATCCATTGTTTTTTCTAACATATTATTTATTTCATTATCAGAAATACCACATATTTTTTGCAGCAAATAATTCTTGTCATATCCAGTGAATTGACCGTTAGAATCGAAATCCTTTTCGCTAAATTTAAGTTCCGTTTCGTTAGCGTTAATGATTTTCTTATTTCCTAAGTTACAAGTAATTTTAACTCTATCCGTTACATCATTATAAACAATGGCATCTAAATATTGACTTGCCTCCCAATTTTTTCCAGCCTCTATTTGATCTCTATATTCGTAAGCATGATAAAAATAACCAGCAACAGCCCCGATAATTAAAAACGACAATGATACTATTATGTATTTTCTCATTAGTTTATTTCATTAAATCGTCGACACTAATATTGAGAGTCTTTGCGATATTCTTTAGCGTGACAAGCGTTGGGTTTTTATTTTTGCCAGTTTCAATTTTAATTATTGCATTATTAGTTAAATCAACAAGCCGGGCTAGTTTCTATTAAGTTAAATCTTTGGCTTTCCTGAAGCGTTTTAAATTATCAGCAAGGTTTGGCATATACTAAATTATAGTAGTAGAATTTTAATTAATACTGGTAATCCATATTTCTGCTATTAAAATACAGTTTAACACGAAAAAATCTATGTCCAAACCTCAATACTATCTCTATTGCCGAAAATCAACCAATGAAGCGGACAAGCAGATTTTGTCCATTGAGGCGCAAAAGGCGGAATTGCGAGAGTTTGTGATTAAAGAACAGTTGAATATTATTGGAAACTTTATTGAATCAAAAACGGCAAAAAGCCGGCGCAAATTACGGCCAATAATCAAGAATTTGCTGTATAGCTGCCTCGTTAAAACGACACCAAACTTTGAACTAATTTTACCCAATCTCGTCCATCAGGTAAAGAAGTGTAATTTGAGGGCAAGTTGACCCCGACTATTGCTCGTCAGCCTGTGTTTGGTCTTCAAACCCAGTCTTCCTCGCAGAAGGAGACCCCGTTGCTACGGTGCCGCGCGGATTGGGCCGCTGCCAACGCATTTTAGCCGCAGGTAGGGGGTAAAGGAGTGCGTTGTCTGCCAAAAAGTCTGCGTTCTAAGAACGCAGAGTAATGTAGGCACACAGAGATAGGTAGAACGCAGACTTTTTGGCAATCGAAAGCGGCCCAATCCGCAACGCAGGGTCGGGGACAGCCGCAATCAACGGCGCTGTTTTGGAAGCAATGCCAAACTTCGAAACAGATCCCGGCAAAACAGCGCCTTAGACTAAAATAGGTAGAAATACAACCCTTAAACTTACCTCCAATGGAAAAAGAAATTTAATCAAAATACTTGTCTATCTCCATCCTAACTTTAATTGTCTTTGCATCCAGTTTTCTTGCATTTTCCAAATTATCGTTTTTCTCTTCATCATTGCCGAGATATTTAGATAACTTTGCAATATTGTAATAAATTATAGCCCTACTACTAGGAGCAAAATTTGGATTGTACTTAAGTAAATCAATTAATACACCCCGAACCTTGTTGCATTTATCTTGATTGCAAGAGTTCAACGCAAAATAAGTAAGTCGATCAGCGCCAAACCAAAAACTTATATCGCCATGTAAGTTCGCAAATCTGTCAAAGTCATCGCTAAGTCCGTGCATACCACATAAATACGCAAATATTTCTTTTTGTTTGATTCCAATAGTATGGCCAAGCCCTAAAAAATTATTTCTTATGGCAAAATATAGCACAAATAAAGTAGCATAAGAAGCAGTAATTGGGCCCAAAAGTTTAAATAAGATTTCTTGAAGGCCACTCTCTGCTCTATTTGCTTTTTCAACACCGACTATTCCCTTGCCTCGTAAATTAATATCTGGTCTTGCCGGAAGCGCATTGCTGCTAGAAGCTAGAAGCGATACCGCTATGGATTCGCTAGGATTAAGATTTTTGACATAGAGTTTGTAACCGTTTTCTATTTTTTCATTGTAATCCAACGAGTTATTTTCACTTACGTTGCTCTGCTCGATTTTTGCGTTTTGCAATTCAACATTTAAAGCCATCTCTTCTATCATCTTTTTTCCATTATTCATAATCTGTAAACGGTAGATTCCGATTGTACCGCTATTACCGGAAAAAGGAACCACATTGTCGACGCTATAGATAAGGCTGACTGGCTCCGTTTTTATAAATTCAGTTATTAAATTTACTCCAACAGTAACAACGCCGGTTATAACTGCGCCAATTACGGCCGTAATGATTATATTTTTGAAACTGATTCCTTTCATATTTGCAATATTAAAAACTATTCAGGTAAATATTTAAAAACGCCAAAAAATAAACTATTCCGCCTTCTAAACGTACGGAAGCGATCAAAACGTTTTTTGACAGGTAGCTCAATAAAAAGACCCATTTCATATTGATATTCTGGATCAGAGACTAACGTAGCAAGTTTTAATAGGTCGTAATAACGCGCTATTTTCCTCCCATTTTTTGTTTTCTTTGCCTCTATAACAATATGGTTCTCCTTAACTCCCCTATGATGCATGATTATGTCCGGATAAATCGTTAATTTCTCGGTTTTGCCATTCATCTTGAGGACGAAAACATAAAGATCAAGTTCTGCTATATAGTCAATCCTTGGATTAAGCAACTGCTCCTTTAAATTTAGTATTTCCTCTTTCGTCGGCAGGTCTTTGACCTCAATGCCATGTGCCTGAAAATCATTTTTTAATTGGGCGGCCATTCTTGATAAAAGCTGCCTCGGATCGATCTTGATAGTCTTTGGCCCTCCTAAATTTAGATTATATTCGCAATCTACGTTCCATTCTGGGAACAATACCTGATAATATTCTGCCAATTTATGGGTAATCGATCTTTCATTAACGCTATTTTTCAATAGGTATCCATCTTTTTTCAAAAGAGTATACAACCCATCTTCAATTTTAGTAAAATCCGCCTGGTAGTTGGGCATTGTTTTATTCTCACTACAAACAGTTAAGAAGTAAAGTTTATTCTAGCCTTTTCTTTAAAATCTGGTGACGATTGTCATTTTTTAGGCCTTTTCCTATTATTTTTAGAATAGCTCCTAGGTCTTTAAGTTTAAACGCTCTTTCACAAGCGATCCTTCAGTATTTTGTGCCCGCCACCTGGTGGCGCTGGGCACTGCGCTTGCCTTCGCTCGCTTGCTGGCCGTTTGGGAAACATGCTGTAACCATTTGTATCAATTAGCCTCGACTTAGATTATTTATTATTTTGCAATTTAAATCTTTAATCCAGCAAGTTTTTTAAACTTTAAACCAATCGTCGTTTGTGAAATATTTTTGTTAATATTGTCAAAGGAATTTTTAGCATCATTCAAGGGCTTTTGAGGGCTGTATAATAATAAACCAGCTCTTGAAAGATATGTTTTTTGGAATTCTGATGCTTTTTTAAAGAAATCCTCTAATCTCTGCTTCTCTTCTATCTCATCAGTAGCTTTTTTACCATCCAAATATTCTTTAATATATTCTGCCGGAATTTGAAGCATGCTAACGCGAATTTGCTCCTCATTCTTTTGAAACATCGAATTATTGTATGAAACCGCCTCATCATACAATTTGCAATTATTGTAAAATTCGGTTATGTTGTCCCATTCATCTCTATCAAAATCTCTAACAAAAAAATATTTATATTTACTCCAACTATCAGTAGGCAATAAAAACTTATTAGGTAAAGTTCCCGCTCTCACTTCCACTCCTACTTGATTCAGTACCCTTTCGGCGTTTTGAATTTCCAGCAAAATAATATTCGCGGAATCTTTTTTTAAATCGCTTCTTTGTTTTACATAAAGGAAAAAAGCAATTGCCCCTGCAATAAAAGTCACTAATCCTACGAAAAAATTTGAATTTAATATGCCAATCAGTTGACTCATACCAATATCTAAGTTAGTAATATTTTAAATACTTTAGTGTCGTTTGCGAAATATTATCATAAAATTATTACCTAGTCCATTCTTTAGAAGTAACAGGTCAACATTGGCCTCCTCACCACCAATGCCACTAGTATAAAACAAAACCCGCTTTTAAGCGGGTTTTGTTTTGCCTACGCGATTTTCGAAAAATATTGATATGTACCCGCCGCCTGGTGGCGCTGGGCACTGCGCTCGCCTTCGCTCGCTTGCTGCGGGACTTGGATTCGAACCAAGATTGATGGATTCAGAGTCCATATGCCTACCATTAGCAGATCCCGCAATAATTAAACACGAATCAAAACACGGTTGATTATACCAACTTTGCCCAATTAAGCAATAGTATTAGCAGGTATTAACCATTATTAAACCATTACCCCAAGGAAGCATTCGCGGATGATGTTTGTGGATTGGCCGTCAGATTTGCCCCAGATTTCGTTTTTTGCGACCGAGCAAAACTCGAGGTGTAGTATCACTACATCGAAAGTTTTGCGACCGAGCAAAAATGGAAGATGGGGTGAAGATGCGGGCAGGACGCGAATATTAGCCGCGAATGCTTCCTATACTTTTAAGTAGCGGCCCACTGCGATCAGGCTGGAGAAGATGCCCAGGCCTGCTCCTATGGCCAGCTGGATGCCGAAGAGCACCCACAAATTGCTCATCAGGTTGTCCCAGATGTTCATTCCGGGCAGGATCGTGGCGATGACCGGATTCAAATACCAACACGCGACCATGGTCACGAAGAGCGAGAACAGCGCACCCAGCACTCCAAAAATCAGGCCTTCCACCAAAAACTGGCCGCGGATGAACCACCGCGCCGCGCCCACCAGCCGCTGGATGCCGACCTCCACGCCACGGCTTAAAATCGCCATCCTGACGGTGTTGAACGTGACCATCACCGAGATTATGCCCAACAGCCCGAACAATGCCAAGCTGACCTTCTGCGCGCCGTCGGTGATCGCGAATATCTTCTCGATCACGGCTTTCTTCTCGCTGTAATTGATCTTATTGACCATGTCCTTGTACTGCTCGCCGCTAAGCAACGTGGCCACCTGCTCGTACTGCGACGTTGACGCCGCGGTGACGTTGAGCACCGGCAAAAACGGATTGTCGTTAACCTCTTGTAAAGATTCGATAAGCATCGGATCATTCTCGTGGCGCTTGGTGAACGCCGTGAGCGCGTCCTCTTTGGAAATATAATCAAGTTGGCCGATACCCGGAATTGCCCGGATCTCGTCTTCGGCTTTCAGGATATCGTCGCGGGAAACGCTCTCGTTGAAATAAATTGAAATATCCGCCTTGGATTCGAGCTCGTTAACCAAAAAATCGCTCACATCCTTCAATACGAACAACGCCGACGTGAGCAATATCGGTACCATGATAATGAATACATTGGCAACCGCGATGCCCCCGTCGCGCACAAGATTCTGCCAGCCCAAACCGATGATCCGTTTTAAAGAATTGAACATAAAAAGATAACCGTTAACCATTAACCTTTAACCATTAACAAAATGCCGCGCACCGATACTTTTGTTAAACGATATAGGTTAAAAGTTAAAGGTTAAAAGTTAATAGTTGGTTTCGCGCTAAAGCGCGAACCTGCCGTTTTGCTCGTCGCGGATGACTTTGCCTTTTTCCAACGTCACCACGCGTTTTTTCAATTTATTGACGATCTCGCGATTGTGCGTGGCCAGCAACACGGTCGTGCCCATCTCGTTGATCTTTAAAAGCAACTTTAAAATATCCAAAGTGTGGTATGGATCAAGATTGCCCGTGGGCTCGTCGGCAAGCACCACCTCCGGGCGGTGTATCAGCGCGCGCGCGATCGCCACCCGCTGGCGTTCGCCGCCGGAAAGTTCGGCCGGATAATTGTTCTCATGGTCGCCAAGCTCCAC
>Ga0247842_10005549_pt1 | contig 14892 bp, 19 predicted proteins | sample LaCruzMarch2015__3_FD_192411 | JGI IMG/M metagenome (GOLD analysis project Ga0247842, IMG submission 192411) | Freshwater microbial communities from meromictic Lake La Cruz, Castile-La Mancha, Spain - LaCruzMarch2015_19m | ecosystem: Environmental > Aquatic > Freshwater > Lake | place: Spain...
CTGCCATCGGTTCGCCGGCCATTGTTTACCCTCCGTAAAAGCTAAACATAAGGCCTGGTATAAAAGGTTTATGAGAAAAAATAACGCGTTGCATAAGTTCAATCATAATTTTCAGGGACAATTCTGAAGAATATTATCATTATTAAGGTGATTAAATGGATGTAGTGCACCAACTGGATATCGAGCCGGGGATGAGTGTAAATGCCCTGGTAGAGAGAATGAGCCACTGCGGCTTTGGAGCTCGAAGACTGGCGGAAGCTACGGCTATTTATGAAAAAATGCTTTCTGGAGATTTCACCAAATTCTTGACGCTCTCCGGCGCGATGGTTCCGGCGGGCATGAGAAATGTCGTCTCCGATCTGATCAGAAAAGGCCATGTGGATGTGCTGGTAATCACGGGAGCGAACCTCGTCCATGACATAATCGAGTCCTTCGGCTGCCACTGCCAGGGGGATGCGGAGTCGGATGATGCCGCGCTGCGGGCAGAAGGAAAAAGCCGCATTTATGATGTATTCCTGAGAGACGAGGACTTTGCCGCATTTGAGGAGCTGATGCAAAGAATCCTGCCCGATAGAGAGGAGAGGCTCTCCGGAAGAGAGCTGATGAGCATTCTAGGCGGCCAAATCAATGACGATAGATCCATTCTGCGCTCAGCCTACGAGCTGAATGTACCGGTCTTCTGCCCGGCATTGCCCGACTCCATGATCGGCCTGCAGGCCTGGATGCACGGCCAGACAAAAAGGCTTACGGTAGATGCTTTTGCCGATATCAAGGAGATCGTGGACATCTGCTATGGATGCGAGAGATCGGGAATAGTAATAGTTGGCGGAGGCGCACCCAAGAACTTCGCCCTGCAGTCCATGCTCGTCACCCCTCATAGCTTCGACCTCGCGATACAACTGACCACGGACACGCCTGAGAACGGGGGTCTATCCGGTGCCACCCTCTCCGAGGCAGTCTCCTGGGGCAAGATATCGGAAAACGCGAAATTTGTTACCGTTTACGGGGATGCAACCATTACTTTGCCCATGATGGTGGCGGCGACGATGGAGAGGCTTGAGCAACAGGGAAAATTGGAGCAAACAAACCAACCCAGGTGAAAAAATGCAGCTAGAAGTTGATCTTCAGGAATTGGCGGAAATTGCCAACAACAGTATGAAAACCCTGTTTATCAGTTGCGTCGGCTCGCACATGTGGGGCATGCAAATTCAAGAGAGCGATATAGACCTGGTGATGATCTACATCGCTCCCACCAGAGCCATTCTGCGGGGCGAGAGAATTTCGCCCACAGTTCGCCAGCAGATAACGGCTCGAGGAGGAGAGATTTATGATACATTGGGCTGGGAGATGGGCCACCTCATAAATCAGCTCGTCAAGGGAAACGTCAACGCTATCTGGTATGTCACAAGCCCCCTCGTCATTAAGCCTTCTATTATCCAGGAGGAGCTATCGGCCCTGGTGCAGGCCAACCTCTGCCGCGACACATATCACTCCGTCAAAGGGATGGCACAAAGCCAGATCAAGTCCGAAGAGAAACCTGCGGAAAAGCCCAGGATTGCGGGCAAAGGCTACAGGACGGCCCTTCGAACCATGAATTTCGGTATAGCGCTCCTCTCAGAAGGCAGGATTTGCTATGCTCCTGTCTTGCATAACCCTGAAGCCGAGGAGGTCATGGAGAAGATGCGCCGACTGGAAGAGGCATATGAGGCCAGCCTTTTGCCGGACCGGCCCGACGAGAATGCCTTCCGAGAATTCCTGTTGCGGCTGAGGATGGAGGAGATGATAAGAGGATGAGAGCCCTGCGCGAGAGAGACATGATATAAAATATGGATAGATTCAAGTCGGTAATGGAATAATAGAGTCCTCTGTGAGTCCTCCGTGCGCTCTGTGTCTCTGTGGTGGTAGTACCGTCAGCCATTTGGTTATAACCAGTGGCTAACGACGTTTCAACCACAGAGCTCACAGAGTTCACAGAGCACGCACAGAGCGACTAACTAACAACTGGAAACAGGAACTGGAAAACCACAAAATGTAAATGAAGGGATCTATGTGGAAATCGTTGTGGGCATAAGCGGGGCATCGGGTGTGCAGTACGGCATTCGTCTCTTGCAGGTCTTGCGGGAGAAGGGCTGCATCACTCATCTGGTAATAACCGAAACGGCCGCAAAGATCATTGAAATTGAGACCGATTCTCTACCAGCGGATGTGCAGGATCTGGCCGACCACGTTTACGCGTCCCGCGACTTTGCCGCGCCATTCGCCAGCGGCTCGCATCTCTTTGATGCCATGGTCGTCATCCCCTGCAGCATGGGAACGCTCTCTGGAATTGCTTGCGGCTCCTCGGACACGCTCATCACCAGGGCGGCGCAGGTCTGCCTAAAAGAGAAAAGGAGGCTGATAATAGTTCCCAGAGAGACTCCTTTAGGCTTGGTCGAGCTGCGCAACATGGTCGCTGCTGCCGAAGCGGGAGCGGTTGTCCTGCCGGCCTGCCCTGCCTTCTACTCCCGGCCCCAAAGCCTTGATGATCTGGTGGATGTGCTGGTGGGCCGGGTGCTCGATCTTCTCGGGGTTGAGAACGATCTTTATCGCCGGTGGAAAGGAGACGCTTGAAAGGAAATGCTTATAACCGTTCGAATCAGAGCAATTGGCAGGGTGAATTAAATGAAGTGCGCGCTGTGTCTTGTTGAGAAGGAGACTGTACCTATCAAGCTCAATTTGGCTACTATTCACGGCCCCAAGGATGAAATGTTTAATCTGTGCAAGGAGTGCCTGGATCTGGCACATCAGGCCTATCTCGATAAAGATTTCCTGGCAGCCAAGGCGGGAACCGGTGCTGCGCCTCACGGCGCGCACGGAGATGCGCATGGAGCGCATCACTAAATGGTTTGAAGATTATACCAGCCGTGTCCATTGCCCGGATGCGGAGATTGAAAAGAACATAATTCTCAAGCTTCGTCATACCTACCGAGTCCGCGAGAACATCACAATGATCGCCAGATCTCTGGGCATGAAGGAAGAGGATCTGGCCCTTGCACAGGCTCTGGCCGTCTTTCACGACGTGGGCCGATTCGAGCAACTGCGGGGCTTTGGCTCCTTCAATGACGGCAAGACTGTGGATCATGCAAAACTCGGCCTCAAGGTTATCAACAGCTCGGGAGTTCTTTTCTGCCTGCCGAAAAAAGAGAGAAATCTGATCAGAAAGAGCATCTGGCATCACAACAAGTACCAGATACCGGTTACTGAAAAGGCAGACGTTACTCTCTTCTCCAGATTGATCAGGGATGCCGACAAGCTGGACATATTGGGGATCGTCGCTCTGCATTTTGAGACAAGAGATCAGCATCCTAACCAGGCACTCGACTTCGGTCTGACCGATGAGCTGGTGCTCTCTCAAGATGTTGTCTCGGACGTTCTTCAAGGAAAGATGGCGAGGATTGCCGCACTTAAGACTTTGGGCGACATGCGTTTGATGTATTCGAGCTGGATTTTTGACATCAACTTTCCGTTCACCATTGCCTGCGTAAAAGAGAGAGGCTACCTGGAAAGGCTGCTGGCCGACCTGTCTTTGCAGCCGGAAATTATCTCGGTGAGAGACTTCTTGCAGGCCTATCTGGAAAAGAGAAGCCAGATGTCTATTTGAGATGTGTTTACGCGAATCTGGGGCCTTTGCACCTGCGGGATCGTTCATTGCGATTGCGATGATCTGCCTTCGCAAAAGCTGGAAAGGAAAAGTATAGAAATAGGAATGCAGATACAAGAAGAGAACCGGGTTTGAAAAGAGCTAACGGAGAATATGGTATGAAAAATTTGATAATTTCAGCACTAATCCTTTTTGCGCTGGCATGCAGTTGCCAGTCACTGGAAGCTATTAAGATCAACCAGGAAAGCGGCATGACACTCCTGGCCAACTTCACCAACAATTCAGCCAATCAATCGGATATGAACGCCACCCTCATCCAGAATCAAACCAACCAGACACAGACAAACAGCCGAGCCAATGATGCTGCAACGGGCCTGTGGGGCTGGGGAAAAATTCCCATAGGCTATGAATTGAATAAAAACGGCAGCCTGACTAAATTGGCCGATGAACAATGGAAACCAAGCATCTGAAGAGGTGTGTGAGCTGATGCCGGAGCGCTGGAAGGGCGCAGGATTGATGGCACTGGTTGGCGTCATCGCTCTGCTCTTGGGATGGTATTTTTTTTCAGGTGGCATATCCGCCGGGCAATGGGCAGTTTCCCAGGAAGGAATATTGGAGTACAAAGTTTCCATGCCCCAATACAATCTGAGCCCGCCCGAGGATGACGGCAACAGCACTCTTTCTGCAGTCCAGTTCCAGAGCCGTGATGCGAAAATCGCAGCGCTCTTGAGAATCCCCGCGCCGGATGCAGACGGCAAGAATAGAAGCATTCCCGGCATTGTGCTCTTGCCCGGCGCCACGGTCAGCAAAGAGCGGGAGCAAAAGCTGGCCAAACATCTGGCCGACCTGGGGCTTGCCAGCATCACCCTCGACCAGAGAAATCTGGGTGGAATCGACGCAAAAGCCGATCTGCAGATGTTTTTAAAAGGCGTTGAGCCGACGGAGCACAAAATGGTTTATGATGCCCTGGCCGCAGCCGAGATACTGCGCGCCCGGCCCGAGATTGACCCGACGCGCATCATCTATGCAGGGGAGAGCAACGGAGGCCGGTTTGCCATCATGGCCTGTGCCCTGGACCCCGCCGCGAAGGGCGTTTTGGCCATCAGCACCTGCGGCTATGGAACTGATGCCGTCATCGCCTCGGCGGGGATAGTGGATAAGCCTCTGATCCGCTTCTACCGGTCCATCGATCCCGAGACCTACCTGAACAAGATAACGCCCCGCCCGCTGGTCATGATTCATTCCCGCAATGATACCGTCATACCTTACCAATTGGCAGAGGAGACCTTTGCTCGAGGAATGCAGCCAAAGAGAATGCACACGGTCGGCTGCGCGACGCACGGCTATTGCATAGAGATGAGCGGGGCGATGGAAGAGGAGCTGACGAGCATGGTTTCGTGATTAAGCTCAGCCGTAGAACCCTGATTTTGCAGGGTACTTCCCGGAAAGACGGAAGGGCTTTACAGCGGCAGACGGCTGAGGAGATCCTGGCGGAGGTCTTTGGTATCCGCATCTTTGAGGTGGATGAGATGATTGCAAATCGCTTTTTAAACTGCCCTGATGTGGTTATTTTCCGCAACCGCGGGTTTAATAATCGCCTACATATTTCACTCTAGAATCGGAGAAATTCAACATGACTACTTTCGGATTCATCGGCACCGGCCATCTGGGAAGCATGCTGGTCAGGAAGTTCGTGGAGACAGGAGCCATCGAGGCGGAGGAGATCCTGGCCAGCAACCGGACACAGGAAAAGGTGCAACGGCTGGCTGATGCTTTGGGCATCCGCCCGGCAAGCAATCGTGCCGTGGCGGAGCTATCTGATGTCATCTTCATCTGCGTTCGGCCCCTGGAGGTCAGAGACGTACTCAGCGACGTGGCCTACCTGCTCAATTCCCAGAAGCTAGTTGTCTCAGTGGCCGGGGATGTGTCGCTGGAAAAATTACAGAGCCTCTGCCCGGCCCGCCTGGCCCGCGCCTTTCCCAGCATGGCCTCTGAGAAGCTGCAGGGCGTGACTCTGCTCGCTTTCGGGGATAATGCCACCACAAAAGACCGACGGCTCATTAGTGGCCTCTTTCATGCCATCGGCCAGGCCGTTGAGATCGATGAAAAGGATTTTGCCGTGCTGGCCGATCTGACCAGCAGCGCCCCGGGCTACTTCGCGGCCCTCATGCGCGAGTTCGTTCTGGCGGCAGAAAGAAAAGAGATAAATTCTGAGCTGGCAGAGCGCCTGGTCAAGCAGACATTGCTCGGCACGGCCCTGCTCCTGGGGGAGGAGAGCTTTGCCGGGCTGATCAAGAGCGTGGCCACGAGAGGAGGAATCACTGAGGCCGGGGTGTTGGTCATCCAGCGCGAGGCACCCGGCATGTTCGACCAACTTTTTCAGGCGACAGAGGCCAGGCACGAGCAGGTAAAAAAGAAAATAGAATGAGGTTGAGGTTTATCGATGAGCGTGCACAGCGGCGGAATTCTCTTATTCAGGTTCAAAGACAACAAGCTTGAGGTGCTGCTTGTCCATCCGGGTGGCCCTTTTTGGTCCGGAAAGGATGGGGGTGCCTGGTCGATACCTAAAGGGGTGTTTGAAGAGCAGGAGAGCCCGCTAGAGGCCGCAAAAAGGGAATTCAAAGAGGAAACCGGCTCTGAGGTTACAGGGCGGTTCACAAATCTTGGCACTATAAGGCAGCCCAGCAAGAAGATTGTGCACGTGTGGGCGCATCAATCGGATTTAGATGCGGCTCTTGCCACGAGCAACAAATTCACCCTGGAATGGCCGAAAAAATCAGGAATCATGAGAGAATTTCCAGAGGTCGATAAAGCCGAGTGGTTTGGTATTGAGATGGCCAGGAAAAAGATCCTGAAAGGGCAAGCCGGTTTTATTGATCGACTTATTGCAGAGCTTTCTTGACCTTTTCCACCAGCTCCGCTTGGATGGCGCTCCTCCGGTCTCCGCCGCAGACTATGCCCCGCACGCCGATGATGTCCGGCTGCAGTCGCCCGAGAAGCTCCAGGTGGGCGAAGCTGATGCTTCCGGCAATTGCCACCTCCAGGCCGGCGGCATGGCCCAGAGCAATAAAATCCAGCAGATTCTGCTCGCTCATGAAATCAAAGGTAGGCTTTCCGTCTTTGATGGCCGTGTCCACCATGACCAGGTCGGCGCCAGCTTTGGCGGCAGCCGCGGGCAAGAGCCGGGGCGAGATGGACCCTACTCGGGCGTAGTCGGAGTAGCCTGATGCAACTACCTTTTTCCTGGCATCGAAGTCCTTGACGGCTCGCACAATACCCTCCAGCATCTCTTCCGCTTGAGAAGGAGTCTTCACGCCCAGAAGGCCCGCTTTTACGTACTCGGCACCGGAGACGGCAGCACCTAGAGCCGCCAGGCTCGCGGTGCCCGGCTTGAATTCCAGGTCGCCGATGGTGGCGGAAACCGGCACCCGGCCTTTGGCCAGGTCTGCTACGGCCCGGATGGCCCAGGGAAAGTTCGCGCCCAGTGATCCCTCTTTGGGGTTCTTCACATCTAAAATGTCTGCGCCGCCGGTCAGGGCCGCTTGTGCTTCAACAATGTTCATAGGGCTAACCAACAATCTCATATTCATCCAATCCCGAAAGGAGCAGTCGTGCGATGCATCTATGTCCTCGATATACTTAATGGTGCTGTTGTCCATGCTCTGCGCGGAGAAAGAAGCCGCTATGAGCCTATAGCCGGCTTTTCTAGAATCGTTTCCACATCAGAGCCGCTGGGCATTCTGCAAGAGCTTCGCCCCAGGGAGGTTTACATCGCCGACCTTAACTTGCTGACAGGCCGGGGCGACAATCTTGCGGTCATAAAAAAAATATCGACCTTGGCCAGGACCATGGCCGATACGGGGATTTCGAAGGCCAGCGATCTGGATCGTCTGCCTGCATCCGTCTCCCCAGTTCTGGGCACGGAGACAGCCTCGCTACAGCTCATAGAAGAGCTGTCAAGAGAACAGAGGATAGTAGTAAGCATCGATATGATGAAGAGGAAGGTGCTGGCCCGCGATCCCGAGCTGGCTGTCCAGACGCCCTTGCAACTCTTGCAGAGATTAAACGCTCTGAAGCTGGAGAGCGTTATCCTTCTGGAGCTGGATAGAGTGGGCACATCAGCAGGACTAGACGGACAGTTTCTGGAGAATGCCGCTGCAGCCACCGAGCATCCCCTCATACTGGGCGGCGGCGTGAAGGGGGAAGATGACCTGAGGGCTTTGCAGGATATGGGCTTTTCGGGAGCACTGCTGGCCACGGCACTGCACAATGGCAGAATACCTGTAGCGTGGGTGCAGTGATCCGGCAATCCTTTATTCCTGCAATAACGCATTATTAACTTGACTGATGGTTTCCTGCAGATTTGCGCCCTCTTTGGTGGTTTTGTATAATATGTGCCTCTCTTGGCTGGCCTCCAATAGATTATTTTTGATAAGGATATGCAAATAGGGGTTTACCGTTCTGAAGTTAAGGTTCGCTTGATATACTATTCTTGTCTTGCTGGCACCACTTATGCATATTTCCAGGATTTTAGAGAATATCTCATGTTTGCTTCTTTTCATGGTCGCACATCCGGCATTTTTCTCATCCATAAAAAGAAAGGATCATCTTCGATCATATAGACGATTATGCAAAGTTAGAAACTACAGATCTTACCAACACTATTCTCCTTAACATTGATCAGTATCAATGATCTCTATATGAACAAAAAAAATATTAATGTAGCTAAATCTTCCTGTGACAGAACCACCAGTCTATGCAGACCATATCTCCACCCGTCTTTCTGGTAGCTGCGGTCTTTTCGTCGCCGGGAGGCGGAATGATCACCTGATCGCCGATAAGCTCGTTGTTGGGCCAGTTAGCGGGAGCTGCCACCTTGTTTTTGTCCACAACCTGCAAAGCCTTTACTGCCCTCACGATCTCATCCATATTCCTTCCCACTTCCTGGGGATAGAAGAGTATCAGGCGGACGGTTGCCTCCGGGTCAATGATGAACACCGCCCGCACGGTGTTGGTGGCTTTTCCAGGATGGATCATGCCCATTCTCTGTGCAATCTTTCCCTGATCGTCGGCAATGATGGGGAACTTGATCTCTACCTTTAGATTCTCCTTGATCCACTCTGTCCACTTCATATGGGAGAAGACCTGATCAATGGACAGGCCGATGAGCTCGCAATTGAGCTTCTCAAACTCCCCTCGCCTCTTTTCAAAGGCCACAAATTCCGTTGTGCAGACAGGCGTAAAGTCTGCTGGGTGGCTGAAGAACACAAACCACTTTCCTGCGAAGGCATCGGGCAATGTCATCATGCCATGGGTGGTCTTCACCTCCATCCTGGGCATCTTGTCCCCAATAAGCGGAAAGCCACCCTCGCCTCCACACATGTTATGCATCATTCCCATTCCCATATGTTTTCCCATCGGCATTTCCATCTGACACATGTATTTTACCTCAATTATGATATTTATGGACCATCCACTAATTAAAGGTTACTATCATCAAGTGAGCAAAAATGACAATATGCAAACTCTATGGTCATTTATCATGCGGCACAAGAGGAACGATCTGAAACATGCGCGATCTAGATCAAAGATAGAAGCATTAGGGCTCATGCTTTTGCTGAAACTCTACCCGGGACCATAGGACCAAAGTAAACGGCAGCAGATCTTCTTGCTATTGCATTCCAACATCCTCGACAGTTTAGCTTTTTCTCCAGTTCCTCAGCTACCCAGGCGGGTGCATTGGACTTGCGTACCTCAGCTAAGATTAGATGTTTCAGGATACTACAGTCTCGTTCGTCTTGAGCACCACAGGTGTGTTCAAATAAAATGCCTTCCTCAATGAATTCGCTCATATGTAACTATTAAGCGTGATAAAACTATATAATCCTTGCCTCTAATCCACCAACTTCATAACCCATAAAGCGTCATAAAGGCTCGCAGAGGTACAGGCCCTGTCTAGCATCATTCCCGACTTTGAGCTCTCTGTGGTCATGCGGCATATCGCCTACAAAAAGAGAGGCACTTTCCTCTCTGTGGCTGCTATTGCTTTAGCTGTAGCCATATCTCTGATATCCGTCTCCATGCAGGATGGATTTCAGGGTATGCTTTTTGATATAATCGTTGAGGATCTTCCACATGTCACAGTCACACCCCGGGAAGGAGATGACTACATTTACCTTTACAGGAGCCTCATGGACCGGATATGGTCCATTCCTGGTGTGATTGCCGTCTCGCCGAGCCTGGGCGCAGAGGTGACATTCACCTACAAGGATAACGTGGAAAGCGTAGCCCTGTCGGGCGCTAATCCGACCGGTGTAGACAAAATCTACCACATAGGAAAGTATGTCTTGCAAGGTGACCTCTCTTCCATCCAGGATGGCAAGAAGGTGGTCCTGGGGGAAAAGCTGGCCGATAAGCTGAAGGTCAAGCTGGGACAGACGATCTTTGCCGGCATTCCCGATGCAGGAGGCAGCAGCCTGGTGGTCTCCGGGATTTTCAGGCTGCCTACAGGATGGCCCGAGAATATCGCCTTTGTATCCCTCTCCACAGCCGGAGACTTCACGGACAAAGGGGATGTGGTCTCATCCGTAGACATAAAGCTGGAGGATGTCTATTTAGCGGATGGCATTGCCGCAAATCTGCAAGGGTACGGATACAAGGCACAGAGCTGGCAGACGCTTTACCCTGAGATATTGAAGACGCTGGCCATAGAACAGTTTCAGAACCGGCTGATTATGCTATTGATAATGATAATAGCCGCCTTTGGAATTGGCAGCGTGATGTACATGCTGGTCAACGAGAAGACCAGCGAGATTGGCATGTTCATGGCCATGGGGGCAAACGGCAAGAAAATTAGAAATATCTTCCTCATGGAGAGCGGGATCTTGGGATTGATGGGCGGCATGCTGGGCAGCGTCTTTGGCCTTCTCACAGTCCTTTATCTGCAGAGCCTGGAGATCAAAATGCAAGCGCCCGGCGGGCAGGAGATCGCTCTGCCCGTGGTGATCAATGCAGACAGCTTCCTAACAATAGTTCTGGTGGCGGCGGCGCTCAGCGTGATTGCAGGCATGTATCCGGCCTGGAAAGCGTCCCGGCTTGATCCTGCTCTGGCTATCAACGGTTGAATGATGAGGATTAAATGTACGAGTTTACCGTAGCCCAGAGTCATATCCTCAGAAATCCCAAGTTGGCATTCTTTACAATAGCCGCAGTGACGCTGGCCGTGGCAGTAATTGTTGTTTTCATGGGTCTTTTGGGCGGCTTCGAGGAGGAGATCATCACCACAACGATAGAGAACAATCCTCACATTTACGTCCAGCCCAAGTCGGATGAGAAGTACATCTATCTCTACAGGACGGTCTCCGCCCGTTTGTGGGATTATCCAGGAGTGGATGCCGTCTCAGCCAGGCTGATTGGAAAGGCGGGAGCCAAGTACAAGGATCGTATCCGAGGAGTCGAATTCCTGGGCGTCGAACCGGCCGATGAGAACCGGCTGATGAAGATTCAGAACGACATCGTAGTCGGAAACTTTCAGGATCTACAGAGCAGAAAGCTTTCCGCTTTTCTGGGAACCAAGCTGGCCGAGGAGCTGAAGCTGCGGCCTGAAGATGATTTTATTCTGGCGAGAGGAAACAAATCTATGCGGCTACGAGTTGCTGGTCTCTTTGAGACGGGGTCTGCCAAAGATAAGTCTCTGGTCTACATCCCTCTTACCACAGCCCAGGATCTGGTGGGGAAGGGAGACGTGGTCTCCGATGTGGATGCCAGGATAAAAGACATCTACCAGGCGCCTTACATCGTCTCCGATCTCAACTCAATATTTCGCTACCAATCCAAATCCTGGCAGGATATGAATGCCGACATCCTCGGGCTGATTGAGACCCAGTCCGTCTTCTCCTGGATATTCTACATTCTCATATTCGCCATCGCCGGCTTTGGCATAGCCAACACCATGATAATGATAATAAGCAGGAGGACAAAGGAGATCGGCATTCTCATGGCCATGGGAGCGACACCCAGGTCCATTCGCAGGATCTTCATACTGGAGAGCTTGATCCTGGCCCCGCCGTCGGCACTGCTGGGCAGCATTCTGGCTTTTTTGGCGGCCAAGCTCATCATGTCCTACGACATCCAGCTTCCCTCTGAGATCTACATGGTGTCCAGGATGAACATCACCATGAAGCCGGAGTTTTTCATTTATGCCATTGTCTTCGCCCTGGCTGTGAACTTCGTGGCCGGGCTTTATCCTGCCTGGAAGGCCTCTCGCATGGACCCGGTGGAGGCGATTGGAAGCATATGAAAACCTTAACATTGCATCAGGTGAGGAATTGGGTTCAGTCCCATCCGCTCGTGGGCGACCTCCCGGCTGCATGCGCCAGGCCGCTCGCCCGTGCGCCCGCACGCCTGCACGTGGGCCTGGCGCGCCCAGCCAGGTGGGCCTGTGCCCTCGGGCCGGGGCTCTGTAGCCGATCGAATCGGGAAAGCATTTCGAGCTGGCTCGCGGTTAGTTTTCAGTCTTTCAGCTCATCCTCAATGCCCCGAAATTGCTCCAGCGCAGTTTCCAGGCTCGCCACAATCTCCCGCGCCAGGATCGCAGGATATGGCAGGTTATCGGAGTCCTCCAGGCTTTCGTCCTTGAGCCAGAAGATGTCCAGGCTGGCTTTATCCCGTTTCACAAAATCCTCATAGCGAAAGGCCCGGAAGCGCTCTACCTCCAAGCGGTCGTGACGGTTCTTCGCATTGTAGCATTTGATGAAGTCCTGCAGCAGCCTTCTTCGCACAGTCTCGCCTGGGCGGGGGCGCATAACTTCCATCATGGCCCGAATGAGCGGGCGGGGCGTGAAGTACTGGCCGGCGGGCATCGATGAGGGAGAGAGCATGGCGGATCGTCTGGAGCTTTTGCTGGGGGGAGCGAAATTCCTGCAAGGCATGGGCGTGCAGCCAAGAGGGGCCGTGCTCTCTGGGGCCGGATGGAGGACGGGGGGCCGGGTGCGCGCGCGTGGACAGGAGCCTGCGGGAAGGAGAGCTGATTGCTAAGCGGGCGCAGGAGGCGGGGCGGTGGCCCGCTACAAGAGGTACTGATCGAGAGCTGCCGGGAGGACGACAATCGTAATCGTGCCTGAGGGGTTTTCCGGTAACCTCATCTTCCGCACGCTATTACTATTATGCGGCGCATAGTCCTACGGCGCGCCGGTGCTGGGACCCGGGTCTATCGTGAACTCCAGCCGGGCCAGGGGCGGGTTCGACGGGCCGGTGATGCCGGCGAGAGTCGGGGCGATGATGATGGGCAAGGATATGGCTATAGAAAATCCGCCGGCCAGTTGAAAAATATGGTTGCCTCAGGCTTTTTCTTCAGGAAGAACAAAAACGTCCACCAGGCCGGTGATAACCTCTTCTACAAGATGAGACACGGTCCTTTTTCTTTGCAGGGCCAGCTTCTCTAGTCTGGAGAAGGCAGGCTGCGGCAGCTCGACAAGTACTCGACACATTTTCTCACCTTTTTCAAATGCCTGCCAGCGAGCTTCCGATTGCTCTGCATCCTGGATGGCGTCTGCAGCTGATAGCACCTCTTCTTCCGGCTCGTGTGGTGCATAATTTTTTTTCATTTTATGGCCTCTTCAAATTGCTGTATATTTCGTTTATCAACTTGGGAGAGTAATGCGTTCCCTGTCTTTGGCATTCCTCAAGTGCGCTTAGCACATCCTCAGGCTCAATAATGCGCTGCCGACAAGCCCGAATCAAGATGCCAGGAAATCCAATGACGGGTACTTTTCTTAGCCTGGCAACATCTCTTGCGGCCAGTTCATCTATGAGCAGCTCCTCTGCCTGAGAATTGCTTCTCAGCATTAATACTATGGCAAAGGACTCTGTAAGGTGGTGTTGGGGATTTTTATCCCGAGTGGCTCGGTGGTTCGCAATCTCTGCAGCTATGGCCGTTGCTGCGTCAGTTTCCTCTGGTACGAAATCCTGGCGGACAACAAGAAAGCCGGTCTCTAAGAGCTTCTTGATCTCAGGATCTGCACCATGCTTTCGGTATTCAGGAATCTCATCTGCCGGTATATGTATCTGGTCGTAGAACTGAAGCAAGATATGCATGCAATCGCATTGTAGTGCTGAAATCAGCGGACCTGTGTTGCTGACGGCAACTCTTGGGCTCATGTGTGTCATAGGGTTCCTTGCTCAACAAATATTGCATATCTTCCTGTGACTTCCTCCCCACCCTAAAGGATGGGGCTTCCTGCTTCGACGAACCGGCGCTTACTTTGGACATAGGTCAAAGTCGGAGGTCGGTTCTCCACAGGCTATCCCCCTCAGTCCGAGGGTTCTGATTCCCATGCTTGCATTGAGATCTCTGCAAATTATTAGACCACACCGAGAGCAGATATGCACCCTATCTTTCAGCTTCTTAGGCACATTCTCACCACAAGCGGAACATCTCTGGCTAGTGTTATAGGGATTAACCAATACCACGGTTTTGCCAGCTCTTTCAGCCTTGCTCACCGTGAAGCGTATTAGCTTTCCCCATGATACATCCTGAATATGCTTTGCCAGACAGTGGTTCTTAAGCATATTCTGGATGCTCAGATCTTCAAATACTATACTGTCAGCCGAGTTTACCAGTTTCCTTGATACCTGATGCAAGAACTCCTCGCGAAGGTTGGTTACTCTCTTTGCGATCCGGGCCAACGTTGTCTGGGCTTTCTTCCGGTTATTGGAACCCGGCTTCTTGCGGTGCAACGATTTATTAGCAACTCGATTCTTCTTCTCAGCTTGGACATGATACTTTGGATAGTCGAAGTACTGACCGTCCGAAGTTACGGCTGCATGAGTGATGCCAAGGTCTACTCCGATCGCGGTCTTGGGCTTCAGCTTGGTTGGATTCTCAAGCTCGGTCGTAAATATGACATACCATGCATTTGTCTTATCTCGCTTGATGGAACAGGTTTTGATCCTGCCAACAATAGGCCTATGCTCAAAGGTTCTAATGCCGCCGGAAATTTTTGACAGTATCAGCCTGGTGCTGTTCAGCTTGAACCCTGACTGTGGATAGGTAACCGAGCTATAACGGTTAATGGACTTGAACCTGGGGTAGCCTTTTTTTCGAGCCCCTTCGCGAACTCTTCGAAAGAAGTTATCAAAGGATTTCTGAAGCCTCCTCAAGACATCCTGTTCGACCTGAGAATGGACGGCATTGAGGTAAGGATTGGACTGTTTCTCAAAGACCAGCAAAGCTGCCTGATCTTCGTAAGATC
>Ga0247842_10005551_pt1 | contig 14888 bp, 6 predicted proteins | sample LaCruzMarch2015__3_FD_192411 | JGI IMG/M metagenome (GOLD analysis project Ga0247842, IMG submission 192411) | Freshwater microbial communities from meromictic Lake La Cruz, Castile-La Mancha, Spain - LaCruzMarch2015_19m | ecosystem: Environmental > Aquatic > Freshwater > Lake | place: Spain...
CAAGCCGCGCCATAATGGCCTCGACCACCGCCGCGCTGCGCTTGAGATCGAGGGCGTAGTTCAGCGCGTTCTGCCCGCACGTCGTCTCGGCACTCGGGGTGGCCCCCAGCTCCAGCAGCGCCAGAACTGTCTCGTCGCTGGACATCTTCAGCGCGTGGATGAACGGCGTGAATGTATTGCTGAATATTCCGCCCTTCACGTCCACGGGGGTCCCGCTCTCGATCAGCATTCTCGCGGCGGCCATGTCGTTCTTTTGCACCGCGAGATGCAGCAGCGTCAGTTGCGCCTGCCCGAAGCGCGTGCCCAGCGACCGGCGCCGCGGCGTGAGCATCATCTCGAGGGCCTTGACGAAGTCGCCGTCCTGCGCGTAGTCGAGCACCTTTTTCTGCTTGGGCGTCTTGGGTGCCTTGGCCATGCGTGGCGCCCCGTGCGGAAGGAGGATTTTTGGCATCGTGTGAGGTGTGCGACTGTCGAGTAGGTTATTTATAGGGTGCTGGGAACGCTGTTTTTTTTCTTTTTATTTTAAATTCTTTCGCCGTGTCCATCACGCCCGCGTCGCATGCGAGGCCGAGGCAGACGGACCGGGCCGGCGGTTTGGGCCACCAGTGCCCTCTAGGGGGTAGGCGGCGTTGATGTAGGTCCCGAAGTCCACCATCGTCTTAAACGTGTCCGTGTGCACGAAGCTGCATGTGCGCGAGGTAGCGCAGCGGTCGCAGTCGTAGAACAGGTAGCGGATGGTGATGTGGTCGTCCGCTGGCGGGTTGGCGAGGATCTCCTGGATGTTGTGGAGGAGGAGGTCGGTTCTTTCCTTTTGATACATCTTTCTAGTAGCTCCAGACACCTTGAATGCATGCGGATTATAGCGCAAAATATAAGTAGGAACACATCCAAGCGAGTTGGCGATATCCTGCACACGCACAAGCTCACATCTGCCGTCATTTCTAAAATGTTGAAATTCATCGTTCTCTATTATTAGGCCCCATGTGTCCATGTCGTAAAAAAAGTCTGGACGACGAGCGTTGCATAACACGCTGCTGACTCCTGGAATTGTCTTGTCAAATGATGAAAACATTGGGAGTTTCCCTTCGTCTGCCCACGTTTTCAGATACCATTGCAGTTTTTTTTCAGTCACCTTTGAACGGCCATTAGTGCTTGGGGAACATGTGTTGCATTGCATGCCACGCTTGATAACACTATTTTCACATCCATCGTTTGTGCACCTATATGCATCACTACAAGAAGTACATTTAGCTCGAATGCGTCCGTGCTCACATACTGATCCACCTCCACAGTGTTTGCAGGTTGATCTTCGTGTTCCGTGTTCGCACAATGATCCACCACCACATTCAGTGCAACGTGTTCTGAAAATTTTGTGCTTGCAAAAAGATCCACCACCACAGTCTTTGCATTTAGATCGCAATCGCCCATGCTCACATCTTGCTCCACCATTACAATCCTTGCATATAGATCTCACCCGTTCGTGCATACACAGCCCTCCACCACCACAGTCCTTGCAAGTTGTTTTCTTACGTCCATGTTCACAAATTGCCCCCCCTCTGCAATCTTTACAATGTGATCTAATACGGCCATGATCACATATTGCCCCGCCATGGCAGTCCTTGCATACTGATCGAATACGGTCATGTATGCAGATTCCCACACCACCACAATCTTTACAAACTGATTTGATACGACCATGCTCACATTTTTTTGGTTGGTATCCACATTCCCTGCAATTTGATCTCACCCGTTCGTGCTCACATCGTCCTCCACCACCACAGTCCTTGCAATTTGTTTGTCTGCGTCCATGTTCACACTTCTTAGGTTGATACCCACATTGTTTACACCTTTTCTTGATTCGTCCATGCTCACATCTTTTGTATGTTCTTCCACAATCTTTACAGTCGCTTTTTACCCTATTATGAGGACAAGGAGAGCAAATTTTGCAAAGACGAGAATATTTCTTTCCATGTGGACAGGATTGTTTTTTTGTTTGTTGCACTGATTCAGACGGTATACCCCACTCCTCTTGCTCAGACACCTGCGCGATGAGCAGCACAGGCATCGCCCACGCAGGCAGTGGCATGACGGGCTTTTGCGCGGTTTCCTGTTTGCAAAGAGCTTTTATATCTTCTTTTTTTCTTTCCGAAGGGAACGCTGAATTTTTTCTTTGTATTTTAAATTTAATGGCAAACATGCTGGTGTGAACTAACTTTTGGTCTGTGAACAGTTGCAGGGCGCCAGACTACTCACTTGCCAAGTTATATTCCTGCCCGTGTGGGGACCAACCAGTTACTATCGCTACTGATAGACAACAAGAAACGTACTTGGACGGAGCCTTGTGGTGTAGTGGGACGCTGGCTCTGATTGGGAGCGATGGAAGATCTTTATTTATTTGGAACCCGTACAGTTTTGCAGAATTGACAAGCAAGCTGGGAAACGTGGACACGTACATTCAATGCATGGCTACCAAGGCAGATTCCTCGTGTGTGGCTCCGTCTGATCCAGTGTTTGACCAGCAGCAGGTGCCAATATTGAGTGTTTGGCAGCGTTGTTTAAGTAACTACGCAGAAATGGTGTGGGATCAAGGGGCACATGCACTGTTTAATAAGACGTTTAGGGACCAACAGAAGATGATTTCAATTCCAGAGGTCAGGGACACATTTGGGGTTTCTGGATGCTTGCTGCAGGCCAAGGCCAGTGGTTTTGACAATGATGCGTGTCTCGTGGATTATTTTTTGAAGGGGGCCAGTCGCAGTGACGTGTTTGAGTACAGCAACATTACAGAGCCCAGTCCAGCATCATCAAAAATTCACGCGTGTTTAACGTTTTCTGGTCCAAGTGCCAATCAAGATCCTCAGATTTCAGCGCCGTTTAGAGCATGTTTAGAAGGATATGCTAATAGCACAGGATGTGAAATACCAGCCATGTTATGGAGCGGCCGTTCGGCCAATCGAGTAGGCGTCGCAACCATGCATTTACTGAAGATCTCCGACGACGAGAAGCGCAAGCAGTTTGCCCAGGGCGAGATCGCCGTGCTGAAGGACCGGGTGCTGAAAGTGCTGGACGAGATTGAGCGGGATTATACGGGGAACGAAATAAGCGTTAGCCTGTGGTCAGCTGAAAGCGATTTACTCCATTCAACAGCCGACTGCATCCTGATGGTGAGCACCCATTTTACCGCATCCCTCCGCACACCACTTCCTCGTGTTTCTCCGCGTCCACCTGATACTCGCACGCGGTGAGCCCCACGACCGTTGCCGCGCGCTTGACCGTTGTGCCGACCATCTCAATGCCCATGCCCGCTGTCGCCACGAGTCCCATCACGAGCGCGATGCCGCCAAAGAAGCAGTTCCACGCGCAGAGGAGCGCCGAGCGAACGTCGTTGCGTACTGACATTGTTTTTTTGGTTTCCGCCAGGGACCGTTTGGTCGGGCCGAGCTCACTCCCGGGCCGGACGATGTTGGTATCGAGAAGATGATCTGGTCCCGCTCGCCGGACGGCGCAGACACTCGGACGTTCCAGCTCCCGTGCAGCGGCGACGCCCTGGCCAACCGCGACGGCGCGCACGACACGAAGCCCCCGTTCACGTGCGGGACGTACGCGCGGCGGTCGGTGATCAAGTACTTCCTGCGGAACAACCAGGGCGGGATGGGGGACAACTCGAAGGCGAAGCAGGATGTGATCAAGGCGGTGAAGAAGCTGATCAACGAGACGCGGGCGGCGTGGACCAATGATGACAATTATATGTGCAAGTGCAAAAACGGCACCGTGGGCTGGGGATGCTGCGCGGAGCAGAAGGACTGCGCGACCGAGCCGTGCCCGTGCGATAGTACGTACGACGTGAAGTACTCGGTGGCGTGCTGCACGAGCGTGTGCACCGGGCTGGCGGCGGGCGGGTTGATGAAGCCGTTTTCGTATCTGCCCGGCTCCGCGCTCACGAAATCGCTGTTAACGGACCTTGCGACGTACCTGTCGGGGCTTATTTGGACGTCGACCGACCCCTGGCTCCGGTATGACCCGACTGGCTACGATGTGTATCGCAAATCCTGGCTCGCCGCTGGCTACACCCTGGCCGACATGGCGCTGTTTGACACGACGGACGGGGTTCTGTTCTACGACGAGACCACGCACCCGATGAACACGACGTTCTGGGACCACTGCGCCGGATTGCTCGGGCAGGTGATGTGGACGATGCCGTTGGATCGGAAGACGGGGCGGCCGCGGTACGTTGCGGCTGAGTTCGATCCCGTCGAGGGCGAGTCAATGACGCCGAATATGACCTATCGTGAGGAATTTATTCAGAAGCTTATTCTCGAGTCCTACAAGCAGTCGCCGACGTACTGGCACTACCACCCTCGCTACTCGCCGTCTGACAGCGCAATGTGCCAGCGGCAGTCGGCTGCTATGCCTGGGACCGGGAGCTTTCCGCTGTCCGGGGCGTCCACGTATTCGATCCCGCAATTTGGGTTTTCGAGCATGACGCTTGGCGGGCTGGGCGGCACCGATTGCTACTGCGGGTGGTGGAACACGGCAACCTCGTGCAAGATACCGGCTGCTCTCTGCTCGCGAATGGTGCAGATGATTGGGTTTAACCGCGTGTGCCTGGACCAGAAGCAGATGTATAACTCCACTGACCATTATTTAGTCCTTGACGCAATCGACTTGCTGCGGACCAAGGACCCTTCGGTCACCTATTCCTGTCCCTCGCTGCAGGTGTCCGACCACTGGGGCTTCAACGCGACCCTGAGCGGCCAGCTGTTTGCGAACGCCACGGACACGGTGCTTAAGGACGGCGTGGCGGGCATTCGCGTTGGGAACGTCGATTGGCTGATGCTTTCGCAGGCGCAGATTGTGAATCCCCGAACCCGGGCCAGGCGCATGGAGCGAAACAAGCAGGCCAAGGCCTCCATCAACTGCAACCCCCCGCTCGCCACGACGTCCATCGCCGACCACTTTATCGACGAGATGTTCCCCGCCGCGCAGGGGGTCCGGCAGTCGGCGCCGCAGTCGTACTGTGTGCGGTATGGCATTGAGCTTGCGCGCCTGACCGTGTACAAGGCTTCCGGCTTGGCGTTTGCGATTGGGCAGCAGCAGGCGACGGTGGACAAGTGGAAGCTGCGGTGTCAGTTCAAGCTGCGCCAGGTGGCTGTGTGCAAGAAGCATCAGATCCTGAACGCGACCGGCCCGCCGACGGATACGACCAACTGCCCCTTCTCGCTGGTGGTGGCCACCACGCACAGCTATGCCGTCACGCCGGCGTGTTTGGTGATTCTGTGGGAGAAGGCCACCGGTAGGTCTGCTATCTATGACCCGTGCCTGTGTAACGCGTGCTTCCTGGTGACCGGCCGGGTCCAGATCGCCGCCCCGTTCGCCTCCGGGTGCTTGGTGCAGAACGACGCGCTCTCGCTGGTGGCGGACGATGTGATTGTGGGCGAGAATCCAGACAGCGTGGATCTGCCGCTCGGGCGGGGCTCGTTCCCGGAGCTTCTGATGACCAAGCCCGACCGTCTGAAGGTGAACGCGCCGTACACGGACTTTACGCACTGGGCGGCCAAGGTCTCGATTCTGCATTCGGATCTGCTGCTGGACTGGTGGCCGGATGAGTGGGAGCAGCCCGTCGGCCATCACGTGACCCCTTCGTGCTCGATTTACGGCGATCAGCACTGGAAAACGTTCGACTCCGCGTGGCGGTGGGACCCCGTGTCTGAGAAAATGATCTACGCGCCCGAGCTGGCGGATCCTCTGCTTTCCCGGAATGCGTTTGGCGCGGGTGGTTTCTGTCGGACGCACAATTACGGAATGCCCATGACAACCCTCAATACCATGCGGGTGTGCACGAAGGAGAACGCGAATGCGCAGGCGGATCCTTTGGTGGCTGCACCCGCCTCGGAGCGCCCGTGGAGTGATGGCCAGGAGCGGTGCTCGGACTCGCCCTTCAAGACGCCGTGGAACTTCTCGACGTTTACCAACACCCCGAATCAGTGGAGCGTGGGCACCCTGCAGCAGGGGCCGCTGGACCTTTACTACACCACCGAGTGGGGCGATGGCTGTGGACCCTACCCGCTGCGCACGTGCTCTGTGGACGGCGACTGCGCGACGGGTCTGAAGTGCGTGCGCTCTCGGTCTTCGACTGGCGTGTGCGGCAGCTTGGCGCCCGGGCTGTTTGAGTGCACGCAGCATTCGCAGTGCGGGGCGTATGGGGACAAGCTGTGTGCCGGCGACGGGCGGTGCGTGGATGGCGTGTGGCACGTGGTGAACAATTTGCAGGAGTCGGTGACGTTTCGAACGCATTCGCAGACGTGCTCGACCGGCGACAAGCTGGATACGTGGGGCACGAGCTCGGCGGAAACGGTTCCCGACATTCTCAACGCCTCCGGGCTGTGCTCCTACCGCTCGTGGCTGGAGAACCGGCGCATGTCAAAGCTAAACCAGTGCGAGAACTCCAACACGTGCCCGAACTTTCAGGGGGTTTACCCGTGGAATTTCTCTTCGCCTCGAATTTCTGGCCAGAGCGACGCCTTCGGTGATGACGTGCTCAAGGTCAGGCCCCATCCCTGCGATCGGGACTACCAGCACTACGAGGGCTTCAGCTCGTGCACGCCAGGCGACAACTACATTGGGATGCGATACACCGACACGGGGGTTCCCATTTACATCTGGGCCCGCGGCAACCGCACGCAGACGTATCGGCCATCGAATGTGAAGCAACTGCCCTTGATGCATCACGTGGAGAATGCTGCGGGGCCAACCGTGGGGTTTGTTGGCGTGGACGGGAAGTCGTACTCCGACCTTGGGCTGGGCGCGAATCCGACCATCATGTCGTGCAGCAGCATGCAGGTGTGCGGGTTTCAGAACGAGTTCAGGGTGAACAACTTTATCGTGCCCTCGGGGCTGCGCAAGGTGCTTGTGAACGGCGTGCCCCGGACGTACTCGATGATGGATCTGACGAAGTGCGGGGTGTATGGCTACTGGGACGGGTCGCTGTGCCACACGGACTTCGCCATCGCGCCGTTTGCGCACCTGTATCTGAATGTGTACAACGCCGCGTGGAAGAATCACCAGGCGTTTCTGTCGATCAAGACGAATCTGCAGGCGGAGACATACCTCGCATCGGACAAGCAAGCGCGCTTGGATGTGCTGAACGCGCTGCCGGAGGCGATCATCACGGCCTTCGTCGGGGGGCGACCGACCACGTTCCAGGATTACATCACGGGCAGCCAGAAGTTCAGCGACCTGTTCTCGCAGATTCGCGGCATCAACATGCCCGTGTACGAGGAGGCCGGCGCGCCGTCGCAGATTTACTTTCTGACGCTGTACGGGGCGTATGAGGTACCGTTCGCGTGGTGGTGCAAGTGCTCGTGGCTGGGCGGATGGCCGATGGGAAAGGACCCTATCGACTCGTCGACGTGCGGCTGGCACATGCCCAATGGCACTCTGGGCCAATCCACCGTGTTTGGCGCGTTCGACGACCGTCTCAGCAGCCTGTTCGACATATCCCCGGCGACGCGCGTGATGACGCCCACCACCACGAAGACCCTGCTCAAGCTCCTGGTCCAGCTTCCTGGGATCGTGACACAAACGCTGCTCGACAACGCGCTGGCCGACTACAGGGCCCGGCGGAACGCGTGGATGGCGCGGCTCGCGGACAAGGCCCGGGACAAGGTGTTTATCAAGTGCTTTCAGCGGAAGGATTACATTTACAACTACAGCCGGCGGTCCGAGCGGTACCAGCTCCAGCGCGTGCAGCAGTTCGCCGGGCAGTCCAACGGGTTCGATACGACCGCCAAGTACCTGGACGACACGACCAATGAGACGCTGTGCTATCAGGACGCGTGCTTTCAGAGCATGGACCCCGCGCTGCCGATAACCTCGTACGCCGACTTCTCGCAGCTGCTGCTGGACGCGCTCACGACCCAGTCGCCGGTGACGTCCAATGCGGGCACCATCTCGCTCGGCAGCACCGACGCGCCCGACGACGATTTGGTGACGCTGGCGAACGTGTTCTCGGTGGCGGGCACGTCGCAAACGGTGTGGGACGGCGTCGCTGGTCAGTTTGGGAACATTCCTGGCGGCTGCACGCGTTTGGTGTACGCGACCAAGCTCAACCAGCTGTCCAGCCAGTGCCTGTGCACCGCGTGGGGCGACTGCTCGCCGACAATCAAGCAGGCGATGCTCAAAATGGGCGACGTCACGGACACGCCAACGCCCGGAACGGCCCCGAATGTGGTGTTCAAGAATGCGCAGAATGAGATCGTGGAGACGCTGGATGCGTGCGCCAGCACCGGGAATGGGTCGATTCGGTGTGCAACGGGCAGGTGTTTGGTGGAGGAGAGGGCCTTGGATGCGGCTACAGACATCACCTTGCCACCGGGTGTGCAGGCTGAGCTCTATTCGGAAATCTCCTGGCGGTGTGCGTTTTTGACATGTGTGGAGAGCAATTCAGCACAGAACACGTATGTACCCCCGACCTATACAACTTCTGTCTATGATGACGAGGAAATCGTGGACATCTATGATTTCAACTACACCCAGGCGATGCGTGGAGTGACCGACAATCAGTGGACAGATGAGGGGGAAGCGTATGAGCGCAGCCAGTTTGAAAAGGAACAGTCCAATCCAATGTGTTATGATGCTGATATTTGGGGCACTACTGTATTTGATTTGTGGGGATATTCTAATTATAAGTATTATCAACTGAAATTGGCAAGTCGCGGTGCAAATAACCGACTCGGATTCGAGCGACGGGCTGTTTCGCGAAAGGACGATGTGCTGCTGAATATCAAAGAGGTTAAATATTACGTGAATGGCGTATTATTGGCTTCGGTGCTCATGTTTCCCTGTGGCTTCGATAATACCTTTCTTACAAAGCACTGGAACGACCTCAGCGGCGATGATCCAGTTAAAGGGTATCGCAAATTGCACAATGTGGCTGGACACATATGTGTAACCACTGGAAAGAGTTATAGGCCTGGAGCCAGTGAGTTTGTGCCAGCGTACGTGAGAACATTTGATCCAGTGCCCTCGGACGGAACCTTGGCCAATTCAGCCGAAGTTACGAGAGTGGTGGCTAGGATCAAGAAAATCATCAGCGATTTGGAATCCCGTCTTACGCCACAACAGGATACTGCGTTGAGTGCAAGACAACAGTCAGTAGTCGTGGATGCTGATACACGAGGATCGATATCTATAGCACAATGGAGTCCTTCCGATATCGAGGACCGATGCCAACTTATCAGAGACGATTCTATTTTTGGTTGCAGTATGTATCCAGGCGAGGACACAATCACGTCAAACAACGAGAAGTGCCTGTTTGATATTAACGGGTGGAATGTGGGGGATTATATCGAGAAACGCGATGTAGCATGTACAGATTGGAACATCTGGCATTTAAACAAGTATATGTGTCCAGACAGAAAGAGGCGCAGCTATTGGCATCCCAATTACCCTGCTTGTACGCGTGGGAACAGCGCATGCAAAACAGACGATGGGAGTCGTGATTTCAAGCTAAAGGGCCGAACCATCATGTATACGTACAACTCCAAGCGTCGGGCGTGCTCCTTCGGCCCTGAAAAGGACTGCTTCCTCCCCGACGAGTTACAGCGCATCCGGACCGACACCTCGGCCGCGTGCTTTGGCGAATCGGGCGACCCCACCGCCCTGAAACGACGAGCAGCATATTCCAATGCTCTCACACGCGGGCTACGCACGGGCATTCAGCTGCTGACGACTGTTATTGAGTCCAAGACTGATCTGCCGCTGTTTAACCATGTCTACTTCGGGCTCAAGTCCGGCTACGTGTGCGGCTCGTGTGTATCCGGCGGAACCCAGTGCGACGCCACGTGCAGCGATCCTGTGCCCACGTGCGGACTTAACAAGGTCGCTGTGGAGGTGCGCACGAACCTGTATGCGTGCCTGGGCTGCCCGTTGGTGTCCACGTCCTACTGCACTGGCCAGCACAATTGTCAGATGCAGAGCCCTGCGTTCAGAGCGGACGATTTGAACTACATGGTTGGATGGAGCAACTTGTCGTCGGTCGTGCGCGACTACCTCGTGGGCACCAGCGTGTCGGCGCCTATTGACATCGCCATTGCCGGGTTCAAGTGGCTGTCGGCCCAGGTGCTCTCGCTGAGCATGCCGTCGGTGGGGCTGTCGTACGATCTGCCGGCGTTCATGACCAGCTACGATCGGTCGGGCGAGCAGTACTCGTACAGTCCGCTGGCCATCGTGGCCTATAGCAAGAGCATGGAGACGGCTGTGCTTAAGTGCACGTCCACTGCGCTCATGCCGGACTTCACCGCGTGCAACTACGACGGCCGGCGCAAGAATCTGCGGAGCTTTGTGCGCGAAAACTACAAGGTGCCGGACGGTCTTATCATTGAGAAGGGGGTGACTCTGCTGTGGAAGATGCTGCGCTCGCAGATGGTGTCGCAGAACATTCCCGCGTGGGAGTCCTACAACAACAAGAGCGGCATGTTCCTCAGCGACCTGTTTGACGACAAGTGGTGCAAGAAGGGGGTCATGTCCGACAACCTGTGCTACAAGCGGGCGGTGAACAACCAGCTGGTGATCGATGTGCTGAACCCTGGGCTGCTGGGCGTGTTTGAGCCGCGCATGGGCTGCGACACGGAGATGCGAAACGGCATGCGGGTGGTGTCGTCAAGCTGCAGCACGTGCAACAGCACAACCTACGACATGAACTCCATCGAAAATGGCGGGCGGATGCCGTGCAATGACGGGGATGCGTCCACGGGGGCGTCTGAGTCTGAGAGCGCTGGTTCAAACTTGTGTTTCAAGGCGCCCGCTGCCGAGTTCTCGTGCAAGAGCCCGCAGGCCACGCTGGGCAGGTCGCAGTCTGTTTTTGACGGCAACGATGTCAATAATCTGTATGCTCGGGTGCCGTGGACGCAGGCGAAGGGACTGCCAGTAGGGCTGGATGCAAATCCTTTATTCGGTGGCAAGTCGCCGGGGGTCAGCGGGTTCGTGTCCAACCTGGCGCTCAGTCCGTACGACATCGGGGGGCATTTCCTGCGGATGGTCTTAGAGGTCGACAGGACCACGCACGCCCCGGTGCTGAACATCGCCAGCATGCCGCTTTCGTCGTACTCGGACCCTCTGGGCGACGCGGCGTACGGTCTGGGCAGCACTGCGGTCAAAAATTTGAAATGGCTTCAGCGCGGGTACGTGGGCTCGGAGGTGGATGCGTTGCGCACGATGTATCCCGATTCCGCGTGCCAGACGTGGGACTGCCCCCTGCGGCGTCGGGCGTTTTACCACGGGAAGGACACCGGCTTCAGACCAATGGTGCCGGACCCGCTGCGAACCCAGATCCTCTACGGCTCGCGCGCGCACCCCACGATGCAGTCGTATTCCCTGAAAATGAGCTACAAGACGGGAAACAACGTGCCCATCCTGGGGGTGTACAAGTCGTCCAACGGGTTCTGCGCCTGCCCCCAGGCCTTTTCGCCATGCTCGTCGTGCCCGCTCGACACTAATGCGCTCATGGGCTCGTGGCGCCAGTCGTCCGTGCTCTCAGCCACGTCGTGCAAGCAGCAAATAGACTGGCCGTATGCGGGCGGCAAGCTGCGCGACGGTGTGTCGTACGATGAGCGGTTCAACCCTCCGTCGTGTGGGATCCTGGACCGGCTGCCAGCCTTCAAGTACCGCTACTGGAACTCTGGCGCGACCACGCCGTCTGCAAAAACCACTCTGGATGCCGGAGGTGCGTGCCACACGGGCTGGCCCATCTCGAGCGGACCGCTGGCTGGGTGCTACATCCTTCCCGATAACGCGAACACGTTTGTGTGCACCGGCGCCTTCAATGTGATCAGAAAGGAACGGATTCGGGCGAAAACGGTTTCTGAACTTTTGGCGCAGGCCACGCTCAAGCGGATGCGGATTACAGACTGCAGGTCCCCGCCGACGTTTCAGATGGGGGGCGGGACGGTTCCGAGCGAGATGAGCTACGGGCAGCTGAAGCGGCTGGAAACATCGCGTTTACTAGCGAATGATCTGAGGCGGAAGCTGTGCGGGAACAGCACCAAGTGCGAGGCGTCGAAGAACTGGCAGCTCCCGACGTTTTGGCAGTCGGTGTTCTCCACTAACTTCCCCTCGCTCCCATCAGACAGTGGCGAGAACCTAACGCTCTGGAACACGTCGTGGGTGGCGTGCGTGCAGGACGATAACAACGGCTCGCAGGTGTGCGACGGCATTGTATCAAGAGCGGACTGGCTTTCGCCCAATCGCGGCGCCAAGTGCGTGGACGCCATTACCAGTTCGAGTTTAGCAAGCAGCCTGGTGCGCGATGTGGACGTGTGCAACATGGATTCGACGCTGGATCGGTTCTGCCGCCTGATTCAGGACGCGCGATACGGCGTGTATGAGGCGAATTGCCTGTATTCGGGGGTGTGCAGGCAGAAACTGTTTTTTTACCAGCCGTCCACGTACTCCATCAACAACGCCGAGTTCGTGCGCAGCACCGTGCAGAACTTTTACAACAACTCGGTGGCGGGCTCGTGCGTGCCTGATTTCGACACGGCTGCAGTGCTCGAAGCCAACAAGCACAATCTCGACAAGTGTGCCGCGGTGCAGCTGAACATAATAGTGGTGTGCATTCAGACCATTCGCGTGGTTGTTGACAAGCTGCTTGAGCTGACGTACCTGTGCCTGAAAATGACGATGCTGCTGTGGGAGCTGCTCGGAATAGCCATCGTGGCACCGGGACAGGAGCAAAGTGTCATCACCCAGATTTCCGCCGTTCTCACGCAAATTTTCGAGAAGGCGATCGACCTGCTCAAGGAAATGGGCAACCTTCTCTACAAAATGGTGATGAACGGCCCTCTTGGCGCGGCGATCGAGCAGCTCGTAAAGTGGATGTGCGAGTTCATGAAGTGGTTATTCGCCACCATTATCCACCCCCTGCTCTGCTGGATTCAGGCGGGGCTGGTGTGGGTGCTGGAGAACGTCGCCATGAACGTGGTCAACGCGCTCAACTTCATCGCGGCAGGCCGCCTGGACTACCTCAAGGACCAGATTCGGGAAGCGGTGGACCAGGTGAAGCGGAACATCCCGTGCGACGGCAAGGACCTGATCTCGTGCAACCTGAACTTCGACAAGCCCGACATGGCAACGGGGTTGCTGCCGAATCCGACGCGGTGCTGGGCCGGCGTGGAGCCTGGCATTGGGTCGCTCGGGTGCTCCGCCGCGGACACGTGCATGTCGGACTCGTACGGCCTGGTGTCGTGTGGCGCATGCAGGGGGGCGAGCTCCATGATCAAGTTCGGCTGCAACACGCTCACGAAACTGTGCAGCTGCAACGTGTTTCCGGTGGGGATTTCTTCCTGCAGCTCCCACGAAGAGTGCCGCCTCGACACGATGGACTGCAAGTTTGTGGACTCGTACCTGCAGCCGTCCTACGGCAACGTGCCATGCTCGCAGTGCAGCGACCCCATATGCCTCATTTCCGACGGAACCGGGGTCGGGCAGTGCTCGTGCCTGCTGCGGCCGCTGTCAAATCAGCGATGCACCAGCGTCGGGGAGAGGGTCAGTCCCAGCGCGTCGGAGCTATGCCTCGTGGCCACGTCCAGCGGTCTGGGCTCCACCGGCGCGTACTCGGCGAATTTCCGCTCCTTGGCGTCGGCGCCGTGCATGATTCTCAACCAGGGGCAGACCTACTGCATGCAGGTGTTCACGAGCGCGTCGGTGTCGCTGCCGCTGGTGGTGGGACTCGCGCTGCTACGTGGTCGGAGGCTGCTAAGTGTGGGGTATGATCAGCCGCTGATATCAAATGTCTCCTCGTGGGAGGGCGAGGGTGAGCCGTGCAGATCTCTGGTCATGGCGGACAACGCGTCGAGCCTCGGCATTCTGGAGCAGTACACCCGCGGCGAGTGCTGGCGGTGGCGGGACATTGGCGTGCAGATACTGGCGGATGAGAACATGACAGAGATCAGCCCGTTCTTTCTGGTGTCGTGGCGGGATTTGTTATCCGCGATGCTGCACCCGGGCTCGATGGTCAAAATCATAGCCAAGGCGCCCGCCCTCGTGAACAGGATGCTGGTGCACTCGGAAATGGCGCAGCCGGTGTATTTGGCCATGCTGTACTACTCGGCGCTGCTGCCGGAGCAGTTCTGGAGCAACGACACGATGCTGGGCCAGGTGCGCGATTACTTCTTGAACAACACGGCGACCATGGCCTCGAGCGCGGACAATCGCGTGATCATGGGGCTGCCGGCGGTGCTGGTTGGCGGCAACTATACCAAGTGGAATGTTACTGCCGACGCCTATGCATCCAACGCGTCCAATAACAGTCACGCTCGCTCGCTCAAGGGAATCCCCACCACGCTGGAACCGTCCATGGTCGGGTTGTGGTCGCAGGGACCGTACCCCTGGCCGCCAACGTACCGGTACTGGAAATCGACAACCGGCAAGCCAACGTGCGCGATCGTGGACACCGCGGCCGACGTGTTCAAGAACGGCCTCAACATCACCATGATGTACTACCGGCAGCAGCGACGGGAGCCGCGCGAGGCCTGGGTGCCGAGCCTGCCGATTCCTCCCCTCTCAAAGTGGGACGCCGCCCTGTTTCTGATCCCGGAGAGCGTGTGGGACGCGGGCGAGTGGATGTGGTCGGTGGCCAAAATCCTCGTCAACGAGACGCAGATCGTCGACTTCCTGGACGCGCCGCCGTATGGCGATTGGACCAAGACCCTCGTGCGCTGCGATTTCGTGCAGGTACAGACGTGCTTGGACCGGCGCTCGCTGTTCTGGACGGCCGTCAACACGTTGGTCATCTTCGTCATCGCCACGGTTTGCGCGCGCGTGCTCGGCGTGCCGTACGTGGAGGTGGCGGTCCTGCTGCTGTACTGGCCCACGGTGCTGTACTTCGCCTA
>Ga0247842_10005555_pt1 | contig 14881 bp, 13 predicted proteins | sample LaCruzMarch2015__3_FD_192411 | JGI IMG/M metagenome (GOLD analysis project Ga0247842, IMG submission 192411) | Freshwater microbial communities from meromictic Lake La Cruz, Castile-La Mancha, Spain - LaCruzMarch2015_19m | ecosystem: Environmental > Aquatic > Freshwater > Lake | place: Spain...
ATTTTGTAAATTTCTTTGGAGGAGTTTAAAGTGAATAAAAAATCTCAAAATTCTTCTTCCGCAGTTCTTAAAAACGACGAAGAAGCACTTCTTGCTACTGAAAGCCAGGCGTGTTCCTATGGTGATACCGTCCATTATGCCGAACGTCCCAAGATCTTCGAGAGGTGTGAAGGAAGTTATCTCTATGATATGACGGATAAGCCCTATCTGGACCTTCAAATGTGGTACTCCGCTGTGAATCTGGGTTATGGCAACCCCAGGGTCAATGATGCCCTTAAACGGCAGATCGATAAGCTCCCTCAATTGGCCTGTCAGTATCTTCATCGCGAAAAGATAGAATTGGCGGAACGTATTGTAGAAAGCGTCAAGAAAAGCTTTGGCCTGAAAGGACGCGTTCATTTTAATGTAGGCGGTTCTCAAGCTGTGGAAGATGCTTTGAAACTGGTGCGCAAAAATACCGGCCGTTCCAGGATGTTCGCCTTTGAAGGCGGTTACCATGGCCGAACATTGGCTGCGTCGGCGATCACGTCATCCTACCGTTACCGGGAAGCCTATGGAGAATTTGGTGACCGGGCAGAATTTGTTCCTTTTCCGTATGTGTTCCGTTCGCCTTTCCCGCGTGACCCTAAAGCCGCCGAAGATTATTTTATCCATGAGTTTGAACGTAAATTCGAACACGAGTACACGGGAACCTGGAATCCCAAAACAAAACGCGCGGAATTCGGGGCCTTTTTTATCGAAGCAGTCCAGGGAACGGGCGGTTACATCATACCGCCGAAGAATTATTTCAAACGACTTGCAAAAATATGCCATGATCACAGCATCCTTGTGGTAGACGATGAGATCCAGATGGGTTTTTTCAGGACCGGAAAAATGTGGGCGCTCGAACATTTTGACGTTCAGCCCGATATCCTGGTCTTCGGTAAAGCCCTGACCAACGGGCTGAATCCGATCTCGGGGATCTGGGCCCGGGAAGACCTGATCTCGCCCGAAAAATTCGGCCCGGGTTCCACGCATTCGACCTTTTCGTCCAATACGCTTGGCACGGCGGCCGGCCTCGAAGTCATGAAGATCCTCGGAGAACAGGATTTTGGTTCCAAGGTAATGACCAAAGGTTCTTATTTTCTTGAGCGCTTGCGTCAACTCCAGCGTAAACATCCTGAGATCGGGGACGTTGATGGCCTCGGGCTTGCAATGCGCATGGAGATGTGCGAAAAGGACAGCATCACGCCCAGCCGGGCACTGGCCGATCGGATGTTCCAACTCGGCCTAGAGGGCAATCTTGAGGCGGACGGACAGACGATGGGACTTGTGCTCGATATCGGAGGTTATTACAAGAACGTAATCACGCTCGCTCCATCGCTCGAGATCCGAGAAGAAGAAATCGACCGTGCTGTTCATCTTTTGGATCAACTTATTACTCGAGCGAAAACGAAATAACAAGAAATAAGGACTTATGGCAGTTAAATTTTGTTTCCGTTTACCTCAGCAACCTTCGCCTTCCACTCTGACGAACGGATTGGAATACAAGGTCGAGCCCTCACAGACGACGGTCCTTCTGATCCATGGCCTGACCGGGACACCGAATGAAATGAAGGGTTTGGCCAACTTCTTTTACCGGAGGGGCTATTCGGTCCTCTGTCCAAGACTTGCGCTTCACGGAGAGCCGCTCCATATCTTGAAAAAGGCCAAGTGGCAGGAGTTTTACCGATCAGTCAAAGAATCGCTTCTAAGGATCCCTTCGGATCAAAAAGTGTTTGTGGCGGGTCTTTCCATGGGGGCGTTACTTGCCCTTTTATTGGCCGAAGAATTTCCGGAACGGATCTCCGGAGTAACCTGTCTTTCTCCGACGCTTTTCTACGATGGTTGGAACATCCCTTGGAGCCACTGCCTGCTGCCACTGGCGTATTATACACCCATACGTTATTTTATTTATTTCAAAGAAGAGCCGCCTTACGGGATTAAGAATGAACAGCTTCGCAGCAAGGTTCATGAATATTATAAAGACGCTTCACTGACAGACGTCGCAGAAGCGATCCAATATGGTTATCCTTATTTTCCGGTGACGCTTCTCTGTGAGTTGCATCTTCTGATCCGAGACCTGATGAAAAAAATGTCTCGGATCCGAACCCCTCTTCAATTGATCCAGGCCTCTGAAGACGACATGACCAGCGTCAAGAATTCGCAGTATATCCACGATCACGTTGCTTCGGTCCAGAAAGAGATCGTGCTTCTGCATGACTCGTACCATGGCATTACGGCCGACCAGGAGCGGAAAAAGGTGGCGCTGAAGATGCAGGAATTTTTTTGCCGCATCTTGGGCGTGGAGCCGGGCGGAGCGTTTAAAGGGGAAGAAGAAGACGCATGATCTCCGGTGCGAAAAAAGGTAAGTCCGTCGTCGTTTTCCTTGATTTTGACAATACGATCACCAGTTTGGATGTCCTCGATGCCGTGATCGGAAAATTCTCCATCGACCAAAAATGGATGATCTGTGAGGAAGCGTGGAAGGAAGGGAAGATCGGGTCGCGGCAATGTCTCGAAGAGCAGCTGAAGTCGGTTCGTGTGACCCGCGAGAATCTCGCGAAATACGTGAAACAGATCCCCCTGGATCCTTTTTTCCTGAAACTTCTCTGGATCCTGGATCATCAACGGATCCCTTTTATGATCGTGAGCGATAGTTTCACGTTCATTATCGAAAACATCCTGCGTCATCACGGGATCCGTCAGGCCAAGGTTTTTGCCAACGAATTGAAATTCGACAAAGACCGGCTCATTCCCATATTTCCTTTCCATTCTAAGAATTGCCACCGGCGCTGTGCCCATTGTAAGAAAATCCACGTTCTGAAGTATAAGGACAAAACGACGGTCTATGTTGGGGACGGTCTTTCGGACGTTTGCCCGGCGCTTGAAGCGGACATTGTTTTCGCTAAAGACACTCTCGCGAGTCACCTCGAAGTAGAAAAAAAATCCCATACCGTATTCTGCGATCTCGGGGATGTTTGTGCATTCTTTGAGCGCGCGAAACAAGAAAAGTCTTTAGCGAAGACCTCGACCCATGTCTGACGGTTCATCGGCTGGGACGATCGTAGCGGCTTCCGAAGAACAGCTTTGTGGAAATAAGAAGCTGCGCACGAAGATCATCACGGATATCACGAAGATCTCCATCGAAGAATGGTCCCGGGTCTATCCGCAAGTCCTCGAAAGTTATTCTTTCTTCAAGACTCTCCAAGAATCGAGTCTCGAACAATTCGAATGGTATTATATTCTTGTCTACGACGCCGAAGAACTCGTAGGCATTGCCCCTTGTTTTTTAATGCATTATCCTCTCGATACCACAATTCAAGGTCCGATCAAATCCGTTCTTCTAAAGATTAAAAAAAAATTCCCGAATTTTATGGAATTAAAAGCCTTAGTATGCGGACTGCCGATGGGCCAGGGGAGATTTGGCGCCGTCAAGGATCACGCGGCGGTAGTACAGATGATCAGTGGTGCCATGGAAGTCCTGGCAAAATCCAGGAAAATATCGATTTTGGGATTCAAAGATTTCGGTCTTCGGGAATGCGAATGGTTGGATGCCCTTGAAGCCGAGGGCTATTATAAATTCGAAAGCCTGCCCTCGACCGACATGGCCGTTCCGTTCCGGTCTTTTGACGAGTATGTAAAAACTCTCAACCGTGCTTCGCGTGATGGACTGAAACGGAAACTCAAGAAAATAGATCGCGCCGCTCTGCTTCCCATGGAAATCCGCGAACGTTTGTCAGAAGATGAGCTGGATCAGGTCTATGCCCTCTATACGCAGACCTTGCTCAGCCATGGTGAGATGTCCTTTGAGATCATGACGAAAGATTTTTTCCGCCGCATCTCGGACAATATGCCGACCCAGACCCGTTATTTTTTGTGGCGTTTGGACGGCCGCATTGTGGTTTTTGCGCTCTGTTTTGTTTCTGCCGAAAGGATGATCGACTACTATCTGGGCTTTGATTATGCCCTCGCCTACGATCTTCATCTCTATTTCACCCGCTTTCGCGATCTCATGAAATGGTGTATCGAAAACAAGATCCCGGTTTATGAAATGGGTAATACAGGCTATGAGGCCAAGAGACGCTTGGGATTCGGGTTCATCCGGCTTTTTGTCTACGCCAAGCACCTCAATAAATTCATCAACCCGTTCTTTCATTTTCTGTGCCGGTGCTTGAGGCCGGAAAATTTTGATGTAACATTCAAGTGTATCCGGGAGAGAGCATGAGTAAGGCCGGTGGCGTTACCCCCAAGATATTTCTCGCGGTTTTTCTAAATGATGTGATCGATGCGCTGGCCCAGGTCCTGATGAAGAAGGGGATTGTGGGAGGGGCGATGGTGTCCTGGAATATTCATGATCTATTCTCTTTTGTGACGCAGAATGCAAGTTCGCCGCTCGTAATTGCTGGCATCATTCTATACGCACTCAATTTTTTCATCTGGATCATTATTCTTTCTAAGATCGATTTGAGTTTGGCCGTTCCCTTGGGGAGCACCACGTATGCGCTCATTCCGTTGTCCGCGGTTATTTTTTTACATGAAAAAATACCCATGATGGAAATCGCGGGTATCTTCTGTGTTATTCTCGGAATCCTGATCCTTTCAAAGAGCAGATCAAAAGCTTCTCCCATGGTGCCCACGCCATGATTCTCATAAATTTAAAGCCAAAAGTAATCATGACAGTCCAAGTCGCCATTCAAGAAAAAAAACAGGAGACTTGGGCACCATGATCTGGACCATCCTTTGCGTGCTCATGGCCGAGATCTGGAATTCCGCAGGACAACTGTTCTTCAAAAAAACAGCAAATGTCTTACCGCTCGCGCCGGGGGCGGGTTGGGGGGCTTACGGGATTTTCCTTAAAAGCGTGATCTGCCAGCCTAAAATTTTGTTGGGACTAGCCTGTCATGCGGTCGGACTTATTTTTTGGCTTGTGGCACTCAGCCAGGCAGCTTTGAGCGTGGTATTTGTTCTCGGCAGCATGCAGTACATTCTTATCCTGGTTCTCTCCCGTGTTTTTCTGGGTGAAAAGATCGACAGCATGCGTTTTTTCGGGACGCTTTTCATTGCGGTCGGGATCGCCTTGGTGGCTCTGGGCAGCTTGCCATAAAAAAACACTTTTAAATTAGACTCTAATTAGCTATTCTCATCATCGAATTCGTATGAATTTTTTAAGGAATCGTAGATTATGGCCTTAAGATCGTTGAGGAAAATCAGTGTTTTTTCGGTCCTTTTTTTCGGCCTCGTGGCGACTGTCTATGCCGGCGAAAAAGGTCAAAAGGACCTCTATGCCCCAGTTTATACAGAACCTCTTACTTCAAAATCTCTGAAAGATCCAATTTCCAGTCTCATTGAACTTCCGTTTAAACTGATCAAATGGCCCATGGATAAAGGGCTTGCTTTTACGGAGGAGCACCGACTTGACAAAAAAGCCAAATGGCTCTACCAGCGCGCGACGGAAGAAGGGGTCAAGCCTCTTTTCGGAGGTTCCGAAACAACCCTGATACCTTTCTACGGGGCCGAATTCAATCTCATGGCCCTTACGAAACAAAAAGAAAAATATCCTGATCTTATAGCAACGACCACGATTCTTCACGGTCCGAAGTCTTTTTTTCTGGTAGGATCCGAACTTGGTGCGCAGCAGATTTTCGGCGGGGGGCATGTCAGCGGATTTTTTCAATACGATGTCCGGGAAAAAGAGCTTTTTTACGGGATCGGACCTAAAAGTAGCCGCGGTGATGGCACTTCCTATAAAATGAAAACGACCCAAGTAGGGACCGTTGCGGGTTTTAGTTTTTCTCCGACGATCGATCTGTCCGGCGTTTTTTCCTATAAGAGCGTCGGGATCACCAATCGGGCTTATGATGGGCTAGGAGACATCCGAAATTCTTTTGTGAGTAAAAATATCCCGGGTCTGAACGGCGAGGATCTTTTAAATTATGAGATGGTCTTGAACCGTGATACGCGGGACAGTCAAGATCAGGCCACCAAGGGAAGTTATCAACGGCTCTCTTTCAAATTTACGGACGGAACCGGAAGTTCCTCGGCGCGTTATTTTACCTACCTTCTGGATGCTGCCAAATATTTTCAGCTGGCATCTCCAAGGCGTATTTTTGTGGCACGCTTTTTTACGGAATTCAATCAAGAAATCAATCACGGGAACGTTCCTTTTTTTGAGATGGTCAAACTAGGCAGTTCCGGGACTTTTCCTTTGCGGAGCCAGACCTCACGGGCTTATGGTTACAACCGTTTTTATGGTAACGGTGCCATGCTCCTTAATTTGGAATACCGTTACACGGTAATGCAATATAAAGAATTCAAACTAAATACAGCTCTTTTTGTGGATGAAGGGCAGATCTTTAACGATTTCGGGAAGATATGTATGAAGTATTTCCGGGAATCTTACGGGGCTGGTTTTTATCTCAGTTATACCAAGAACACACTTTTAGCTTTTTCTGTTGCCCACGGGAATGAAGGAACGCGGTTTTATCTGGATAATAAAATAGCGTTTTAAATGGACAAAGGTATGAAACAGAAAATGAATGGTAAAAAAATCTGGTTTGGAGTAGTGCTTGGAATCTTTTGGGGATGGATTCTGAGTTCCGGGGCCATCCTCTTGGCCGACGAAAGCATTAAATTCAAACAAAATGAGACTACGTTCTACCGCGATCTTTTCGACCAGAGCCTCTATTACGAAGGCGTCAATCAGCTGGATTTTGGGCGTTGGGGAAGAAAACTTTTTGGAAAAGCGTCTCCTTCCCAAAATGTGAATATTTTTGATGAAGTTCCGGATTCCGGGTTTTTCACGAACCGTCAGGGTCGTGAGAGACTCTCACCAGAAGCTCTTGAAAAGGGATATCAAGAGACTCCCGGACCCTATCTGAGCAGACCTTTGCAGGTTATTGCGGCAGAACAACGAGGGATCTATCCTCGATTCTGGGTCAAGGACGCGCGTGGGGACGAATATCTTATGGAATTCGATCCTCAGGGGAATATGGAGCTCGTAACCGGTGCTGAGACTATTGCCAGCCGGTTTTATTATGCTTTAGGTTATAACGTACCACAGTTCACGATCCTTTCAATCAAGCCTGATCAGTTTCAAGTCGCTCCCGAAGCCACCACTTGGGAGGACACGGGTTTTAATAAGACGTTGAGCCAAAAACGGTTTGAAGAATATCTGATGGTCCTGCCTCAGAACAATGAAGGTCTTTATCGGGCCTCGACGTGTAAAGTCATGAAAGGGGATTATCACGGGACCTTCAGTTTCGAATCCCGCAAGAAAAACGATTCTACGGATATTGTGAATCACCGTGATCGTCGTGAGATACGGGCGTTGGGGATTTTTGCCGCTTGGCTTAACCATTATGATCTCCGGGAAAGCAACACTCTGGACATATCGATCGAAGAAAACGGTCAGATTGTGACGAAGCATTATCTCGCGGACTTCAACGGGGCTTTGGGTTCGATGCAGGAAGGTCCCAAAAAGCCGATGCTCGGTTATGAGCATACCATCGATTACGAAGAAACCTTCAAATCAGTCCTGGCATTGGGATTCCGCGAGAAACCCTGGCAAAAAAAATGGCGCCTGACGGACAAAAAGATCCCAACGTCTCCGGCCGTAGGCTATTTTACGAACGAACTTTTTGACCCGGCCCGTTACAAAACAGAATTTCCTTATGAAGCGTTCCGGCGGGTGACACGTGCTGATGGGGCCTGGGCCGCAAAACTTTTAATGAGCTTTTCCGATGAAGATATCCGGGCGATGGTCAAGGCCGGTCAATACAGTGACGCGAAGGACGCGGACACCATTGCCAAGACCCTGATTGAACGACGCGACATCATCGCTCGTTACTGGCTTTCTCGTGCCAATCCGCTGGACAAATTTTCATTTTCCGGCGAAAGATTATCTTTTAAAGATTTAACAGTGGAGCACGGCTTTGCCTCAAAAGAGGGCACGGTCTATCACATAGAAGTGATGAGCGCCGGGCGAAAAGAAAAGGTGGTTCAATTTGAAACAAAGGAACCCGCCTTCAACATTCAGCCGGAATGGATCCCCGCAAACGGCGAAGCAAAAATTCTTCTTCGTGTCCGGCGAGCTTCCACCGAAAAAACAAGTCCTGCCGTTACGGTTCTTTTGAATGCCGCTGGTGTTCAGGGGATCCATCGCGAAGATTAAAACCCGCTTTTTGAAAACCCAAAAAGCTGAAATGATGCCTTAACGAGGTTGTTGCCCGGTGAGTTTCGGCTGTTCCAGTGGGAGCGTAAACGAAAAAGCGCTACCCTTCTTGTATTCCGATTCTATCTCGATCTTTCCATGATGCTGCTCGACGATCATTTTGGAGATGGCAAGTCCCAACCCCGTGCCGCCCGGCGCGATGAGCTTGGCAGATTCGAGCTGCCCGAATTTTCTGAAAAGCTTCGGGACGTCTTTTTTTTGAATGCCGATCCCTGTGTCCTTGATTGAAATCCGTACTTCGTGGGAGTTCGCGGAAGATGTGATCGTGATCTCACCCTGGAGTGTGAACTTGATGGCGTTCTGTAAAAAATTTGTAAGAACCTGAACGATCTTGTCGCGATCAAGCTCGACTATCGGAAGGTCTTTTTGAAGCGCCAGCTTTAGAAAGAGATTCTTGTTTTCCACCAAGGGCCGCATGGACGCTCCCACCTCTTCAATGATCCCGGTCAAATTCTCTTTTTTCATATGGAATTCAACCACACCAGCCTCGAGTTTATGAAATGCGAGCACATCATTAACAAGGCGAACCAGCCGGTCGACACAACGCTTGGAGATATTCAACACTTCTTTTTGTTCAGGGGTGATCTCTCCCGTAAGACCTTCAAGCACGATGCTCAAACCTTCTTTTACCGAGTGAATCGGTGTACGGAGCTCATGGGACACCATCTGGATCAGTTCGGCCTTGATCTCGAGAGATTCCTGGTATTTATGTTCCGTTACGTCTTTTGCAAAACAGTAAAAACCTTCAAAAAGCTGGTCTTTGCTTACGCTCCTGACCATGACAATATATTTATGAAAAATAGAACCATCTTTTCGAATGGCTTTGACCTCAGTTTCCGCCTTTCCTTCTTTTTTCATTTTCTCAAAAGCCGCCGTCGCCTTGTCAGCATCTTCAGGGCAGAGCATTGACATGCTGTTTAGTCCCACCAGTTCGTCCTGGGAATACCCCATCATGTTTGCGTAGGACTTGTTAACATTCAAGAATTTCCTGTTAGGATCCAAACGCGCAATACCATCCAGCGCATTTTCCATGGCGATAGTTAATCCGCGAAGCTGCTGTTCAGAATGGAGACGTTCGGTGACATCTTCCGAGATCCCGAGCAGATAAACGGATTTCCCCTGAGCGTCCAGGATCGGGATTTTCTTTGTATGGAGGATCCGCACCCCTTTTTTTTGCGTGTGGATCGTTTCCTCCTGGATCTCCAGCAGTGTTTGAGAACGCAGAGCCTCCCTGTCTTTTGCGATAAAAAATTCCGCCTCATTTTTAGGAAAGAAGGAATAATCGTTTTTTCCTAAAAGTCCTTCGCGTTTGTATCCCAAAAGTTCCTCTCCCGCGCGGTTGAAGCGCACAAACCGCAATTCGGCAGCGTCCTTGATAAAAAGCATGTCCGGGATATTTTCAATGACGGAGTCTAAGAAAGTGTTGGCTTGCCGAAGCTCCTTTTCGATCCGGAGCCGCTCATCGATCTGCTCACGCAGTTCTTTGTTGCTAAGGACAAGCTGATGGGTTTTTTGTTCGAGCTCCATGGTTCTTTCCGAGACCTTGAGCTCCAGCGCCTCATTCATGTTCTCCAGCTGGTGAAGATAGATGCCGAGTCTTTTCAACGTCGGCAAGAACACCAATAGGCCGATTAAGCCGAGAGATAAAAAGTTCAGGAAAAAAAGACCCTGATCAAGATATTTGAGGGCGGTAATCTTGGCCGCGTTGGTCTTTTGGAATCTTTCAATTGTGGAGCGAAGCGAAGCGAGAAGCTTGTTGCTTTTTGCCTGAAAAGACATTAATTGGGTGTTGTCCTCGCGGATTCGGATCGGAGAACCCATAAGAAATTTTTTCAAAGCAGAAAAATATTCTTCCATTTCAAAGTTCAGCGGGGCTGAAGAAGAAAAATACAACGCGCGGAGCGTAGGGATGAGTTCCAGAGAAAGGCGTGTTTTTTCTGAAATGATGTCATTGGAAGTAGTGCCGAAGACAAGGATAGAGGCAAGTTCTTCGTGAGCGTTGTTCCGAAGAGTTTTCCGGTCATTGGGATCTATCGATTGTGCATAGGAGGCCGAAAAAAAGGTCGCTTTTTGGACCCGGCTATACTGATCTACCAGAAAGCTTACGATCGTCGCGCCGTGTTCAGCGTGGCGGATTTGCTGATTCATGACAAGAAAATTCCCGAGGGTAAAGCCGGCGAGAAAAACAAAAGAAAGCAGGAACTTCAGGCTGGTGGAGTAAAGGACGGGGTCCGACTTCTTCTTGGAGGTCGGAACGCTTATGGCGTCTTTTTTTTGCATGGTTTAAGCAGGCATTCCGAGATAGAACCCTTGACCGTATTTGACCCCGAGCTCTCTGAGTCTATCGAGATCCTCTAGGGTCTCAATACCTTCGGCGATCACTTCGGCGTTCAAATCTTCCGCGACCTTAAGAGTGCGGCAGAGCGAACGCTCCACATGAATATCCTGGGCAATTCCGCGGATGTACTTTTTGTCGAGCTTGATCACATCCGGTTCAAGAAGAATAAGACTTTCCAAGCAGGTGTTGCCGAACCCCACATCATCAACAGCGATCGAAATACCATAGCGCTTGAATTCTTCCACCGGACCGATCAGGTGGGAAGGCTCCCCGAGGATCTGTTGTTCGCTGATCTCGAGGCAGTAACTTTCAGCCGGACAGTTTACGGCCAATTTTTCGACAATCTCTTCTACGGCAAGATCAATGATCGTGGCCGGGAAAAGATTGATATGGCGGCGCATCTTGGGGGGAAGCGCGGCGGATGCGGAAACACAGGAACGGAAGCAGTGATGGTCCACCAGCGTCAGGATGTTGTTTTCCATCGCGACACGGAAAAATTCGTCCGGCATATGGATACCACTATTCTTCAATCGGGAAAGGAATTCGTAGCCGACGATCGACTGGTCCGCGAGGCGTATGATGGGTTGTTTGAGAGCAAAGAAATCGTTGCCACGGCGCATGAGTTCCGCCAGATGTTCCAAGTCAGACATTTCCACATGGTTTTCCGCCCCTTCGGGCAGTTGGTAGGAGATCCGGTTCTTCCCCTCGTTCTTACTTTGTCTCAGAAAAGGGTCCGAAATGGCCAGGAGGTCATCGACGGACGTTACGTGGCCCGGAACGGATGCAAGCCCGAAACTTGCGGTGATCCTTATCGTTTCTTTTTCTGAAACAGTGATCGTGGTATTCGATACTGCAAATCGCAGGCGTTCTGCCAGGTGAAGTCCTTCTTTAAGGTGGGTCCGGGGGAGCAGTAAAATAAATTCATCGCCGCCGATTCTTGCGACATGATCCGAAGCGCGTACGGAATCCTGGATCTTTTTTGCGGTTTCTTTGAGCAAGATATCCCCGACCGGATGGCCCAAAGAATCGTTGATCTTTTTAAAGTCATCGATGTCGAAAAGAAGGACCATGAGTTGCCCTCCTTCGCGGGAAAGGACCTGGGTCTCGCGTTTGAGGGCCTGTTGGAGGCCGCGGCGATTATAGAGTTCGGTGAGAGGGTCCAGAAGCGCCATTTTTTCAAGACGCAAGTTTGTTTCTCGAAGTCGCCCCGTAACCGAGGCGAGTTTTTCCTTGATCCGGTGCCGGTCAATCGCATGGTGCAGGATACGGAGCAAAAACCTGGAATTGATCTCACCTTTAACCAGATAATCCTCAGCCCCTTTGCGGACGGCGTCGATCGCGAGATTGTCGTTGTCCATGCCGCTCATGATTACGATCGGGGTATGGCGAGCCTGGGAGCGAACCGTGACAAAAGTCTGGATGCCCGAGGAATCCGGGAGCATCAAATCCAGAAGGATCAGATCCCATGTTTTTTCGGCCAATGCCCCCAAAGCTTGTTGCAAAGTGGGGAAGCAGGTGATCTCGAGGCGAGGGCTCTTTTCCTTGCTGAAGCGGATTCTCAGGATATCGGCAAATTCCTGGTCATCTTCGACGAGGAGGACCTTCAAATCTGGCTGCGTAAACTTTTCCTGGTCCATCTCCACAACCTCTTTTCCAGGCCGGGACTCTTTCCCGGGATTTCCCTGTTTTCAGCGCTTAAGAATTCGGAAGAATTTTCTTAATTACATCGAAAAGATCGCTGAATTCATAAGGTTTTGTCAAATAAGCATCGGCGCCAATGACCTTGCCAAGGATCCTGTCTACCATCGAATCCTTTCCCGTTAACATAATGATAGGGATTTTTACGAGTCTTTCATCGAAACTTTCACGGAGAGCTTTGCAGACCTCTTCGCCGGGAAGTTTGGGGATCATCAGATCGAGAATGATAAGGTCGGGGATCGTTTCTGTTGCTTCCTTGAGACCAGCCATGCCGTCAAAGGCGGCGGAAACCGTGAAACCAAGGTTTTTCAACCGCAAGGTCAGGAACTTGCTGGCGCTGTATTCGTCTTCGATGATAAGGATTCTTTTTTTCTTGGTAGGGATTTTTTCCATGCGGAGGGCTTTTTCCATAGGTGTTTTTGCTTTAAGGTTTAAAACTCCTGTTCCCATGCGCCACCTCTTTCAAAAATGGGCTGTTGAATGGTAGATCATTTCTTCAAAGAACGCATCAAAAATTGTGCGCTGAACTTTTTTTACTTCTGAAAGAAGTATATCTGTCGAATAGGAAAAAAGCAAATGAGAGTGTTTTATTAAGTCTTGTTTTGTTCTAACAAAGACTATAAAGCTCTATCTTGTTTAATCATCCGTACCATTGACGATCAAGCGAGCGATACTGAATAGCTTCGGCAATATGCTCGGAAGTGATAGTCTCGGAGCTTACCAAATCGGCTATGGTCCGGCCGATTTTGAGGATCTTATAATAGGCCCTAGCTGAAAGATGAAGCTCTTTCATCGCCATTTCGATGAGTTTGCGTCCTTGGAGGTCGGGGGTTGCGAATTCCTTGATGTCTTTGGGCGACATTTGGGAATTCGTTTTATAGGGTCGGAGGCGATAGCGGGATCTTTGGATCTTGCGGCAAGCGCAAACTCGTTCTCGAATTGTTGCCGAACTTTCCGCTGATTCTTGGCTCGTGAGCGCCTGGAAAGATAACGCCGGCACCTCAATATGGATATCAATCCTGTCCAGCACAGGTCCTGAGATCTTGGACTGGTACTTGTGAATTTGTCCCAGAGAACACCGGCAGGTCCTGCGCGCATCGCCGAGGAACCCACACATGCACGCGTTCGTATACAAATTACAATAATTCCTGTAGAGGGGAATTTTTTGTTTTCACCTTTGAAATATCCCTCCCAAAGCCTTGGCAAGCCCTTCCTGAGCCCAAAACCATCGGGGAACACATTCGTCTGGCGAGACTGAAAAGACGATGGCAAGTGAGGGAACTAGGCCGGAAAGTGCAAGCTGATGAGGCGACTATTATCCATTGGGAAAAAGGACATCACAGCCCTGCTCCTTCTTGTATTCGCAGGTTAAAGGAGATTTTTTCCGAGATTGCCAGCCTACCGCCTGCGTCAATTTACCCTGATTTCCCGCCTGAGCCTAAAACGGTGGGGGAACAAGTAAAGCAGGATCGGCTGCGCTTAGACCTAAACCAGCTAGAATACGCTGATAGGCTTGGGCTTTGCGTCGATACTATAAGGGATCGGGAGAGCGGGCGGTCCCTCAAGCCATTGCCTGAAAGAGGCAGGGCAAGAACAAATCTGCTGATTTTAGAAGCCGGGCTCAATGGTGTTTAGCTGAGAAGCCTTTATCAGTGGCGGCTGTTTTCTGCCAAGGTTCCCAAGGGGGTAATTTCCCCTAGGGGCAGTTTTTCAAATTTGCCCTAGGATCAACGATCTTTTAGCGCATGGGACTTTATCCATCCTAAGACCAAGATCGGCTATAGGTCCTTTAAAACAGTCCGATAAATAAAGAGCGGGTTAAAAGGTCAATTCAGGGGGTGTCTATGGACATGGGACCGAACAGTCCTTTTTGGGCGGTATTTTTCTGGATAGACGTTGTTTTGTGCGTGACTTTATGGATTTGCCTCGCCCGCCGTCTTAAAAACGAAAAGAAACAATTGAAGGATGCTTTTAAAGACCATTATTTGAGACAATTCAGATGGCTATTTCGGCAGGAACTAAAAGAATACGGGATTGATGAGGCGACACAGAACAATGAACAGCTGAAAGGCGATTTGAAAAAATAACGCTGACTATGGACAACCCCCAGACGGTTAATGAAAAAATAGAATTCATTTCAAATGGGACCTCTCTTGCTGGCAAAGTTTGTCGCCCGACAGACTTGACCAAATGCAAGGGGATTGTGATTTTCACGCACGGCTTGGGTTATTGCGTTAAGCAATACAAGATTAACGGTGAGTATTTTGCGAGGAACGGATATCTGCTTTTGACTTACAACCTTCGCGGACACGCTGGGACTCAGGGAAAGTGGTCTGTGGAAGCCTCGGTGCAAGATTTAATAGCTGCCATTGACCACCTTACCCAAAGCTATAAATTTCCAAGCAACGAGCGTATTTGCGTGCTTGGACACAGCACGGGGGCATTAATTTCTCTCTTGGCATCCTTGCGTGACAAGCGAATAAAGTTTGGAAGTCTCGTGACCATCGTCACATGTATGACGGATTCTTATCTGCATTGGTTCAAAAGCGGCTTTAATCAGGAGGTCAAAGAATATTTCAAGACGAAAGGAAAGA
>Ga0247842_10005559_pt1 | contig 14871 bp, 16 predicted proteins | sample LaCruzMarch2015__3_FD_192411 | JGI IMG/M metagenome (GOLD analysis project Ga0247842, IMG submission 192411) | Freshwater microbial communities from meromictic Lake La Cruz, Castile-La Mancha, Spain - LaCruzMarch2015_19m | ecosystem: Environmental > Aquatic > Freshwater > Lake | place: Spain...
ACCCGCATTGCCGTCGGCTCCAGCCCAACACCGGCTTTCCAGGCTATCCAATCGCTGGCATCCTTGTGGGGGACTACTCCCTCGTCGAACGTGAGATCAAGAACTTTCACCTGGGTGGCGATTCCGCCTAAGGCCGCCGCGACGACCGCCGCGTGTTTGCGGCCTACGTCATCTCGGTCGGGAATGACGCATACGCTTTTCCCCCGGAATGCTTCATTGTAACTGGCTTTCCAATGGCCTTCCCCCATGGCATTGGTTGTGGCGGGGATGCCGATATCCCATAGGTTGTCGGCATCCTTTTCCCCGCCCACCACGCAGACCCAACGCATTTCATCCCATTCCGGCTGGCGGTACATCACCGGCTCGATCCCATCGAGGTTCCAAATCCATTCCCCCGGCTTCTCCGGGTTTGGCCGACGCTGGCTGAATCCCTTCGGATCCCATCTGACTGTCTGATGCCGCAGGATCCCGGCGATGTCGGTGTAATCGTAGGCCGTCACAAAGCGTCGCTTGGTCTTGGCGCTTCCTCGTTCCTTGACCCCATACTGCTGACCAAGGAATTCTTGGGCTTGCCAGAGGTCGCCGCCAAATTTAGCATGGGCGCACAGGTCGAGAATGGAACCTGATTCCCCACTGACATGATCGTGGTAACCTTCCTTACATACCGCGAACGCGCCCGAGTCAGAGCCCGGCCGCCAGGGATTATTGAACTTGGTCCATTCCCGACCTCGATGCGCGGCTTTCAGTCCCAGCACGTTTTCGCAGAAGGCCACGCAGTCGCCTGCCGCTTTGATTTCATTCCAGTCGTAAAGCTTCATGAGTATGCCCTCACCAGATTGATTCATCCTCGGCCAGCGCCTGCATGACCGTCTGGCGGTCGCAAACCGTGTTGATCCCGCTGTAGAAAACGTCCGTTTCCCCGCACACAACCACCGCCTTTTGTGCCCGTGTGACGGCCGTGTAGATCAAAGACCGGTTCAGCATCCGGAAGTGACGGCGGAAAACGCAGAAGAAAACCTTTCGGAACTGGCTTCCTTGCGCCTTGTGTACCGACAGACACCAGGCGTGCGCCAATTCCCGGAACTGTTCACGATCCAGGCGGCGCGGCATTCCTTGGTCCCGGTCTAATGTCACCTCCGGCAGACCATGATTGTCCATATCGGTGATGGAGCCCAAGTCTCCGTTCCACAGATCCTCCGCCGAGAAGTTCTTGTTGAGGATTACCCGGTCGCCGGGGGCGTATTGTTCTGATGATGGATTCAGCCAACTCTTAACGGTGGCGTTAATGGCCCGGATGCCGCCATCCGGGGAACCTTCCGCTTCGCTGTTTGCGTTCCCATATTGCGGCCCCAGGATGATGTCCTGATTTTCGTCATAGTATCCGTCCCGGATCCACTGTCCTAATCGCTCCAGTGTTTCTTTCGGGCCGCCAGTCCTCTTGACGCACCAGGCTTCACCATCCGATTCAATCCTGGCCGCCGGGGTTTCGCCCTGGCGGATGGCATTGGCCGCCTGATGTACCGCGCCTTTTGCGCGGTGACAGGTCCGCAAGGTGCTGACGATGTCCGGCCGTAACCGGATCAGGTCGTGGAAAGGCTGGCCTTTCCCGACAGGTGCGAGCTGGGCATCATCACCGACCAGTATGATTTTGCTGGGCTCATACCTGAGAATGGCCGCCAACAGGCAAGAATCCACCATGGAGGCTTCGTCAATGATCGTCACAGGCAGTTTTCCCTCACGGTAAAACCGCTTTCCATCCCAGAGCAACGCCCGGTGGACGGTTCCGGCGGGAAAGCCGGTCGCCTCTTTGAGGCGCGCCGCCGCTTTCCCCGTCGGTGCCATCACCTCACATTTACCATCCAGCGCCTCAGCAATCTGCCTGATGATCGTGGTTTTGCCGGTACCCGCTCCGCCCGTAATAATGCGGTCGCCCTGTTCCGTCAGGGCCGCATTCACAGCTGTAAATTGGTCACTATCCTGTTCCATCTCCGTTCATTCCCTCTGAAATTTCACATTTCATATCCGCGCCTTGCTCGGCACTCCGTACTGCCCACTGTTCACTGCCCAATGGCTCCGAACCTCTTCCACACCGCCCGCTCATGCTTCACATCCACCGCCGTCGCAATCAGTTCACCGGAAAGCATCTCTATTTTCCCGTGCCTCATTAGTGACTGCATCGCCTTGTCAAATTGATCCCCGGACGCGGGTAGCAGTTCCCTCACCCGGCTGAAAATCGCCGACCATGCCGCCACTGTGTTGCCGGTACTGGTGATTTGATCCAGGGCGTAAAGGATCGCCGCCTGGATGCGGCGCGGATCAGCATCAGCAATCCCGAACCGTTCCCGGATCCCCGTATCAATGTCGCTGAACCCGTAGTGAGGCAATTCGGCCAGCCGATAACAGTCTTCCTCAACCAATCGGTGGGTTTTGAGTTCCCATATGTTCCATGCCAGCGTCGCAAGATTCAAACTGCATCCCATGGACATCAGCCAGGCAATCGCGCCGGTCTGTGCCGCTTGAGATTCCAACCGGCGCCGTGTTTCCTGCCAGTTCCATACAACGGTCTCCGATAGACCCGGCAGGTCGAGCGTCTCGCAGTCCTGCCACCGCTCCCCGTACTTTTCCCATATTTCAAGTTCCCTCACCGGGCCAAGGCCTTTGGTCAAGGTGCAGGCGTAATGCAACAGGGCACGGGGATCTGTCGGCAGACATAGCGCCGCCGTCTTGAAACAGAACTCCATTTGCCCGTTGAATTCACTTTGCTTCCATTGACCCTCCAGTGTCAGGATGTCGCCGTGTCGGGGCTCAAACTCAATCACCCCTTTGGCGGTGAAGTTTCGCCCCGAGTCGTCGAGGCATTGCAGGATAGTCCACTGGCTGTCGGGTTTCCGGTAGACCCATACCTGTTTTCCCGGCTTCCATGCCTGCGTTACCACTTTGATTCGTTCCATGTGTTCTCCCAGTAAAAAGGGTGTGGTGTCGTTCACGTAAGACGGCGTAGGCCAGCCCGGCGGCGGCTCTTGAGCCGTCCGCCAGGAGTACACTCACCCCGTCCAATGTCAGTTGCGCAACACGTTTCAGGATAAAGGCAGGCGTCACCATCGGGTGGTTGTGTCGGCCCATCAGGATGTCGGTCAGAGCCCCCTCCACGATGACGCACCGAGCGGCGTATCCGCCCATACGTTCCAGCTCCCGCTGGAACCGCTCCCAGCCGGTACTGACCGTACCGATAAAATCGTCGAGACTTTTTCGCTCGATGGCGAAGGCGGTGTCCTCCTCCAGGGCATAATCCCCAGCAGACAGAGTGCCCCGCCTGACGAACGCGGCCTCTGGCGGAAACCGCCAGGGCCGCTGTTCGCGCGTGTCGATAATGATCCGTAAAGGGTCCATGAGGCTTAGAACGGTAAATTATCGTCGCTTTCATCCGTTGCCTCAGACGCCATGCCTGCCCCAGCAGATCCCCTGGTCAGATCGTTCCAAATGCTATTCGCCTTGGCATCGCTCAACGCCTCCTTCCGGGGCGTGTTGACAAACTTCACCGTCGCCCGGGGTTTCCCTTGGTAATCCTCAATTTCCACGACGAAAATGGCCGCTTTGCCGTCTAAGTTCTCGATGTTCGCTGGGTTGAACGGGCGTGGCAGGCCAAACATGTGGCACAGTTCCGCTGATACCTCGTACGTCGGCCGCCCCGCATTCCGCCCTGAGGCAATGATTTGCCGCGTGAAGAACAGCCGCGCATCAATGTACTGGTCATCCGCCGTCTCTCCCGGTAACACCAGTGCCATACGGCTGGCATCCCCATTTTTTGCCTCCAGCAACTCAAAGTGCGGCGCACAAATCCTCACCTCATACTCACCCGCCTCAGTAATCCTCGTCATCTGCTTGTCAGTCATATTTTTTGTCCTTTCTGTAATCTCACATCTCAAATCTGAAATGCCACGCCCCGGCGTGGCCTACCTTCCCGCCACCGTTGTCCTCACCCGGAATCTCAATCCCGGCACGATCCTTTCAGCCTCTCCGTTCCCAACCCGTTCCTTGATCTCATCTTTGTTCTCCCGGCAATACTGCTGGGCCTTTCGCGGATCGAAGATCAGAAAGGCACGGGGGAGCGAATCCTCATTCACGAGTTCGAACTCCACAGTCTCACCAATTCTGACGGCATCCGATCTGGGCATCGTGTTTGTCGGTGCGGCCGGGGTGGTACACTCGATTACCACCGGGGGCTCCAATCCGGCCTCCTCTCCCGCCTGTTGTTGTGAGAGTTGGGCTTCAATTTGCCGTTGCTGTTCTTTTTCACGCTGCTGGGTTTCCGCCGCGAGGCGACGACGCTCTGCAGCGGCATACGTTTCAATCAAGTCCTTGATCCGGGCTTTCTCCGCTTCCAGCGGTTCGCGGGCCTTGTCCGAGGCCGACTTGATGATCTTGTCAGCATTCCTGAACGGCTTGCCGAGATCCTTGCGCATCTCTTCAAGCGTATTGGAGACGCGGGTGATCCGTTGCAACAGGGCACCAGCCTCCCGAAATTCCACAGGAGTGCCGACGGCGGCCAGCGCCTGCGCGCTCGCCACCGTCTCGTTTCGCATCACAACCCATTCCGATGAAATGGAGATTTCACTCTTGAAACTGGGTAGCCGGATCAAAATTGGCCTACCGGCCGGGAGCGGTTTGACGATGGCGGTTGTCATGACGCCGCACCATCCTTTCGGGCCCCAAGAATCCGCCGCACTTCATCCTTATGTGACTCGGTGATTTCCGGGTGATCCTTGTCCTGCAGCACATATTCCAGCGCCTTTGTGGTCATCTTGGAAAAGGCGGTTCCCTTCATCTTGCCAGTGGGCATGACGAAATGCACGGCAGGCAGGCTGTCTCCAGGCTCGGGAACCTGATCTTTCCCGGTTTTGTCCGGAACAACTTCCACGTCAATTACCGCCCCCGGCGCCGGGGCGGACGGTCGCTTGCCGCCGTCAACCGTTCGTTCTTCTGACTCAGACCGCCGGGTTCCTGCGTCCCCACGGTCGGAACCACTCTCAATTTCCTCCGGCGTGTACACGCCACGATTTGCCAGGGGGCAAACAACCCGAACAACATCCGACACCACCCGGGCCCACAGCATTTGCATGCGTGCCCTGGGTGTGGCCCAGTTCTTTTTCGGGGTCTTGCCGTCCTTTCCATAGACATACGGCTCCAATTGGGCTTCATCCCATGTGAAGCAACTCTCAAACACCGCGCCGCGGAAACTGGCCGCGATAGCCGCCCGATCTGCCGTCCTTTCGATTACTTGGTATTCCCCGCCCAGGTCGAGCAGGTTGGCCAGCATCGCGTCCGCCCTCATCGTCGGGCGTCCCTCCACGATGTGATACGTCTGGATGAATTCCAGGGGAGTCATCCTTTGCATCACGCAAGTCATGGCCAACACGGTACCCTGTCCCTGCTGGTTACACCCGAACATGCCGGACCGCTCGAACAGCTCCCCAATCTGCTGAATCTCCGCCACCGTATTCACCGGTGCCGGAAGATTTTCGCGCCTAACCGTAACCGCCGTCTCTTTTCCCGCTTTTGTTGTCATCAATAGTCCCCTTTTTTTGCTTATTGCCTTCTGTCCACTGATTCTTTTCCCGCCGCCAACTCCAACAGATCCTCTTTCCTGACCCGGTATGACCCGGCGTGGAGCTCGACTTTCTTGATTTTCCCCGCCTGCATTGCCCGCCAGAATGTTCCACGGCTTACGCCGAGGAACTTTGCCGCCGCGCCTATCCCGAGAAGGAGGGGGCCTTGAATAGTCTTGATTGGCTGGGCCGCCACCTCGCCGCGTAGCGCCCGCAGTGCCGCCGCCTTTTTTTCATCCGTGGCCGCCACTGCGGCCGTGATCAACTCCTCCGTCAACGTCATCGTTTTCCATCCTTTCTGTGGTCGTTTAGAGGCCTGACGTCCCTTCAACAACGGAAACCATGGCAGGAAATATGGAAACCCGCATGGAGTCCTACGGGGAAAACCGGTGGAATCCTGGTGGATTCCTGGTGGGAAACTGCGTGGAAAACGGCCAAAATGCGGTTGTCAAGGAATCCTGTAGGGAATCCTGGTGGGAAACTGGTGGAATCTTGGTGGGAAACTGGATTTCGGGTGGAATCCTGGTAAAAAGTGCGAAAACGGCTCGAAATCAAAAAATGCCGATTAACCGCGCTCGCGAACCATCTCGGGTGTGATGAAACTCACCCGTAAACGATAGTGCCCGGCCCCTTTATCCAAAGTTTCAAATAAGAGGTCGAATACCCGTTTGATCTTACCGAACAAATCTTCCCGGATCCGATCTGATCGCCATCGTCTCGTTGCCTGGCGTTCGGAGAGCTGAGCGTTATAAATTTCGCGAATCTCCTCCACATAAAAATCCGTCGTTCCGTTCTCAGCCACTCGTTTTTGAATAAATCGAAGGAGTGTCCGTGTCTTGTATTTTTTAACAAGGGGGATAGCCTTCCGTTCGTTGGGCAGAACGATGGCCCTGAAATCTCCAATTACAGTGACCTGCGGCCGTCCGGCCATGTCCGCCGTCGTCCCGCTTGCGTGCGCCGGTTTTTCATCCCGTATAGCAGCCGGTATCTTTTCACTGCTAACGGTCAATTCCTTACGGTCCGCCGGTTCTGTCTGCCGGATCTCGTCCATCTCAAACGGGAATTCTGCCTGATTCCGCACCTCGATCTTTTGCAACGGTATTCTGGCGCAAGACATCCGCTTGGATGCATCCAAGCACGGTCGTATGTCATAGCCTGCTCCATGACTCGTCACGATTGCCGGGATATCACATCGCGTGGGCATATCTGCCCCGTTTCCCCAGTATCCCACGCTATAATTGAATATCGTCTCACTCGAATCCGGTGACAGACTGAGAAAATTCAGGGTGCTTACAAAGTCAAAATCGGCCGTGTGGATTAAGCATTGCAGCAGTTCGCGGTTCTTTTCGACCTGCTTGGGGCCATGGAAGGGATCAATCTTGTGAATTTCGCAATCTGGTAACAGAGCCAAGTTGTGTTTCGCGAGGAAGTTGCGGATGGCGCGTAACAGGTGACTCCGATAGATCCCGCCAATCTGAACCTGATTTTTGCTTAAAGCGGTATGGAGCCCGGCATGATCCAATACATTCCCTTGTAGGGCCAGCATGGCCGCCCGGGCTCTGAAGAATATCGTCAACTGAAGATACTCGAAACTCGCCTCTGGGGATTCCAAGAGCTCGATAAGGCGTCCCGACAAATACCAGGGGAAGGAATCCATATCATGCTTAACACTCGTCAATGACAGGAGTAAGCCTGGCATCCTTTCAGGACTACATTTTGAGGGATACGGGATGGTCCAATCGGCAGGGTGTCTATCGCTGTTCAACGGGCAACTCGCTTTCCTTGGTTTCAGCAGTCAAAAAAAGAGGAGCCGCAGACACGCGCATCGTCTGCGGCTCCCTGTTTAACATGTCGGACCCCCTGCTAACCCGCATGCAAATCGCAAATAACGTATCAATTAGCAGACATCAGGGAAAGCCTCCGATCACGTTCAGTAAAAACTCATTATTATAGTGGGGTAGTCATTCCGCTGCCTTTATGTTGCGCTCATGGAATGAAAGTGCGTGAGTTGCCTTTATTCCGTCGCCGGGTTGGCGCTGCGATTCGTGAGCAGCGGGCCGCCCTTGCTCTCACGCAAGCGGCGCTAGCAAATCGCCTTGCCTGCACCATTGATTACGTCGGAAAGGTTGAGAGGGGCGAACAGAATATCACTCTGGATACGCTTGATCGCATCTTCAATGCCCTCATCGAAGCATCCAGTGAAATGCAGGGTGATCCATCTCTGTCGCCATCTTCCCGGTTTTCCCGCATCGGGTTATTACAGGTGTTTTCGTCAGACTTCGGCATCCACCATCAGCAAAATGCTCATCCCGACATCACGCATTTCGCGAGCAAGGCAGGCTTTGGCAGAGCCCATGAAAAGGCCCATGATTGGGTTCGCGAACCGTTAAATCGTTCAGAACGGAGGATCATGGTCGCCTGCCGGACTGCCCCTCGAAGCACGCCGGAACTCCTAAAAGCCCTGGGCTACACCGCCAGAACCGGCAACTTCAAACGCGGGCTCAGCCGCCTGATTAAAATGCAACTCTTGGAATTGAGTATGCCCGGCCGCCCCCGCAGTAAGCACCAGAAGTACATCATCACGCCCAGGGGCAGAACCTGGCTCGCGGCAACCCGCAACTGAATTGAGGGGTTCCCCTCTTAGGGTGATAGCGGGCTTAATCTGTTTTTGCCGGCTATTTTCCGTTTTCTCGACGCGACTGTCCTCGTTTCCTCGTTGTTTTATCGCAAGGTAAATGGCATAGTGCTGTCAGGTGATCGGATGAAGTTCGGCTTCACGCCGCGTGTTTTCCGGGCTTGGTGCCGAGGAAATCTATATCCGACGCCAAGTTTAAGGGCAGATCATGGTGACACTACTACAGTCTAACGTCTACTTGCAGAATGCGCGGGTTCGAGAAAGCATGTTGCGGGAGAATGCCCGGAACTCCAGCATTTTTGAAGGTGCCCGTTTGCCACCTTTTTCTCGTCAACGGCCTTCCGCCAAGCGCGCCTCAATGGCCGCTGTGAAAAAGGATGCCAGCGGTTCATAATCCTGGCCGTATCCACACACGACGTCCTTCAGGTACTGCTTGTTTCGTCCTCCAGACTTCTTGTCATCGAAGTCGTATCTCGGGGCTGGCAAACCTGCCTGTAACGCCATAAGGTCGGCCAACCACCGTGCGACGCGCCCATTGCCGTCTCGGAATGGATGGATCAGAAGCAGTTCAGCATGGACTTCCGCGATGCGGCGCGCCACTTCACGCAGATTCTCCGCACGGCACGGCGTGTTGCGCCGCAGAGAGTCAGCCTCAAACCCCAGCATGTTTTGCTCAACTCGGAAAGCCGGTGGCCAACGGAATGACCCCTTCTGGAGTTCGACGGTTCGATATTCTCCTGCCCACGGGTAGATGATTCCCAGCCAACACCGATGCATCGCCCGGATTAGGTCGGCAGTGAAACGGGTGTCGGGCCCCACACGTTCCAGGAAGAGTTCCTGGGCTTTGAGTAATGCTTCATATTCCGCACGATCCATATCGGATTTCTTGGTGATTCCGAGCAGGTTCCTTAGTATACGGCCACGCGAACCGGGTTGGAATTCCACCTCATTCCCTTCCGGCGTCACATATCTGACTCCGTCGCGTTTTTTCACAGTCATGGGCAATCCGTTGCCCCTTCTCCAGGGGCTCGCTCTTGGTTGAGTGCCAGGAGCCGCTCAAGAATGGCTTCGTCCGTGAGATCGCTGGGCCAGCCGTACGCGGCCGCAACGGCAACGTCAAGTTTCGCGTGGCAGGCGGCAAGCCAGGCGGGACGTTCGTTGTAGAGCTTAGTCAAGGTGCGTGCTTTGAGGCGGGCGGCACATTCGGCGTCACGCGGCACAAGGCGAGAATAGCGCACCATGCCGATTTTGAAAGCGCCTCGTTCCGCTACTGTCGTCGGGGCAATGTAACGATCCCACGGGCCGCCTAGGGTGCCGGGAAACTCCAGTGTTTCCGTCCGTGTCCATTCAGGCGGATTCAACCAGCCCTCACGAAGTTCGTTCAATTCATTTGCGGTGGCAGCAATTGCTGTATCTTGTTTAAAATGCGCGTCTGGGAAGGGGAATGTTTCAAAGCAAGATGTCGGTGTGTATCGAGGCCGGGTTTCTAAGCGTGTTCCAAGTTTCAGCGCCCAGACTTCGTGAAAGCGGGAATGAAGGACGCCGAAGAAAAAGTCATCTGGCCGTGCGAAGATAAAAATCCCGTCGTCTGGCAATACAATCTGGCTATTCCATGAAAAGATACGATATTTAGAGATCCGGGGTGTTGCAATGAAGCGAGGAGATCGTGAGCTGGCCATTCGCATGGCTGGCGCCAGTTCAGCGTGAAGCCACCAATTCAGACGGCGAGTGTCGCGCTTGTTTATGTCTCGCTCAGGTTTCACATGTTCAAGAACATATTGATGTGGAGCCTCGTATAGCCGGAACTCGTCGAGGGTCATGCTGACGCCGCAGTCAATAATCCACTGGCAATCCGGGCGTTGGACAATGGCTGTGCCGTTCAGCCATGGCCTCAATATGTCAGAGTTCGGCTTGCCATGGGGATTCGGCGTGGCCAGAAGTTTGCGAGCATGTTCCTCCGTGATATTGAAGTCTCCCGATTTCTTTGTTCCACTGAATGAGAGATTTTTCATTTCGGGAAGAGTGCGGGCTGTTGTCGTGTCGGAAATAGCGGTGAGATTGGCGTTGATTTGTTTCACATCCATCCCATCAAGAGTCCGTTTTGTCTCAGTTCCATTATCGAATCCGACCATGCTAACGTGAACGTTGGCACCATCTAAAACCCAAGGTCGGTCGCTTTCGGCCCAAAATATGTCTCCACTTTCTTTGATCCGTTTTAGGACTTCGCGGTTGGCGCCCCCGCGTATTCCCTGGGTGGCGAGTAGGCCCGCGCGTTTACATTTACCAGCGACGATGTGTGCTCTGGCTTTTTCGAACCAATAACAACAAAGGTCGGCGGCACCGGGGACACGTCCGTTATAAAGTTGCCAAAGTTTTCCTTGGTTCTCTCGCCCCAGTTCCTTCCATAACTTGCTGCCGCCAAGAAAAGGCGGGTTGCCGATAATGAAGTCCACCACAGGCCAGTCGGGTTCGATTGGTTCGCCGTTCCCTTCGACAATGGCGTCCATAAGGCGGATATTTTCAGAGAGGGGCCGCAGGATTGGGTCTGCAGGGAAACCGAAACCATTAACGCGAATCCATTGGAGCCAGCCAATCCATACAGTCATTTGCGCCAGGTCATGGGCGTAGGAGTTAATCTCGATACCGTAGAGTTGCGATGGCCCGACCATTGGCAGGAATGAGCCAAGGCCGTTGTCATTGCCGAACAGGATGGCCTCTTTCTCCAGGTCTTTCAGGCGGAGCAAGGCAACATAGAGGAAGTTTCCGGAGCCGCATGCCGGATCGAGTACCCGGACATGTTGAAGGCGATCCAGGAAGCGGAGCAGGATTGTGCCGGCTTCGCCTTTCGCCTTTTTCATAGCGGCGGCATTTAATGGTTTGGCCGGGGTCTTGGAGTCCGAGAGGGTCTTACGCCCGGTGGTAAGCAGGGCATTGATGATTTCACGGGATTCGTTCCATTCGCGGCGGAGAACAGACATGACAACCGCGTCCACCACAAGCTCGATGTCTGCCCGGCTGGTGAAGTGAGCGCCAAGTTGGGAGCGTTTTGCCGGATCAAGGCCGCGTTCAAACAGCGTGCCGAAGATGGAGGGGTCAACGGAACTCCAGTCGAGTTCTGCAGCGGACGCAATGCGTTTCATTTCATCCGCAGTGAGGTCAAGGACGGTCCGATCATCGAACAGGTTGCCGTTGAAATATCGGATGGGTTCAAGGCCGAAGTCACCACCGGTGGCCATCGTATCGAAAAGCTGGCCCAGTATCTTGCAGAACCGGGTGGGATCCCCGCGAGATTGTTCCACAATGCGGGTGAACACCATATTGGGCAAGAGGCCGGTGTCTTCAGCGAAGAGGCAAAAAACAATCCTGTCGAGGAAGTGGGCAACGGCCGCGGGGTCAAGGCCTCGTTGGCGCAGGGCGGCGGCGATTTCGGCGAAGTGTCGGGCAGCGTCCTGGGTGACGGCGGTACTGGTGCGGCCAGGGCGCAGCGCCTCGGAGTTGTGGAATACGGCTCTCAGGATTTCGATATTGCGCGGCTCGCCCAGACTTTCCAGTGGGATGTCATAGGTGGCCGACACGGTTCCGGTAAAGTTGGTATGCACAACGATGCAGTCAAGGTCGCACACAACCAGCAGGGGCGGACTCTCCAGGGCGTCCCGGTACCTCAACAGTTGGTCGTATGCGGCGGCAAGATCCTTGCGCTTACCCTTGTATTCAAAGCCGAAGAAATCCTTTTTCCATACATCGGCGAAACCGTCGCCGCCCCCGTGCTTGGCCGCACCCTTCTCGAAGCAGAACGTCGCGCCGGTGGGATCGCTGGCGGCAGGGGTGGGATGGTCGAAAACGTTGCAGAGGTCAATGAAATGCTCTTGCGCGGCGGACCGTTCTTTCAGATCCACCTTACGCCACTTTGCTATGAACTCCGGAATTGTCATGTGGGGAAGGACGGTAACACGGGTGGCTCGATGGAAACAAGAATGAAGGTATAGGAAGCAAAATATCCGTTAATTCCTGAGCAAGCGAGATTTGACAAAGACGAAACAGAATGATCGAAAAATTATCAATTCCTTGACAATGTATTTGGACAAATTGTGCTACTTTAAGTGGGTAGGCCATTTGAGAAACAACTGCGATAATGAAGGAATCCTTTTGATAATGAAAACTTCTGCTGATGCGAGTCCGGTTGATGAAATCTACATCGTCAAACTTCAAGGGGTGTTGACACATCTCACGGGAGATACAATTGCCAAGGCGTTAATTGATTATCCCGGGGTGATCGTGGATGCCGTCAGAGTTATAAAGACCGCCATGGATTCACCGAACCTGCCAGCCCAGGAACAACCGTTCGTTCCCGCTCGACAGTGTTACAGCACGGCCCATATTCAGCTTCTTCGCAGCAAACTCACTGAAGTGGGAATGTGGGAGCAGTCAGGGTTTACACGGAAACAGCTTGATGAAGTCCGATTAGCATTTCTGGCCGCTATTCCTTTGCAGGAGAATCTATTCAATGCCGCAGACTCCAAAAAAAGTGAATTGCTGCGAAAGGAATCAATTAAGCGCGAGGCTTACATAAATAAACGAATCCGCCATCTTGGCTGATTGCAACAACAGCGCAAAATTTCAAAAGGGAAAGATATATGTCATCTTGGTGGAATTCATGTGAGGTTATTTCTGCGTTAAGCCTGTGTGCGCGATGGCTTGTTGCCATTCTTGGTGTGGCCGTTTTAGTTCTTGCATCACGCCAGTCGAGACTTCAGAAGGAACAAGAACGAATCATTCGTGAAGGATTGGAAACACAGGTGCGTGACGCAAAAAGGCAAGCCGAGGTCTCCCTTGAAAAGGCAAAGCCAAGGAGTGTTTCGACCGAACAGCGAAAATCATTTCTTAGTGAGGCGGCAAGTATTGCAAAGGGAGTCGTCACGATGATTCCACCCATGGGGGATTCCGAATGTTCTCAGTATGCGCAGCAGTTGGGGCAAATGCTGCTGGATGCCGGATATGAAGTGCGCCCGGGCGGAATGATGACGTTTGGAGGGATTCCTGTAGGTTTAGTGCTCACAGTTCGTAACGATGAAACATTTCCGGCTTATGCGAAACCTCTGCTGGAATCTCTGAAAAAAGCCGGGATTCCAATTAAAGTTGGGAATAATTGGCTTCAGGAAAAGGGCGTTTTGGGAATTGTTGTGGGTGCAAGGGAATAGCATATCAAATTGGCGCTTCAGGGCGGTGAGGTGTGACCATTTTCAGGGACGTTTTTGCAATTACGAAAAATTGCTCCCCCGAATGGGAAATTTAATAAGTCTATGTCGTGACAAAGATTCCTCGGCGATTTCGATGAGATCCGCCATATTATTCGAGTCAGATGCATCCGGCTCGGTAATGTCCGCGAAATAGACCCATTCCAATGACTGAATCACTCCGTCAGCCGAGTTGAGAAGCCATTGCCTCACAGTGTCCCGGCAGTCTACATCAAATAGACTGAAGTCCGGTTGCTGAGCAATCTCATTTGCATCAGTAAAACACTCAGCAGCAGGTATTCGAAAAACCTTCCACCCAATATCGGCGAGCAGGCCATCTCGTTTTTTGTCTTTGCTCGGATCATGCTGCTTGCCATCTACCTCGACGGCAATTCTCAGATAAGGGTTTCCATAGTCTAAGAAGAAATTAAAAACGGGGAATTGGGGATACAGGACAACCCGACGGTTCCGAATGGATTCCCAGACTATCTGCTCAGGCTCATTTAGGTGGGCTGTCCAATCCAAGATATATGGACCTACCCACCGCGTATTATCTCGCCTGCCCTGATCAAGTATGGCTGGAAGGCATTCCATATAGGCTTGCCTTATGAAAGCCCACTTATCACGGATATCGTCCAATTCAGAGAACCCCAAACTGAGAACGCGTTTTATCAGGAAATTCTCGGAATCAAAGTGGCTCATTCTTGGTATCTCCATCCTATATGTGTTGTTGGTGAGTATATTATTCGCCGACAGGGTAGTCTACTCGGATATGACCACGTCGTTTTTAAATAGACGCCAGTTCGCAGTGTCATGAAACACATTAAACGCCTTGTAATGAACTTGCCGACTAGATGGGAAATTGACGCCATGCGACAGTGCCGAAAAATCAATCGAAATAAGCATCAGGGAAACCCTGATGGTGAAATCATGATTTTTCTGCGGTAATTTCTTTTGACAGTGAATGAAGTACCTGTATTGTTTAGGGCAATTCAGCGGGTAACCGGTGAAGGGACAATTTATTGAAAATTTTATGCGTTGATACGCAGTACCGCTTCGGCCTAAAAACCGCGAATTTTTTCGATCTACGAAGCGAGATGTGTGGAGATGCGCCCGGCTGGGCGCGGCTCCTCGTCTCGTGTTTCGTAGATGGGAGCTTCGCGGTTCCTAAGGTCGAGGCATGATAAACTTGGAGTTCGCGCCTCTTTCATTGGGGGGGATAATGAAAGAGATATGCGAGGATTCCTTGGAAATAACACGAAAGGAAACGTATGTTGAAGAAAAGTATTTCCCTTATCCCCCTGACTTGTGTTTTTATTCTTGCGATCGCTGCCATCGGCGGTGAGATCGTCTACAATTACGATAGCCTGAACCGGCTTACCAATTCTGTATATTC
>Ga0247842_10005565_pt1 | contig 14860 bp, 10 predicted proteins | sample LaCruzMarch2015__3_FD_192411 | JGI IMG/M metagenome (GOLD analysis project Ga0247842, IMG submission 192411) | Freshwater microbial communities from meromictic Lake La Cruz, Castile-La Mancha, Spain - LaCruzMarch2015_19m | ecosystem: Environmental > Aquatic > Freshwater > Lake | place: Spain...
GGTTAGGCAGCAGCGGGACCGATGCGAACCCCGGCGAAGACTCCCTGCTAATTTTTTCCGTCCAAGATAACGCGTTGATTATCATGCCTATGGCCAGGCGGAAAAATGGCCAAAGTCGAGCTAAAGACTGCTTGTGCATATCCATGGGTACACCTTCAAAGAATATTCTCGTGATGGGTGATGCACCAAAGGGGCAAGTACGTTCGCCCCTTCGGTGTCGGCGGTATTCAGGGCCGAACGACCGCGATGCGATCATGGCCGATGTAGATCAGCCCGCTGCCGAGGCGACCAGTATTCGATCCCCCGCTCGGCCTCCACATTCAGCTTCGCCATGTCCGTACAGTAGCCGCCTGCGTCGATTTCCAATTTCAGCGCGTTGCGGTAGCGGTAGGCCCCGGCCCTTGACCTACATGGCGGCGAGCGGCGTCTTAGTGGCCGTGGCGAAATCGCCGCGAACCTGGTCGCCGAAGAAGATGACATCGCCCCGATTGCCGGACAACGCCCGTTCCCGTGCGATCCAGTTAGTGCCGAAATCTTCCACCCACAAGATATTCATGCGTCTGGCTCTCCGAAATTTTTGTGGTCAAAGCGTAACGAGGCTCGGTACTCACCGCTCTCATGATTATGACGCAAGGTCGATTCTCGCAGCATGGACATGAGCTTTTCGATGAAGAACAGCCCCCCGTTCGCTCCCTCCTGCGCTGGCGGCGCCAGCGCGTCAACCGGGAAGGAGTTCACACAGGTGAAGCAGTAGTCGCTACCATCACGGTACCACTTGATCTGGATTGGCCGGGTGCCGTCGGAGTATTTCAATGCGTTGTAGACCAACTCCGAAAAGGCGGCGAAGAAGAACATGTGGCGCGTTGCGTTGCTGGAGAAGTGCATTTCCGCATCGGCGTCGATCTCGATCTGCAACATGCCGACGTGGAGTTTGATCCAGTCGAAGACCTTGCCCGCGGTCTCCACTGAGAGTTCAAGCGGAATCATCTCGTCAACGAAGGACTTGCGAACATTCTTGATCGCTTCCTTGTCCTGTGACGGAAGCAGACGCCTCAACTGGGTCAGGTGATTGGAGGAAAAGACGAGGCGCGCGACCGACTGACGTAAGGCCATTGCCAGAACGAGCGCGATGCTCGCATCCCCCGAGCGGTCGCTGTCCCACTTCTCGCGCAACTGTTCCGGATCGGACACGTAGAGCTTGAAGGTCTTGAGCAGACTTTCCACGAACAGGAACACCGGAAACAGGGAGGCCATGTTGTTGATTGCCTTATACTGCACAAGCCCTTGGTCGTAGAGGTCACTGCCGAGAATATCGATCACCGTGCGCACAGTCTCCGGGCCAGTGCTCAGGGTGTTGTTCAGCGTATGCGTGAGGAAGGAGAGGGTGCGCTTGTGTTCGTCCTCCGCTGCCTTGATTTCCGCCTGGCGCAGTTTCTCCGCTTCCTGCTTCTTTGCCTGGCTTTCATCGATATTCTGCTTCAACTCCTGGAATCGCGCTTCCAGCGCATTGAGGAATGAATCGCTATAGCTAGGCTCTTCCACACCATCGTTGTCCTGGCGGTGTTCTGGAAGAATGCTTTCCCAAAGGATCACAAGCGCTCTATGGTATGACTCGTTACGTGACTCCATGGTCGCCAAGTAATATGCCGCCACCTGGTCGCCATTCTTCGCCGCCAGCTCAAAGCAGTCCCTAGCCTGAGACTCATCTCTTTCGTGGTCAGCCAAATATAGCATCCCGCGCAATGTGGTTGCCACCCGCGCCTTAACTGACAGCTTTCTCCACCAGTAGCATCGCCTCTGGTCGTCGCTATCGTCTTTCCACTCCGGCATCCAGATAGGCGCGTTTCTTGGTGCCGGGGAGCGATTGGCCAAGTCATCGAGACGGTCGCGAAATTCCTCCAACTGAAAGACGCAGTCTTCCATGCTGTTGAGAGAAACCTGCTGGTGCTGCTGGAATAGCGTTTCCACGGCTTGGACCAAATCGCTGTTCTCTTCGGTTACGACAGCGAGCGCCACCGTTCCCCAAACGTAATTACGCCTTGAAGACGCGCGAAACCACCTTGCAGCAAGTTTCTTCTCGTCCCGGACACCTTCACCGAAAAGGTAATTTATGCCAAGGCTATAGAACGCGGTCTCATCTCCGTGCCTAGCGGCGGCCAGAAACCACCGGCGCGCTGAACGGTCGCTCTGCTCGACGCCGCGTCCGTTCTCGTACCGAATCGCGAGATTGTGCTGAGCAGCCGAAAGCCCCTGGGTCGCTGCCTTCTCGAACCACTTTGCGGCCAACTCGTCGTTCTGGGAAACGCCCTCTCCGCGGTCGTACATCCAAGCGATCTTAAATTGTGCTTGTGCATCGCCCTGGGCTGCAGCGAGCTCGTACCAACGAGCGGCTTCAGACAGGTCGCATTGGCCGAACTCCGCTCTTTCAAAGAAATGTCCGAGGCAATGCTGAAGTCTTGTCCCGCAACGTGCGGCGTTGCGACGGAAGACCTCGATCTCGCGCTCGGAAAAGTGGTGAGGGCATTCCTCATCTTTGGCTACTGTGAGGTTGTACCATTTGAGAGCCTCTTCATCGTCAGCAGGAACCCCCAGTCGGCCATATATGTAAAGGTCGGCAAGAGTACGTCGGGCGCCGGCATCTCCCCTTTCCGCCTCTTTTCGGACTAGGGCGATAACGAAAGCCACGTCATCTATGGAAAAGTGATCGGGATGCAATTCGATCATAAAAAGCAAGTAACTGGAGTACCTCAAGTCTCGCTTCGCGTTGAGCAAAAGGGATTGGTCAGCCTTTTTTAGCCACCTAGCGGCATCTGCAGAATCGTCCGGCAAGATGTAGGCCATGGAACGAATCGCCTCAACATGGCCCTGTTCGGCTGCGGCTTGCATCCATCTGGCTACTGCGTCAGGATCATTCTGAAGCTCATTACAAAAGTCAGGGGCAGTTTCCGAAGAAGAATAGCGAGCAAGGTCGAATTGTGCTTCGACGTGGCCTTGTTTAGCGGCTAGTTCAAGCCATTTAATAGCTTCTGTTGAAACGTCGTCGTAGAAAGCGTGCGTCGCATATTCTAGACCGATTTTCCATTGCGCGTCAGCGTCGCCAAGCTCCGCCTCCTGCAATAACTTCCGTTTGTTTTCATCGGCCATGATGTTTTCGTTCACGGCTTTCAGGGCTTGGCAATACATGTCCATGGGCTTACCTTTGAAGAATCTTCGCGTGGTGGTCGATGCCCGAAAGAGGCGAGCGCGTTCGCCCCTTCGGTGTCGGCGGTATTCAGCCCGGATCAGGGCCGAACGACCTCGATGCGATCACGGCTGATGTAGATCAGCCCGCTGCCGAGGCTACGGCTCTCCTTGGCCAGCGTGGCAACGGTCGCCGCGGGCAGGGAGCGGCTGCGGCCATCGACGGCGAAGAACACCGTTTTCACCCGCGTTCCCGGACGCACGGATTCGGCGCCGGTACGCCAGCGCACGAGCTTCTGGATGTCGCCCACATACGCTTGCATCACGGCCTTGTCGCTTTTCTTGTCCATCGCGGCACCTCCTTTCACCTCGAAGAGGGTGTCGATGTGCGCGAGCTTATGCGCGTCGTTCGACTGTCGCATGTCGCCACCCTTGTACAGGTTGAAGCGTCCGTCGAAGTCGGCATCGAACACGACGAGGTCCGGTCGGTCCTGCATCCGGCTTCCGTCCTTGGCCGCAAACGAGAAGTAGGTCTCCAGCGACAACTGGGCGGTACCGAAGCCGGCGTTGCGCAGACAGTCATAGAGGAGGGCCGTGGTGGTTGCTTCGTGCCCGCTCACGGCCAGACAGTTGCGGGCCAGTGCCGCGAGTTGGGGCGCCTTCGGGTCGAGCAGAAAGTCCGTGCCAGTCCTGGTGGTTGTCGTGGCGACCTGGGCAATCGGCACTTCGGCCAGCGTGTGCCCGGGCCGGGAAACGTGGAACCGTTCCTCGCCCTGGCAATAGTAGGCGAACGAGAGTCCATGGGCGGCACAGTGCGCGGACATCTGCCCGACCTTTTGCGGCGAGACCGCACGGCCGAGTTCAGGCATGTCGACGCACAGGAACCAGCATTCGATCCCCCGGTCGGCCTCCGCCTTCAGCTTGGTCATGTCCGTACAATAGCCGCCCGCGTCGATTTCCATTTTCAGCGCGTTGCGGTAACCGTAGGCCCCGCCCTTGACCTCGATGGCCGCCAGCGGCGTCTGCGGCGTCGTTGCGAAATCGCCGCGAACCTCGTCGCCGAAGAGGACGACATCGACGCGGTTGCCGGACAACGCGCGCTCCCGGACGAGACGCAACGGCGACACCCCGGCCTTGAGCATCTGGTGGTAGATGATCGCGTGGATGACATCTTCCTTGCCGCAGAACAGCGAGGAGTCAGCGAACACGCAGGCGAGCAGGTCGTTGGTGATGTGCATGAAAGCCCTCCGGGCGGCTGCGGATGCGTTGCAGGGATTTCTGCGTTGCATCGGATGACCGGTATCATGAAGGACGGGGGGAAAATGCTACAGGAGAACTACCGGAGTTGCGTCAGCCCCGCGTCAAAGGCCCTTTTCCGTTCTGGGCGCGAACCAGTTTTCGACCGTAAGCCCTTCAAAATCGGCGAAGTCGTCTATGTTCCTGGTGACGAGAATCAGCTCGTTGACGGCCGCGATAGCGGCGATTTGGGAATCGGCCACCGGAAGTCGTGCCCGTCGCTGCGGGCGCGCCAAGAGCGAACTTCCTGCGGAGTCAGGTCGACTGGCTCAAACCCGGAATCCGCGCGCATCTCTTCGATCTGGTCCCAGAAACTCAAGCGCCCTTGGGCTTGCGGCATCCGCGCGAAGTCGGCTTCGGAGACCAAGACGACCACCGGCTTGCCGCTGCGGGTGAGGTGCACCGGTTCCCCGCTCTCGGCTTGCTGGATGAGACGGGTCAACCGGGTCTTCGCGTCGGCGATAGAGGTTTCTGACATTGGACACTACTCTTGGCTGCGCCTGCTCAAGCCCCGCAGGGGCGCGATATACCAGCCCAGGGCAACGCCCTGGGATAGCGTTGTTTATTCGGCCCAGCCCTGAAAGGGCGTGACATAGGGAGCCGCGTCGTTATGTCACGCCCTTTCAGGGCTAAGCGCTGCGATAACCCATACCCAGGGCGCTGCCCTGGGCTGGTATGTTCGACCCCGTTGGGGTCGCTACGCAAGAGAAGCTGAAACCGGTTACCCTAGAAAGAGCATTTATTTCACGCAAAGACGCAAAGACGCAAAGTTTTTCAATGCGATATTTCTGTCGCTGGGCTCACCTGGCGGGTGACGGGACCATCGCTTGCAAGGTTCTGTTCTTCTTTGCGTTCTTTGCGTCTTTGCGTGATCAATTGCCGATTCTAGGGTTACTGGATCCCCAGGTCGGCCCAGATCCGATCCACCCGCTCGCGCACCGCATCATCCATACGGATCGGCTGGCCCCACTCGCGGGTCGTCTCGCCCGGCCATTTGTTGGTCGCGTCGAACCCGATCTTGGACCCGAGCCCGGACACCGGGGAGGCGAAGTCCAGGTAATCGATCGGGGTGTTCTCGATCAGCACCGTGTCCCGTACCGGGTCCATGCGGGTGGTCATGGCCCAGATCACGTCCTTCCAGTCCCGCGTGTTGATGTCCTCGTCCACCACGATGACGAATTTTGTGTACATGAACTGCCGCAGGAAGGACCAGACGCCCAGCATCACCCGCTTGGCGTGCCCCGGGTACTGCTTCTTCATGCTGACCACCGCCAGCCGGTAGGAGCAGCCCTCCGGCGGCAGGTAGAAGTCCTGGATCTCCGGGAACTGCTTGCACAGGATGGGCACGAAGACCTCGTTCAGCGCCACCCCCAGGATCGCCGGTTCGTCCGGTGGTCGGCCGGTGTAGGTGCTGTGATAGATGGGGTCGGCGCGCGCCGTGATCCGTTCGATGGTGAAGACCGGGAAGCGGTCCACCTCGTTGTAATAGCCGGTGTGGTCGCCGAAGGGCCCCTCGGCCGCCAGGTCGTCCGGGTAGATGTGCCCCTCCAGCACGATCTCCGCACGGGCCGGCACCTGCAGGTCCGACCCCAGGCAGGCCGCCACCTCGGTGCGGCTGCCCCGCAGCAGTCCGGCAAAGGCATATTCCGAGAGGCTATCCGGCACCGGTGTGACGGCCGCCAGGATGGTCGCGGGGTCCGCCCCCAGGGCCACCGTCACCGGGAAGGGTTTTCCCGGGTGCGCCCGCTGGAAGTCACGCAAATCCAGTGCACCCCCCCGGTGGGCCAGCCAGCGCATGATGACCCGGTTGGGTCCCAACACCTGCATCCGGTAGATGCCGAGGTTCTGCCGCGCCTTCTCCGGTCCGCGGGTAATCACCAGACCCCAGGTGATGAGCCGCGCCGCGTCCCCCGGCCAGCAGTGCTGGATGGGAAAGCGCCCCAGGTCGACCGCAGCGCCCGCGACGACCCGCTCCTGGCAGGGCGGGTGACGCCGCACCTTGGGGGCCATGTCCAAGACCTTCTTGAAGATCGGAAGCGCCGCCCAGGCCTCGCGCAGCCCCTTGGGCGGTTCCGGCTCCTTGAGGAAGGCGAGCAGTCGCCCGACCTCGCGCAGGGCCGCCACCGACTCCTCGCCCATCCCCAGGGCCACGCGCTTGGGGGTGCCGAACAGGTTGCCGAGCAGCGGGACACGCGACCCCTTGGGTCGCTCGAACAGGAGCGCCGGACCGCCGGCACGCAGCGTCCGGTCGCAGATTTCGGTCACCTCCAGATAGGGGTCGACCTCGGCCCGGACGCGCCTCAGTTCACCGCGTTGTTCCAGTTGGTCGATGAAGTCGCGGAGATCGGCGTATTGCATGGGCGGGGCGGACCTGGACCTGATGGGGGAGCGGCATCATGGGGGATTGCGCGGGCGGGCTCAAGGGTAGACCAGGGGGCGGAGCCTGTTTCCTCCCGTCGGCAACCTCAGTGCCGCTCAGTGGAGTACCGCACCGCCGCCACGCGCCGGGCGCCTTGAACATAGCAGCGCAGCAGGATCGATGGCCTTCGGCAACTCAAGGTTCTGATGAAATCCTGGAAACGGTGGGACCATCGCCTATTATTTTGCCCAAGCACCGGCCGGAAGTCCCGCTCCCAAGGTTCCGTGGTTCGCCGACCGATTTGAAGGGGTTCGAGGAGGAGTCATGAGTGCATCCAACACTGGTCTTGGTTTCACCGTGCCCGGGGTGGTCGCGGTGCTTGCGGTCGTCGGCGTCGTCTGGTTCGACGGCGCGCCGCTGCAAACTCTGCGGCCCCCCAATTCCGGCCTGGCGGACCAGTCTTTTTCTGATCAGAAGGTCCCGGCACGCCTGTGGCAGGACCCCTTCGAGGCCGTCGAGCGCTTTCTGAAGTCCCAGGAGCCGCCCCCCGACCCCGCCGCGGTCAGCCCGCTGCGCGACCTGAACGCCCAAGTCCGGGTGCGGACCTTGCAGGGGGCGGTCCAGGATGAAGACTGGCGGGTCGAGGTCGCGATCGAGCCGAAGACGAAGGATGATTCGGGTCCCCGGGCGGCGGCGCCGGACGTTGCCGATCAGGCCGCGACCGAGCCGACGCAAGTCCTGGCCGTGATGGTCAATGCGGAACCCTATGCGGAGTCCGTGGAGGGCCGCCTGCGCTCGCGCCACGCGATCCTGTCGGCCCTCGAGGAGAGCGGTTATCTGCCGGTCGACTCGACCCATATCGGCTACTTTACGCCACGGGGTGGCGATGGGCTTCCCAAAGTGGTGCCGTACGAGCGGTTCAAGCATCGGGATGTGTCCGAGCGGCTGATACTCTTGTGGCTCGCCAGCGACGCCTTCAAGCAGGAACCGCTGAGCCGCATCCGGGCGGTGGTCACGCAGGTGGTCGCCGGGATCGATCCCCAGATGCGTATCGCGGCCCCGATCAAGGTGCTGGGTCCGGCGAGTTCCGACGGACTGGTGGGCTACCTCAAGGATATCTATACACCCAAGATAACGGCGGACGCCCCCGTGGATGCGGCAAACCCGCCGCTGGAACTGGAGTTTTTCTCGGCGATTGCCACGGCGACGGATGACAGCCTGAAGCGTGCCGTCGGCCTCGATTCCGAGCGTCGGGGTGATTGCAAAGATAGCGCCTACGATTGCCCGGCGCTGCGGGTGCGCCTGCGGCGTTTCATCCCCAACGATGATGAGTTGGCCGTTCGATTGAGTCAGGAACTGGACGAGCGCGGACTCTCCTCCCAGCGTAACCCTGCTCCTCTACTGGGATGGCCGAGACGAGTTAACAAATGGCTCAAGGGTCTCTTGAGCGACTGGTTCGGAGTGGCGGGTCGGGCGAGAGAAAGGGTCAAACACGTCGTCCTCATTTCGGAGTGGGATACCATTTACGGCCGCTCCTTGCCGCTGGCGGTGCAGGCGCAGCTCCAACTCCCGCCGGAGGGGCGGGATCGGCCAGCCGACACGACTGACGGCCAGCCACCGCCCGAGGTCGAGGTCAGCCTGTTCACTTATATGCGCGGATTGGATGGCAACATCCCGTCCGCCCAGGGTAAGCAGGAGGCCCCGCGCGCGGCCCCGGGGGCGGCCTCCGGGACCCTGTCGCCGCCGCCCCGGGCCACCCCCGCGAACGAGCGCGCCGAGGGTCAGGCGCAATTGGACTATCTGCGCCGCCTGGCGGATGAACTGGCGGCGGCGCCGAACGGGGTCTTCGCCATCGGCATCCTGGGCAGCGACCTGCACGACAAGATGCTGATCCTGCAGGCGCTGCGCCCGAAGTTCCCCTCCGCCGTCTTCTTCACGACGGATCTCGACGCCCGGATGTTCGACTCGGCCTACGAACAGGCGACGCGCGGGCTCATCGTCGCCAGCGGCTTTGACCTGAGACCCGCCGAGTGCGACCCCAGTGCCTCGCTCCCGCCGTTTCGGACGAACTACCAGACCGCGATCTTCCATGCCGTACGCCAGGCCTTCCCGGGCGGCGCCAGGTCGGACGAGACCGGGGCCGCGCGCTGTCAGGTCATCGACAAGCCAGCCGCGGTGGTGAGACTCTACGAGATCGGTCGCCACGGCCCGACCGAACTCGTGAACCCGGCCGCGGTGCCCAGCCCCCTCGACCTGACCGCCCGGGGCCTGGCCCCGGGGAAGTCGGCCGATTGGCTGCTGACGTTCTTCTATTTCGCGCTCACCCTGGCCGGTGTCTATCTTCTCTATGACCCGAGCATTCGCAGATCCCCGCGTGCGCACCCCCTGGGTACGCTGGGGCTGCTGGTGCTGGTCATCCTGCTGGCCTTGGGCCTGTGGTACGCCTTTAGTCATTCGGTATTGGTCTATCCGCTGCGCCCGCCCGGGGTCCCTACGGAACCCTTCAGCCTCGCTAGCGGGACCAGCGGCTGGATACCTATCTATCTGACCACCCTCGCCGTGGCCCTGTCGGTCCTGTTCGTCCCCCTGATGTTCATGGAGCGGGCGCGGGCCCTCGGGGAGATCGAGCGGCGCTATCTCACGAATGCCGCTGCCGACAGTCGACCGAGGTCCGCATCCGCGCAGTCGTTTCGCGAGGGCCTGGCGCGGGACTGGGCCTGGCTGCGCGGGCGCGGTGCCGGCCTGGCCGGCCGCCTGAAGCGGGGGCGCGGGGGGCTCGATGAGATGGGACCCGGTGAGCAGGCAGGATCGGGGGCTGTCGCAACCCCCGGGGCCGGTGCCTGCGCTGATGGGTCTGCGCTACCCGAGGAGGGCAGTCGGGAATCGGACCAGGCGCAAGCGCTCTGGCAGCGGCATCGGCGCCGCGTCCGGCTCGATTGGCGCCTGCTGGGTCCCCTGTCCCTGGCCGTGTTGTTTTTTTTCTTCGTCATGAGTCTGTTTCCGGCTATCGGCGGGAACAGCGGCACGAGCGCCCTGCGCGGTGAGGATCTCCGGCAGTTCATGATCAACCTGCGCCCGGTCAGCATGCTCGCCGTGTCGGTGCTCGTCTTTCTGTATCTGGATCTGGCGTTCTGCGCCCGGCAACTGATCGCCGACCTGAGTCCGAAGACGGTCTCCTGGCCCGAGCCCGTACGCCGACGCTACGCGGACGAGGAGTTGCGGGTCGACATCAGTCTCGTCGACCGCTGGATCAGTCTGCGTGTGGTCGCCCGCTACGCGGACATGGCCGTGCGCGCCGCCGTCTATCCACTCCTGGTATTGCTGCTGCTGGTCGCCGCGCGCCTGCCCTGGTTCGACACGACCGTGCTGTCGCCCGCGATCCTGATCGCCTTCGTCGTGCTGGCCTTCTACCTCCTGCTCTCGGCCTGGATCGTGCAGCGCGCGGCGCGACGACTGCGAGCGGCTACCCTGGGTGACTATCGCGACCAGTTGCGCGATGCCGCGGCGCGTCCCGGGGGGCTGCCGCGGCGGCGGCAGTTGGAGAACCTGATCGAGCGGGTCGAGACGATGCACGATTTCGCGTTCCAGCGGTTCTCGGAAAACCCATTGATCAAGCTAGCTATTCTCCCCTTCGGGACCCTCGGGTTCGGGCTGCTCGAACTCCTGGGCTAGCGGGCGGGTGACCACCTCGGCCTCCCGGCTGGTGCGAAGGCCGGGCTTGGGCCGGGCCGGGGTATACCTTTTTTTATGAGTGGTATTGACCTCGTCCCCAGTGTTTACTCCGTCGCCGACGGTAGGCGTGCCTGAAACAAGTCCATTAGGGAATGTTCTTTGTTCTTGACTCGTTACTAAGGGGCAGGGGCCCCGTCCAGGCGGGTGACGCGCAACGTCTCCGACACTTCCGGGCTATCCCCGGCCCCCTTGCTGGTGTGCCGCAAGGGGCTGACATCGCCGGCGTCGCGCCCGACCGCGACGCGGATATAGGTGTGGTCGGCGAGCAGCCCGAAGGCGGGGTCGAAGCCGCGCCAGCCGGCGCCGGGGACCAGGGCCTCGACCCAGTTGTGCAGGGTCTGGGGGCGCGGGGCGGTGCCTGCCGGGGCCTCGTCGTCGGGGTCGAAATAGGCGGCGTCCTGGTAGCCGGAAACGAAGCGGGCCGGCAGGTTCCAGCCGCGCAGGAGCGCGATCAGCAGGTGTGCAAGGTCCGCGGCGGTGCCGCGCGCGGCGCTGTAGAGGTCCGGCAGGGCCGTGACCGATTGGGTCGCCTCGGGGTCGAACTCCGCGACCGTGTGGACCCAGGTGAGTGCGTCCTGTATCTGCTTGAGGACCGCGACCCCTTCCTGCCATTCGGGTGTAGGGCGGCCGGCGATCTTCTCCGGGAGCTTCGGGGTCAGCAACCCCTGGTGGTAGACGAAGTCCCACAGGCGCGGGGCCTGGTGCAGGCTGTCCGTCAACCAGGCGCGCTCGCGGGCCGGGTCCAGGACCTCGAAGTCGAAGGGGTTTGACAGTCGGGTCTCGACCTCGGCGGTGAGCTTGAACGCAAGCGCGCGGTGGGCGCCGAGGACGGCGAAGTGGTGGGCCAGGTTGCCGAAGCCGTCGTAGCGGGCGACCGGGAGCGTGTCCGGTGAGACCTGCAGTGACAGGAGCGTAAGGGCCTGGCTGCCGTCTTCCCAGGGGGCCAGGCGCACCTGGCAGTGATGCTCGCGCACCGGGGTGGGATAGAGGATGCGGCAGTCGCGCTCGATGCGGTACTTCACTTCGCGTCTCCCAGGTGGGCCTCGAAGTAGTCCGCCTGCAGGGCCGTTGCCAGGTTCGCCAACAGGGCCAGGTAGTGGTCGAGATATTCGTGCAGCCCCTGGTCGAGGATGTCCCGCGGGGTGGCCACCGTCAGGTGTTGGCGCAGCGCCAGCAGGGCCTGCGGGACCTCGCCCTGATCGACCAGGCCGATCCGCGCGATGGCCCGCTCCATGCCGTTCAGACAATAGGCGAGCGAGCGGGGGAAGTCCGGGTTCAGCACGGTGAATTCCACGACCTCAATGGGCCGGATACCGCCATGGTACTGGCGGCGGTAGGCGTCGAACCCGGAGAGTGACTTGAGCAGCGCGCCCCATTGGTAATAGTCGAGCGGTGAGCCCACCAGGCTGAGATCGGGCAGCAGCAGGTGGTAGCGCACGTCGAGGATGCGCGCGGTCATGTCCGCGCGCTCCAACAGGGTGCCGAGCACGGTGAACCCATAGGCCTCGCCGCGGATCATGGTGCTCTGGGCGAGCCCGTAGAAGGTGGCGACCTCCCGGTGGACATGGGCGTAGAACTCGGCCGCCCGCCAGGGTTGGAGATTGGTCTTCAGGTGCTTGTCCACCGACAGCCAGAACTCGTTCATCGCCTCCCACATCGCGCTGGAGATGCGGTCGCGGACTACCCGGGCGTTCTCCCGGGCCAGTCGCACGCTGTTGTAGAGCGAGCCTGGGTGGTCCTTTTCCTGGGTCAGCAGGTGGATGACCCGCTGCACCGTCACGCGCTTGTCCGGATAGCGTATCGGATAGAGTTCGTCGGCCCCGACGATGTTCAGCAGCGGTTGCCACTGCATCTCCTCGGTGGCGCCCTCATCCGCCTCCAGCATGTAGACGACGTTGATGTCCAGGATGCGCGCGGTGTCGTCCGCACGCTCCAGGTTGCGCGTCATCCAATACAACGATTCGCCGATACGACTCAACATTTAGGAGATTGTCCGCAAATGAATCCACAGATGTAGGGTGCGCCGCGCGCCGGAGCCCTCGCAAAAAGGTTCCGGACGGGGCGAATGCCCTGCCCGGTCCGGCCCGGGGGCCGTCCCAGCCACCGGGCGGGACGGGGTATTCACCCCGTCCCGAGTGTTTACTCCGTCGCCGCTGGCCGATACGCTCTGGAGGTCACGGAAAAACGTTGCGGACGGGGCAAATGCCCCGTCCGGCTCGGTTCTTGACTCGTTACCTAGTCCGTCAGGACCCAGGTGTCCTTACTCCCGCCGCCCTGGGAGGAGTTGACTACCAGTGACCCCTTGGTCAGGGCGACGCGCGTGAGGCCCCCGGGGACCACCTCGATGCCGTCCCCATAGATGATGAAGGGGCGGAGATCCAGGTGGCGCGATTCCAGTTCCCCGTCCAGATAGCAGATGTGCCGGGACAACTGCACCACCGGCTGGGCGATGTAGTTGCGCGGGTTGTCGTGGATCTTCTTGACGAACTCGTTGCGCTGGGCAGCGGTGGAGGCCGGCCCCATCAACATGCCATAGCCGCCGGATTCGGCCACCGCCTTGATCACCATCCGCTCCATGTTGTCGAGCACATAGGCGCGGTCCTGATGGTCGGTCATCTGGTAGGTGGGCACGTTCTGCAGGATCGGCGCCTCCCCCAGGTAGTAGCGGATGATCTCAGGGACATAGGCATAGACCGCCTTGTCGTCGGCGATGCCGCTGCCCGGTGCGTTCACCAGGGCGACATTGCCGGCGCGCCAGGCGTCGATGATGCCGGCGACCCCCAGGGTGGAGTCGGACCGGAAGACCAATGGGTCCAGAAAGTCGTCGTCCACCCGCCGGTAGACCACGTCCACGCGGCGCAGGCCCTGGGTGGTCTTCAGATAGACCTTGTCGTTCTCGCACACCAGATCCCGGCCCTCGGCCAGTTCCACGCCCATCTCCTTGGCGAGGAAGGTGTGCTCGAAATAGGCCGAGTTGTAGATCCCGGGGGTCAGGACCACGATGGTGGCCTCCTCGGGGCCGCGCGGGGAGAGGAAGCGCAGCGCCTGGAGCAACAGGGCCGGGTAGTGCTCGACCCGGCGCACCTTGTAGCGGGCGAAGAACTCCGGGAGGATGCGCCGCTCCACGATCCGGTTCTCGATCATGTAGGAGACGCCCGAGGGGGTGCGCAGATTGTCCTCCAGGACCAGATAGCGTCCCTCCTCGTCGCGGATCAGGTCGATCCCGCTGATGTGGGTGTAGATGTCGTGCGGTGGATCGATGTCCATGATTTCGCGGCGGAAGTCCTTGCCGCGGTAGATCAGTTCCGGGGGTACGACCCCGTCTTTGAGTATACGCTGGCCGTGGTAGATGTCCTTGAGAAACAGGTTCAGGGCGCGGACGCGTTGCTTGAGCCCGGCCTCGAGCATGGTCCACTCGTCGGCGGTGATGATGCGCGGGAGGATATCGAAGGGCCAGACCCGTTCGATCCCCTCGTCCTGGTCCGAGTAGACGGTAAAGGTCACGCCCTCGGTGTGCAGCGCTAAGTGGGCCTCGTGGGCCTTGGCGCCGAGCATCTGCTGCCCGGTGCCCTGGATGTGTTCCCACATCGGGCGATAGTGCTCGCGCGGCACGAAGTTGTCGGCGTAGAACTCGTGGTAGGCCATCGCGGGGCCAGCCTGTTTGGACTGGACCTGACCGCCGCCACTGGATTGGAATTGCCTTAGCATGGTGCGACTGCCTGGTGGCTGGGGGTATCTACCTAGAACGAATGCAAATACCGCGCCAGCATCCGGGGCGGTCCCGGCAGCGACCCGGAATCGGCTAACTGGGTCAGTGACGTGGGTTGGCGGTCGGGGTCGCCCTAGGGTGCCTGCGGGCGCCGCCGAGGGCGGTAGGGCGCCGCGGGCCTGGCCCGAGCCGGACCGCGGGCGTCTGGCCAGGGGCGCTGCGCCCCAAGATCGCGCAACGCTGGCCTGGTCAGTGCTGAGTTGGTGCGCCGGGGGCCTGGACGATCGGTGTGCCGCTGCCCTCGAGCGGAGGCCGGCGGCGAGCGGTCCGCACAGCGGACCCTACAACGCGCGGCCTGAGGGTCCGCTGTGCGGACCGGACTGGCGGCGAACCCAGTGGCCGGAACGATGACCCTGGAAAGAGCAGTCAGCCGTCAGCGATCAGCCGTCAGCCATAAGTGCATCAGCATCTTACGAGCCGTCTTGGAGCCGCAGGCGCCCACCCGACAGGTGATGCACCGGGTGGTCACAAACTCTTGAAATGCAAAGCCAAATGCTGAAAGCTGATCGCTGACTGCTCTTTTT
>Ga0247842_10005569_pt1 | contig 14854 bp, 14 predicted proteins | sample LaCruzMarch2015__3_FD_192411 | JGI IMG/M metagenome (GOLD analysis project Ga0247842, IMG submission 192411) | Freshwater microbial communities from meromictic Lake La Cruz, Castile-La Mancha, Spain - LaCruzMarch2015_19m | ecosystem: Environmental > Aquatic > Freshwater > Lake | place: Spain...
TATCGGGCGCAATCGGGCGTTCGACTGGATCTTCTCCGGGCGCGTCATCCCAGCGGAAGAAGCGCTAGCCAACGATCTGATCTCACGCATTGTTCCCGATGAGAGTCTCAATGCGCTTGTCGAGGAATACGCCGGGCGTCTGGTTTCACTGAGCGGACCGGCGATCGCTTGCGCCAAGCGGGCGCTGGATGGCGGCCTCTATATTCCGGTGATGGAAGCGTTAAAGAAAACCGAGTCGATCTATATGCTCGATTTGATGACAAGTCTCGACCCTCACGAGGGCATTAAAGCGAGCATGGAAAATCGCGCGCCAGTGTGGCGGAACCGTTAGAGATCGGTCAGTCAAGGAGGGTGAGCAAATTACTTCACCGGTTGGCATTCCCGTAATTGCAGATATTGTGGCGGCGTTTATCCTCGATGATTCGACGCCGCCTCAGCTTCTGCTTTTTCAGAGGAATTCTGATGATCTCTACGCGCCCGGCAGCTATCAGATACTCTATGGTCATATCGAACAAGGCGAGTATCCCGAACAGACGTTGATGAGGGAGATCGCGGAGGAGACGGGATTCGCCACGGTCAAGCTTTACACTCTGAATGAGACATTCACCTTCTATGAAAAGATAAGCCGGACAATTCAATTGACACCTTTGTTTGCGGCTTTTGTGAAACGAGACACTCCGCTGCGCCTTGATCCAAGAGAACATTGTGCGGCGGAGTGGTTCTCGCTCGAAGAAGCGGAACGGCGTCTTACATGGCCAGCTCAACGGCGTGCGCTCAACCTTTTATCGGAATTGCTTCGAACCGGTGAATTACCGGAGATAATGCGGTTGGAGACTCCAGCTTGAAGAAGGAATTGCGCAAAGGCTTTTGGCGTCATGGGTATCACGAGACTATATCTGGAATTGTCGATTTCTTGAGGCTGCTCTGGAAGTCGAATCTTCCGCGGATGTTGTTATTCCTCTGCGCCGGTCTTGCTACGGGCGGCGCAGCAATCATGCTTACCGAAGGTCAGACCGCCCAAGTCTTCTCGAGTTTTTGGACGTCAGTTTGGTGGGCGGTTGTCTCGATGACTTCAACCGGATATGGAGACATTGTTCCATTGACTCCGGTTGGGCGGGTGGTTGGATCGTTTGTGATCTTATCCGGCGTAGTGCTGATCTCATTTTTCACCGCAACGATTTCGTCACTTTTCGTGTCAGCCAAAATTAAGGAAGGGAAGGGTTTGGAGCAGACTCACTACCGCGATCATGTTGTGATTTGCGGATTTGGAACCCTGACAACACGCTTGCTGGACTCGATGGTGAGCCTCGCCGGCAAGGATAATCCCCGCGTGGTTCTCATTGCAGATATTCCCGAAACCGACGTCGAGGAACTTTTAGCTCGCTACAACTCGCTGAACATGAAGTTCGTCCGCGGCGATTGGGCGCATGAAGGCGTTTTGAAAAGAGCAGCGCTTCCACAGGCTAAGATTTTAGTGCTGCTCCCTGACGAAGGCATACAGAGCGTAGGTTTGCGTGATGAGAAGACCATTCTCGCGACACTGGCAGCGAAGGCTTTGAATCAGAAAATCCGTATTCTGGCGCATATTAACCTGCCTGATAACCGCCTCTTCCTCCAGCGCGCTCAAGCCGACGAGATACTTGTTTCAGATGAGATGGCAGGATACTTGATCGCCAGCAGAACGCTCGGTTCAGGACTCCCACAAGCCGCCAAAGATATGTTCAATGCCGAGAGTCCCACTCGTTTATCGGTAGCGCCGATTCCGTCAAATCTGGTTGGACAGTCGTTTGCCGAAGCGGCGGACTTCTTCTTCAAACGGGGAGCTATTCTGATCGGATTGACGCGCGAGGAGAGTCCATTGGAAGCGGCGGATATCCTCACGGCAGATACCGGCGCTCTCGACGATTTCATCCGTCGTAAGTTTCAGGAGGCTGGTCTCGGCGCCAGCGAAAAGACACTCACGCGCGCGCGCTTGAATCCGGCTCGAGACACGCAGATCGACGAACGGGACGAAGCGCTCCTGATCGGGGGAATTTAAGCGATGGAAAGGATTGATAGGGAACGACTGCAACGATTTCTGCTTTTTGCTGGATTGGGCGACGCGCAGCTTGACGTAATTGCCAAGAGCGTTCGGTTGAAGCGATTTGAGGAGAAGCAGGAGATTATACGCGAAGGGGAGATTGGCGGAGAACTCTTTCTGTTGCTCGAAGGTGAGATCGAGATAACCAAGCGACTGACTCTTTACAGTCGTGATGGGGCCGATGAGAAGGAGAAATCGTTGATTCGACTGAAGGACAAGGATAACGTGTTTTTCGGTGAGATGACGCTGTTCGACGGGGCTGAAAGGTCGGCGACGATCACCGCGCTCAGCAAGGTGACGGTGGGGATTCTATCGAAGGAACGGATACAGGAAATTGCCAAGGAAGACGCGTCGATTGGATATCATATGTATTACAACATCGGCAGGACGCTATCGGGGAATCTCAGGCGCGCGAACCGGGATATACTGAAGCTGACCACCGCGTTTTGTATGGCGTTGGATAGGAGTTAGGAATTTTGGATTTCGGATTGCGGATTTTGGATTGTGGCGACAACTTTTAAGAAATCAGCTGAGCTACCTTACCAGCACAACTTTCTGCATTTTCACTCCTTGCTTCGTTTCCAACCTAACCAGATAGACTCCAGCCGGAAGTTCGGTCCCGTTAATAATTATGGTTTGGACACCGGCAAGCCGCATCTCATTCAGCAGCGACAATACTCGCCTTCCTTGTAGGTCGTGTAAGGTTAATTTGACAATCTCCGGTTGCGACAAGGCAAAACGGAGAGTGGTTAGGTTGTTGAATGGATTAGGGAATAGGGAGACTAATCCTGGCACGTCTGGTATGCTGCTTTCTGTGATGCTATTTACAGGATCTACCACGACTGTCCAGGCTACTCCTTCCCGGAACTCACGCCATGAGGCTAATCCGGTCACAATGTGGCTGCCGGTATCTGGAAACGAAATGGTTTGCGACAAGCCGTCGCTCCAACTTGTTGTGTCGAAGGTCCAGTAAATGCTCACGCTATCAAGGGGCAAGCCGAGAAAGAGATTGAAACTGATTGAATCGTTTTGATCAGCTTGAATAGTTGTCTCTTGTGGTTCAAATCCAGTCAGTATCCTGAAAACAAAGATCTCCCATCCTACCGAGACGGTGAATACACTGTCTGTCACAAAGCATCTCAACTCGAAATGGCCGGTATCCTGTGGGTTGAAAAAGATCAAATCTTCCCTGCTGATCGTGTCAGCGTCTAATATCCAATAGTAGCTTACTTCATCGCCATCCACGTCTAACGCTTCAACACGAAATGCTGTGTCTATGTCAACCGGGAGGAATATGATAGTGTCTTCCGGCCAAAAGGCGTTTATAACGGGCGGGTGATTTATGGTGAGCAGTTTCACAAGCAATCCTTCAAAGGTGTTGCCTTCCCGCACGTAGGTGGAACCGCAAATCATAGTAGAGTGGTCTATCGGATCGAGGAGTGCGTCATTGAAGGATGTGAACATCGAGGGATTTCCGCCAGCGCGATCCCACAAAAGGTTTCCTTCGCGATCTACTCCGACGGCCTGACATGCGCGATTCATCTGATTTAGGTATTTCTGGCCGATCAGGGTGTAGCTTTCATCAGTATTCTGAATTAAGGCAAAGCTCACATCACGTTGGGTCACGTCATAGCTCCCATCGAACTGGAACTCGCCGTTTTCATTATAGACTGCCAGTATCACGTCGGTTGTGCTGAAATTGTCTGTGGTAGATTCGCCGGTCATAGCGATCCATCCGTCGCTATTTTCGATCAGCCCGTTTGCTTCAACGCCGAGATTGTCAAGATCATAACGCTCCTCCCAGACTACATCGCCGTCGTCGTCAACCCGGATCAGCCAGCCATTCCAATCGCCGGGTTCCTGTGAGAGTCCGCAGACGGCAAATCCGTCTCTATACTGGATAATATCAAACAATCTGTCAGTGTTATCTCCACCGTAGTTCTGTTGCCAGACGCCGTCTCCATTGCCGTCTATTTGAAGAATTTGCCCTTGTTGTCCCTGTCCATCGTCGTAGAATGCCATACCAGCAATGGCGTAATTGTCTCCTGATAACGCCACTACAGACCAAGCAATGCCGGTGTTGTCTTCAAAGTAATACCTTCGCCAAATTTCATCTCCGTCTGCATCTGTTCGGATCACAAACCAGACTGACGACCCATCTCTAAGTTCCTCGCCGACCAACAAGAAGCCGTTGTCTTGCGTTTGCACGAGATCGTGGCAATAGGCGTGATTCCCCTCAGTTTCGTATATCTGCTGCCAGATGGTTTCTCCATCCCGGTCAATCAGAGCCAACCAAAAAGTATAGATCCCTTCTCCGGTTGATGAGCGTCCTGCAACCGCATACTGATTATCGGTAGTGAGGACAATACCTTCCAGTAGGTCGGCTCCCTGACGACCGCCAATTACGCGCTCCCAGCCAACTTCAGGCTGAGCGTACAGGGTCGTTGATCCGATCATGATGAATGTCATCGCTGTTAGGGTCAGAATGGGAAACGCATAGCCGAAATTCTTGTTTAGTAAAGACGCTTTCATTTTATACTCAAAGTAACTGGTGTTAACTCTTCGCTATCGGGGTTGATTCGAAGGAAGGAGAATAATTGGTTGCATGCTTAACGAACCTAAAATAAATATTTAGCGTTTTTTGAAAGTCTTTTCGTTTGGAAAGCGACTCTCGCGTAGGTTGACCGTCCCGGTTGCTACATTTTGATCGACAAGCGAGACGCTTATCCTATGCGGATGTGAAAACACTTTCAAGAAACGGTATATACTTGATTTTATTTGTCAGGCAGTTAGCGAGCGGCGCGCGCACTAAAGGCTCCTATTTCAAAGCGCGATATTGTCGCTTGGTAGCTGGACGCGGGAAAGCGTGCGTCAGTTGCGGTTGAGTACGCCATCATAAAAGCAGGAGTATAAAGTGACGCCTAAGCTAATTCCACAAGTAGTATGACTTCCTATTTTCTTGGGAATTATCATTGTGCTACACACCACTACGGAACATGAAAATAGGCGTCGGTACTCTTTACTGACTTCAACAATGGACGACCGACACGGAGGTCGGTGTTACCTTTTACGGTTATTTCTAGAGAAGAAAAAGCTCTGTGTTACAATGCTGCGAGCCATAACAGTTAGGCTTTGTGAGCGGTTGGACCTGAAGCTCAAAGCCTACCTTACTAACACAACTTTCTGCATTTTCACTCCTTGCTTCGATTCCAACCTAACTATATAGACTCCAGCCGGTAGGTCTTTCCCATCGAGTCTGACCGCGTAGGGGCCAGCTTGCTGAGCCCTCCCATCCACCAGCCTTGCTACTTCCCTTCCCGTCAGATCGTGTACGGTCAATCGCGTAGGATAAGCGTCCCCGCTTGTCGAGTACCGGATCGTCGTCGTCGAGTTGAATGGATTCGGGCTTACCGAGAGCAACCCCCACTTGTCCACCTGCCCACTTCTCAACTTGCCCACTCGCGCCGGCTCCCTTACTGTCACTTCCCACCTTACCGTATCCCCTTCCGCCCCGTCCATCACTATGGCGGACACCGCGTAGGTTATGCGCCCCGGTTGACTATCCAAAGGAGCGAACCACCAACCGACCGCCGAGTCCTGCCCGATCAACTCCCCATCGAGATACCACGCATAGCTGAGGCTGTCAGATTCCGGATTAAACGGCAGCACTCCAAAGTTGACCAGCGAATCGGGCAGAACAGACAGGTTCAGATCTCTCGGCCAGAAGTCGAGGATCGCCGATCTGACCGCTATCGTCCAGATGACATTATCTCGCGATTCTCCTCGGTACGCCAATCCCTCCATCTGGTAATTCCCGCTTCTGAGGAAATCCACCGTGGCGTGGGTCTCCGAACCCACATCTTCCCTCTCAAAGTTGTTCAGGTCGATCAGCGTCCACTGGTACTGCACCGGATCGCCTTCTACAGCGCGAACGGTGTCGAGAGAGAAGGTTTGGGAAGTTCCGCGGCGGAGGGAAAGGGAGAGAGTGTCAGGGGAGTTAGAGGCGATGAAGAGGTCGCGAACGTTAACCATCCAGCCGATTCCCACAGCCCAATCGCCCGACGTGGCTTGGCAAATCACCGAGAATGCACCCAAGCTATCAAATTGAATCAGCTCAGTGGTATCCTGCCCCAAGCGTGTTCCGTCCATCATCCACTGATAGCCAAGTTCATATCCCTGTTGGTCGCGAGCGCGAATGATAAAGCGAATCGAATTGCCCATCAACACCGTCTGGAGAGAATCTTCGGGTAGCCGATATATAAACTCAGGGCCAAGTATTGCTGGTTCCAGTCGCACTAGCAATCCGTCCGACATAAGCGCTTGATCGCGGTTCAGGAGCGACCCAGCAGCTACAATCACGTCATTATCCTGAACAATCACTGAATTGAGATAATTCCCAGACTCCCTAAGACTACCATCATTAAACTCCAGTGTCCAACGTACTACTCCCTGAGGAGTCGTTCTAACAGCGAATGGAATATAGTTGCGTGGTAACCACCATCCGGCTGGAGGAGTTATCCTCGAACCGACAAAGACAAAACCGCCGTCGCTTAACCTTCTCATCCCATAACAGTAATGCCGTCCGCCATCCAATTGTACTGTCGTACTGAAAGCTTCATTTCCCTCAGCATCTATTTTGTACAACATATAATCACCGTCTGGCTCTCCCCGCTCATCGTCAAATCGAGTAAATCCAGCAACGCCGAATCCTCCTTCAGGTAGTGCGGAAATATCTCTAAACTCTAATGACCGGTTGGCAATCGCATATTGTTGCGTCCAGATTACATTGCCGTCGAAATCTAACTTTCTGAGCCAGCCGTATCTCCTGTTTTCAATCGTAGTAGTACCGGCCATTACGATTCCATCATCCGTTTCACGCATAGCGTATGCGATTGCGGAAAAGAAGGTGCGCCACACCAAGTCTCCGTTTTCATTAATTCTAATTGCAGCGCCGTTCCCTGTTGCAATAAAGTCTCCTTCTTTCAACTCAATAATTGCATAACCTGAGCCTGCTGCATATGTTTGAGTCCATACGACCTCTCTGTCGGGATTAAGTCGAGTCACCCCCAACATTCGATTGCCAATGAGGGCTTCTTGATACTCACCAGTAGTTACCGCGTCGCTATTATCTGCCTCAATTACAGAATGAAGATACCCATATCCGCCAACAAATTCGTCGCTCAGGTCGCCGCCGGGAGTCAGTCTTAGTAGCCATTGGAAGGGTCCAGTTTTCCCGCACACCAAATAGTCATTTTCAGAACAGTGATAGACGTCGCCGAGGTAATCGCTTGTATCCGGTCCGTCGTACATTCTCTGCAAATCAATTTGTGGTTGGGCGCGGAGAGTCGTAATTATTGTGAGGATGAGAATGATTGCAGTGAGGATCCTCATGAAATTCTCTCCAAAATTTGGCGCGGCGAACTGAATGCTCGCCGCGCGGTTCTACTAGCACTAAAGTGAAATTTCAATATTCGTCAGGGTTCTATCTCTGTGTATTCCGATACTCCTTCGGACAAACTGGTATTTGCAGGCACAACTAGCGGCGGTCTTGCCTCATTGTCCCAGATGTATCCTTCATCCTGCCCATCTGAATCATAATCCCAATAAAACCTCACGTACCATGGATTGTGACCACCGTCAGGCAGAAAGCCTGTCCACGTCTGGTTGTTATCTGCAGGAATCAGTTCTACTGGTACACCTATTGGATTCATTCCTGCAGTGTAGAGTTGGGCAGTAACATTCACATCTCTTTGCCAGGGATCTCCAATCGCAAACCATTCAAGAGTCAGTTTGACAGGCCAATTCGCTGCCATCGCCTCCTTTGGCGTCGGCCAGACCAACACCCCCACCGCAATCAGCGTCACCACGACGAGTCCTACGAAGACTCCATTGCGAATTCTTTGAGACATACTGCACCCTATTTCACAAACATCTTCGGCTTCCAAAGCCGCAACCCCGAAAGAGAGTTCGTCAGCTCTGGACGAGCCGACATTAATATATGACACAAAAAAAAGGAATTGTCAAGGGGTAAGGGTAGAAAAGTGCAACTATTTACGCCGCCTCGAAAGGGCTCAAGAGGGTGGTTTGGAAGGCAGTGCGGAGGCGGAACAAACTGAAGTTTGAACTCGAAACTCCGGACACGCTGAAGCTGTGAACTCTAAGCGCACCCCCCCAACGGGAACGGCAGATTGGCTATTTTCAGGCTAAGGTCGGAAGTCCATAAACTGGCGGGACGCCCGTTCTACTGGCGAAATGGACAGGCAGGGACGCCTATCCTCCTGATAAACGAGAAGCGGCGCAGAGAATGTCTCATTGCGCCGCTTCTTTAGTTGAGAGTTGAGAGTTGAGAGTTGAGAGTTAGTACTTGGGAGAATCCATCGTAGCCTTAGACTCAACTTTGACTTCTTCCGGTTCGACGCCAGTCTCTTCGGCGGCGCGAGGATGCATCTCGTTCCATTCGTGCTTGGACATACGGCCGGTGATCCAGGTCCAGCTCATCGGGTATTCCTTGGGGAGGAAGATCACGAAGAAGAAGTGCCAGATCACAATGGCCGAAACAGCGAGGATCGCTTCCCAGAAGTGGATGGTTTCGCAGACGCGCACCAACCAGCCGGGTGCCCAACTCGTTGCAATAGCCGGGAACCAGAGCACCATACCGGTCACGCCCATCACCACAGTTCCCCAGATCAGCGCCCAATACTCGGCTTTGGCGGTGTAGTCATACATTCCGAAGCGGGGAGGATGCTTCTTGAAACCGGCGTAATAAAAAAGGTTGCCGATAACTTCGCCGATGTCGGTGAATTTCGGGATTAACGCCCAGATCAACATTCTGCCACGTTTCGTGAAGAGGACATAGAAAACATGATAAATAGAGGCGAGAACGAGAGCCGCGGCAAGACCACGGTGCGTGAGTTTACGGAGATCTTCAGTCAGGCCGGCGGCGACCAGCAGTTTCGCCCACCAACTCTCGGGGAATCGCAGGGCAAAACCGGTAACTCCCAACCCGATAAACGATACAGCGAGAATGATATGTTGCCAGATTTCAGAAACTGTCATTCTGACAACCGCGGCTTCGCCCATGTGCTTGCGACGGGCTTCCTTCATCGCGTGGATGTAGATCAATAAGTTGTGCAGGAACATTCCGCCGAGGACGAGCGCTATCAGCCAGATGTAGATGATCTTGATATAATCGTGCACCATCAACTTGCCGCGGGCGAGAATGTGGCTATAACTGGCGGCAAACTGGGCGTTGGAGTTTTCGTGACAGCGACCGCAAGTATTGACAACATTCGCCTTGTTGATGGAGGAAGCGGGGTCCATCGCGGTGCGGATGTTGTGTATCATATGGCAGTCCACACAGACTGCGACTGCTTTCCCGCCCCGCTTGATCGCCCAACCGTGATAGGAATCCTCGTAGCTTTCGATCACCTCTGTCGGGAGGCCATATCTTGCTGCCATAGCAGGGTCGGAATGGCACTTGCCGCAGGTCTGCTGGGCGAGATGGGAAGGATTGGTGGTTGCGTCGGGGTCTTTGATGTTCAGGATCAGGTGCTCGTCGTGGCAGTCGGTGCAGGACGGCGAGTCCTTGATACCGAGGGCGACGGCGCGACCGTGGATTGACGAGACGTATTCTTCAGAGGCAACCTGATGACACGTTCCGCAGGTTGTGGCAAGGTTGACTTTGGCAATCGAGCTGGTCGGTTCGGAAGCGCCTTGCAGATTGTGAGTACCGTGACAGTCGGTGCAGACTGCAGGCGGACTCCCTTTTTCGTCTGGCTTGCCGTGCACCGAAGCCGTGTAGCTGGGAAGGCTGATCGGCAGTCGGACAAAGTCGGATGTGACGACGCTGGTGTTGCCGTGACACTTGCCGCAAGTTTGGGGAATGCGGTCGCGATAGACGAGGCTGGCAGTGTCGTTGATCGCTTTGACGTGGTGACCGGTGTGGCAATCGGCGCAAGTGGCGGCGGTTCGGTTGCCGTGGAGTCGCGCCATGCGGTGGACGCTGGTACGATAGGTAGCTTCAACTTCCGTGTGGCAAGCGCCGCAACCAAAGGACTCTTTCTCGCCCGCGTCAGTGACCTGGTGAGTTCTGTGACACGAGAGGCAGTTCATCTTACCCTGTTCGAGGAGGGGCTGGTGAACAGTGCCGACGAACTGGTCGCGATAACCGGCGTGGCATTCGTTACAGGCGGAGATGACGCCTTGATCAAGGTGCGGCTTGTGAGTCGCATGGACGTCGTGACAAGAAGAGCAACTCATGACGCCGCCAGAAGCGATGGCTTCGCGGTGGGCGCCGGTTTCGACTTGCTTCATCGCGCCGGAGTGGCAGCTTTCGCAGAGCTTGTTGACTGCGCCGGTGGAAGGCGGAAGGGCGGCGGAGTGAGTCGCATGGCAGCTTACGCAACCGGGGGAAGGCTTGCCAGCTTTGGCGGCGACAGCGTGAACCGAGCCGTCGTAGCGACCGGTTTCGCCATCGTGACAGCGACGACAGGCGTTTTCAGCGGTGCGCAGGTTGAGCGGTTCGATCTGGTGAGGGTTGCCTCCAGCGGCATGACAGGCGGCGCAGTCGGGGGCTTTGGCTGAGCCGGTGGCGAGAGCCTTGCCGTGGAAACTTCCGACGAACGACTTACCGGCGGCGTCGTGGCACGAGGCGCAATTCACCTTCTCGTAGTTCTTGAAGTGAGGCGCGTCGTCATAGTTGGCAGGTTGACTGTGGCAGTCGGAGCAGGAGAGTTCTTTGTGAACGCTCGACGCGAAAGCTGCAGGACTGACCGCAGCGGATTTGCCAGTGGAAGTCGTAAGAGTCTGATCTTCATGACAGACGAGGCATTCCTCGTTGGTCATGGCGGGGGCGCGCGTGGCTGATATCAGCATCAAGCTGAAGATTGCCGCCCAGAGACTCGTTTTTCCGAAATGAAGCCGGTTCATAGCCGCCTTGTGAATTCTCGTGCTTGTGAAGCTGTCGAACGTAGTCTCGGCAAACCTTATGCCAATCAATTCGACCACTCTCCAAGCGTTGACGTCGCGATAACATTAGACAATTTTGTGGATAGTCGCGCAAGAGCGTATATTACCGCATAGGATGTTCGATGTGCGACGTGCGATGTGTGGAGCCCAAACTGCGCTCAGTTACAATTTACCCACACAGCCTTTTCTAATGCAGTTCAACGGTCACTTCAGATAGTTGTGCGGGTACCCAATCGGGAGACGGTTCCCCAATAGGGAATGGATACAATTTACAATTCATTTGGTAGAATACAATGTCCGAAACAAATACAAAACCGCCGTTCAATGGGCCGACCATTCGATTTCTCTTTAATGTGTGCAACGATCTGGCCGCGACGAAGAACTTCTATGTCGATCTGATCGGCATGAAGGTGACTCAATACGAAGAGGAATGGGGCTATCTCAATATACAGTGCGACGGGTTCGAGTTCATGTTCTTCAAGTCGGAGAAGGGTGATCTGTCTGTGGCGGAACGATGGGCGAGCCAGCCGGGATACGAAGGGGGGGCTCTCGAGGTTATGTCATGGGCGCTCTTTATCCCGGAAGATCAGTTTGCTGACGTCGTTAAGAGACTAAAAGTAGGCGGCGTCAAGCTGTTCAAGGAGGCGCCAGAGTGGCGTCAGAAGAGTTACTGGGGCTTTACGGTGATGGACCCGAATGGCGTGACGGTGGAGGTCTATACGACGCCCAAAGAAAAACCTGAATCAAATGAATGGATAGAATGACCGAAAATATCGGCAATGCGGCAACATACGAGGTTCTCTTCACCGACCTGAACTCCGAGGGCGATGGAGTAGGGAGACTGGCGGACGGACGAGTCGTGATGGTCGAGGGAACGCTGCCGGGAGACCGGGCGACCGTCGGGCTGATTTCGACTGCCAACTCCAAAATCGCTCGCGGGGAAGCAATCGATCTGCTCTCGGCGTCGGTGAACCGCAAGGAACATCTCTGCCCACACTACGCGGAGGGATGCCCCGCGTCGCCTTTAGGAGTACTCAAGTATAAGGCGGCGTTAGAGTGGAAGGTTAATCACCTGAAGGAGACGTTGCGTCGTGTTGGCGGCGTATCGGTTGAGCCGGAAGAGTGCATCGCGTCGCCAAGCGGCTGGCGGTATCGGGATCGGGTTGAGTTAGCGGTGGGGATGGAGGAGGGCGTCTGGAAGATTGGATACAGGAAAGAGTTGGGGATTGCGCCGATCCATAACTGCCTTTTAGCGGACGACCGGATCGGACAGTGTATCAAGACACTCTCAGCGGCGCTGACTAAGACCAGCGCGAATCAGAAGAGCGAGGATCCTGGGGGGGCGGTCGTTCGCCTTAGGGTGGGTGATATTGGCAGAGTTGTAGGAACGCTTTATATTGCATCGCTTCAGCCGGGGGTAAAGTTCTGGGGAGAATGGTTGCGACAGGGAAATCTGGCGGGTTGGGAGATTCGCAAGGTCGATTCGATGGAGTCGCGGCATGGCGATTCAAAGATACTTGTCGCTGAGGGTGTGCGGAGCGTAACCGTTCATGCCGGGGACGCGCAGGTGACGCTGCCAGCGGGGGCATTCACGCAGGCGAATCAATCGTTGAGGAAGAAGCTTGCAGAGGAAGCGCTGAGGAGAATACCGGTGGCGGGGAGATTACTCGATCTCTACAGCGGCTATGGAGCGTTCAGTTATGAATATGTAAGGTCGGGGGGGAGCAGTCTGGCGATAGATAGCGATAGAAGCTCGATAGAGGCTGGACGAAAAGCGGTAGATGGCAGGCGGATCGAGTTCGTAATTGGCAATCTGAACAATTCGCAGGCAATAAGCGCTATCAAAGGGACTTTTGATGCGGCTCTCGTCGATCCACCTTATGGCGGATTGAGCAAGGCGGTATTGAGTTGGCTGCAGGCAAAGGGACCTCGGCAGCTTGTCTATCTTTCCTGCCATCCGGCTGCGTTGGCGAGAGATTTGAAGGGATTGGCAAAGTACGTAATAGAGTCAGTTCAACCGGTAGATATGTTTCCGCAGACGCCAGATTTGGAGACTATTGTGAGGATGAAGAGAGGGTAGGGTAACGGAAAGAAACCCGCACAGCCATTACACTCTTATTTGTTTAGCGCCCTAATAGCTGTGCGGGTTACTCGGTTGAGTGGCGTCTCGCCTGTGGACGGGCAGAGACGCCCATCCTCCTACCGGCAGGGACGCCGGTGCTACCAGGCGTTAAACAATGCTTCCACTTCAGATCTCATTGGAATGCCGAACCGCCCGGAGAGCTTTCGCGTCGAGAGCGCGGCGGCGATGTTGGCGAAGCGGATACGGCGCTCGATATCCCAACCTTCCAGTAGTCCGTAGATGAATCCACCATGAAACACATCTCCAGCGCCGGTCGTGTCAACAACATTGGTTATCTCAATGCCCGGAACGAATCCTTCGCCCTCAGCGCCATAATAAATTGCTCCCCTTTCGCCGATAGTGACTACCGCGACTTTCGATCCCGCCTCAACTAACAGCCTCGCCAGTTGTTCTGGAGAAGCTCCCAGCGCAAAGGTATCAGCGACGTCGCGCGATACAACGGCGTAGTCAGTGAGGGCGAGCATCTCCCTAAAGCGCGGTCGAGCGGCGCCAGCGTCGAGGATGGTGAGCACTCCGGCTTGACGCGCAAGATGAAGCGCCTTAATCGTTGCTTCGACCGCTCTTCCGTCAGCCAGAAAGACTTTGCAAGCAGTTGGGAGACGGACGTCCAGCTCAGATTCATCAGGGAAGCGGAATCGGGAGGCGTCGAGCGCAACAGTGCGTGAGCCGTCCGATGGATCGATCCAGATGTAGGCGCGAGCCGTCTTAACATCGGGATCGACGAGCATACCGCTAACGTCAACTCCCTCCTCCTCTAATCCGAGCGCAACCATCCGACCATCGGGATCGTCGCCGACTTTACCAACAAATCGAACAAGTTTTCCCCATTTGGCAATTGTCTGGCAGGCAGTGGGAACCGGGCCTCCACCAACGATCAACGACTGGACGACGTCCCCTTTCTTCCCCTTCTCAGGAAATGGCGAAAGCAGGGCGAGATAATCGGCGCAACAATGGCCGAAGCCGAAGAGATCGATATTAGATGGAGGCGTCATAGTGTCAACCACGGAAAGTTGACACCTTGCGCCAGGTCAACTAAGGATGGAGAAACAGAAAAATCGTTCATCACTTGATGAGGAGAGCTTTGGTTGTTTTAACGCCGTGGTCTGTTTCGAGACGAATCCAATAGAGCCCGGTCGGTAGATTCAGGGCGTTTAGAACGGTAGTATGCCTACCCGCCTCGAAGTGATTATCGACAAGCAACATCGCTTCCCGACCGGCGAGATCGTAGAGCGACAGCTTTATCCTACCCGCCTCCGGGAGGGAGAACTCAAGTTCGGCGCGAGAGTTGAACGGGTTTGGGAAGGGTGCGCTGAGGATCAGGAGTGTCGGAATCAGATTGTCACTGACACCTCCCCCATCGATCTTTGTGACGGCGAAGCTATCAGTACGATAGGTTAAAGCGCCTTCGACCATCTTCACGACGGCGTCTCTTTCACCCGATCTGTCTCGAATACGAAGAGTCAGTTCCGCGCCTTCGGTTGCGCCATCGATCTCTGGCGTGAGCGGATCGTCGCCCCAAACGGCGATTCCGGCTAATCCGTATTGCACCACGCCGCAACCCACTAACCTTGTGTCGCAATAGGCGGCGACATCGAGACCGTCTTCGGCATTGGAGGCTTTAACGAGGAGGCTCATGTTGCGACCGGTAGGAATGGGAACCGGGT
>Ga0247842_10005574_pt1 | contig 14846 bp, 10 predicted proteins | sample LaCruzMarch2015__3_FD_192411 | JGI IMG/M metagenome (GOLD analysis project Ga0247842, IMG submission 192411) | Freshwater microbial communities from meromictic Lake La Cruz, Castile-La Mancha, Spain - LaCruzMarch2015_19m | ecosystem: Environmental > Aquatic > Freshwater > Lake | place: Spain...
TCTCCGCCTCCGCAGTCACCAGCGTCGCCTCAAACCGATAGCAGTTAGACAACCCTTCCTCCCCGTGAAAGCGCACCACCCCGAACGTCTCCGGGGCCAATGCCTCCGAGGTAAATGAATATTTCCTGTCCGTATCATCCGCCATGATTTAATCCCGCATAAGGAATAACATCCTTCATTACACCATCGTTTCCAGGATCGCCATTTTGACCCGTTCCGCTCGTAAATGAGTGATATTTGCCGCAGCTTTGACATTGCTTACCGCAGCTTTGTACACCGATGCCCTTGTCTTGGCAGTTAGCGCCGTCATCGTTACCTCGTTTGCCGTTGCCGCTGCTTCATTCGCAATAACCTGTGATTGAACCACCGCCGCTGTCGCCGCTTCGCCTACAGCCTGGGTCTTTGCCGCTACGACCTCGGTCTTTGTTGCAATTGCCGCGGTTTGGACACCGATTGCATTCGTATAGGTGCCGGCAACCCTTGCCTTCATCGCCTTCATTTTGGTCTTCAACGCAGCGGCGTCCACCTTGTTACCCACTGCCCGCTGAACAGCGCCCACTGCCTGAACAGATTCTCCCGTGACCAATACGTCCGATCCCACCGCCTTCTGCCGGAAACCGATCCATTTCGTCTGTTCGGCGCCACACTTTTTTTCGAAAAGCATGGGGAAGTTAAAGCGAAGGCCAATGGTCGAGTCCAAACGGAGCCCCCCAACAAACTTATTGTCATCAATGAGGGTCATAGCGGTGTTCTCACCGATAATCAGGGTGTTGGCGGTGTTGGCGGTAATGGATATGAGCCCGGAGGTATAGAGGGTGTAGCCGTACTTGCCTCCCGAGTTGATGTCCGGATTGGACCAGTCTACGGGGGGGTCGTTGGGCTGCCCGAGACGCACAAAGGTCTGGGTGGCGGGGGAATTGAGGAGAACCCGCTCCTTCCCAGCCTGATCCTCCATGTGAAACTCGTTGCCACTGGCTGAGACCAGACGCGCCTTCGTCTGGTTATCGGCATTTACCAGCGAGGGACTGCCCGGATTGGGTGCAGCCCCGGCAATGATAGGCCGGTCCGGGTCCCCGTCGATGAAGGCAAGAAGGACCTCCGTATCCTTGTGGAGGGGGAAATGCATCCCGTGATCGGACCCTGCATAGGGCTGCATCATCCGTACCCAGGCGGAGGCCTTACCATCTCTCCGTCCCGAAGTGTCAAAGGGCAGGATGATCTTGTAGCGGCCCTGCTCGTCCAATTCCGCATACTGTCCGGAACCGGCGGCATCGACTTTCGCATTGATCAGCCCATAAATCCTGGCCTTGGGTGTTTTTCGTTCCGGGCGAAACTGGATGTCCGCAGGAAGGACTGTGAAAGAGTTACGGTACCAAGTCTCCTGCTCCCCCTCCGCCAGCGTCGTCCCCAGACCGGAGAACATATACCCCACCTGATTTCCCTCATGAATAAGTCTAACCGTCAGGTAGCCCTGGTTGAAGCTATCCCGATAATGGTCCTGGAGATCAAAGGTGTAGCCTGGCCGCAGATAGGGGACGGTCGACTCTCCGTCAAACCGCCGCTCCCAGCAGAGGATCTCTTCCGCACGGATTTTTGCCAATGCGGAGCCTTCCTCGGGCGTGCGAAAATGTTCTCCGTAAATATAGACGTCTCCTTGGCCTTGGGGATGAACCTCCGCTGTCGCCGTCAGATCCTGGGACGGCTGCCGGTAATTATAATCCTTTAAAATAACCGACCGGGGCAGAAATTGCTGCCTACAGAAAAAGGCCCCGATAATCTCGTCCCGATGACCATCTTCCAATCCGGAGGGGGGAGAATAGGTCAGAGTATTACCCTGAACCATCTCCACATGGACAACCCGGCTATCCGTAATTATTAGTTTTTCTCGTTTCTCCTCCTGCTCAAAATAGTAGTACATGCCTTCTCTTTCCAACCACCGAGAGATAAAATCGAGATGACTTTCGTCACACTGGCAGACATACTCCCAATGCTTGTAATCATTCTGAAGGCGCAACTCGTAATCGAGAGAAGTCAGCCCGCCATCCTCCAGGCATGCCGCCACAATCTCCGGAACCGTCTTGTCCAGAAAAACCTGATTGTGCTTGGTCATGGCGAGCCAGGATAGACGGGGGATCAGATGGGCCCGGTAATAGACGAATTCACCGACCGCGTGAAGCTGCTCGAATGCTTTCAACGCCCCGTGGAAAAGAATCGGGCCGCCTTCTCTGTTGATGGCAAAACTTGCGGTATTCATGAGGATTTCGCGCAGATCGATGGAAGTCTCCTTGGAAATCAGGAGTATATCAAAGTCATAACAGGCAGATAATCCTTCCGTTCCCTGGAAGCGGACGACACCGAAGGTATCGGGAGGAAGGATACCCGAGGTAAAAGCAAATTTTCTATTCATTTGTTCGTTCATAACCTAATGAAAGGAGATGATGAAATCATATTGTACTCAAGTATTTTCTTCGGGGTTTGCATTTTACTGACAAGGAAGATAAAAATATAACCGGTCATCCACCAATAATGCGACCTTTCATCCGCTGTTCATTATTATACCTTGATAACAAAAATTGCAACTTTGTATTGTATGAAGAATTGTTATTTTGACCTCGTAAACCCGGGCCAAACAAGACCTTTCTCATCAACGTACAGAAGTTCCTGATCACGCAGTCTGCTCAAGTCTCGCTGTTTGGTTTTGTCGCCAAGCTTGGCATAGAGCGCCTCATGCCAGGGTGCGCGACGCAGTTCGTCTATCGGCAATGGTTTGCCACGTTCCATAACTTGGGTCAGAATGGCATATTGACGCAGATTAATTTCTTTTGTATCCCGCAGATGCTTGATGTGCGATTCAAACAACAACCATGGGTAGTGTCGCCCACATGGGTCACAATGTTTTTCGGGTTACTCCGTATCAGACCAGGCTGGTTGTACTTATGGGGAATACCATCGGTAATGGCGGCATGTATCTGTTTAATATTGCCGCCTCACGCTCATCTACGCCGACTTGGAATGTAAATGGACCGAATCGTGAGGTTTCTATCCGTTCCCTTATATCATCAGGCAATTTTTTGTCTCCCGAAATGTCCAGCTAAATTCTTTTGTAACACCATACAGATACAGTATATTTTAAAATTATCAAGTAGAATTTGTCCGATAATATGTCCGTCATTCACGAAGGAAGATTAAGCACATCCTCCGTCTCCACGGTGCTTGCCATCAGCGACCGGAGGAGGCGCTCTTTCAATCGCATGTTTGGGCATATTCGGGTGACACCATTAATTATTCTATCAGAAAAGGTCCGCCAGGGGCGTCCGAAAAAAGGCCTCCAGGGGGAGGCCAGCGGGTCCGATCAGATGCCGCCGCTGGACCGGGTAAAGGCGGGAAAAGAGCTCCAGGCCCGACGCCGTTTGTTTTTTCCGGTTGGTTTCCACTTCCAGGGTCGCCAATTCATTCCCTCTGACCAGGACAAAGTCCACTTCCCGGTTCTGCCCCGCCCAATAATAGACGGAGATATCGGTTCCCGCGGCGGCGTGTACACAATGGGCCCCCACCGCCGTTTCCACGACCCGTCCCCAGAGGTCCGGGTCTGTCCGGGCCAGGCTGAAATCCTGGTCCGCCCGGGCCGTGATGAGGGCCGTACTCAGGGCGAGGAGCTTCGGGCTGGAGGCCCGCTGACGGTCCTTCCCTTCTCCTGGGCCGGTATATTTCGGCAGCCCCGCCGCGAGCCCCGCTCCTTGGAGCAACCGCAGATAATGGGCCAGGGTCGTCGTATTGCCGGCCTCGGGAAGGCGGGCGAGGAGGTTGCGATAGGAGAGGACCTGACAGGAATTGTCGCAGGCAATGGCAAAAAGGTCATGGAGAAGGGTCGGTTTGTCCACCCGCGTTGTCTGCATGATATCCCGGGAGATGGAGGTTTCCACAAGCAAATCACTGATATAGCGGACCCACCTCTTGGGGCTCTTCATGAGTTCCGCCGCCTCTGGATAGCCGCCGAAATAGAGGTATTGATTCAGGGTCATCCCGAAGGTCGCCGCCATTTCCGGAAAAAGCCCCGGCGTGACGGGGATCAACTCAAAGCGCCCTGCCAGATTTTCCGTGAGCCCCCGCTCCATCGGCAGGGACGAGGAACCGACGACGAGAACCTGCAGATTCAGACCAGTGGCGGTATCCTCGTCCCACAGGCGTTGCACCGTCTCCGCCCAGCAAGGTATCCGCTGGATTTCCTCGATCACCAGGAGTCCTCGGTTGCGGAACCGATTCAAATCGACTTTGGCCCGCCCGTTGCGCCACTGCGTCTCCAGCCAAAGAAAATCCTTCCCCGCCCGTCCTTCCGTCGAGATGTACCACTTGGGAAGCTCTATCTCATCGAGAAGCTTGCGGACAAGGGTGGTCTTCCCCGTTTCCCGGGGACCACTCAATATCTGGAGGAAGCGCCGCTCCCCCCGCAACCGCTCCAGTAACAATTTATATGCTTGATCTTTATACATTTTGTGCCTTATTCAATTACGTCCAAAATTATGAGCACTAATGCTCTTTTGATTGAGTAAAGTCAAGGACTGATATGCCTGCCGGCGTCACCAGGGCGGCGTAATCAAAAGGGCGTAATCAGGGACTTCATCAAGCATCAAATGACAATTTCATGTCGCTTTTTTATAATTGAAGTGTTTTCATCGAGGCTCCACAATGAAAATTTGACATTATGAAGAGTTTGATCTAACGTTCCGACGCTTTAATATAGAAAGGCAACGAACAATGAATAATTCATCAGATCACCAACCAATAAACAGGACGTGGGACGCCTTTGCACATGCCACCGAGTATGTTACCGACTCCGCGCAACGATCAATCCTCTTTGCCGACGCCCTGCGCAGGCGCGGCAACACATATATCGAGCACCTGAAAAATGGACAGCCTCCCGTATTGACTTTCAAGTATGAAATGATCCTGGACGGGCGGGAACTCAAGAGACCCGTCAATTATTCCCTGGTCCGGATCAATGACCGGAGAGCCGAACAACGTACCCAGTCAGAAAAAGAAGCCGATCGCCTTAAGGAACTCCGCGGAAAGAAGGAGTTCCTGCCCAAACGGCCGATTGTCATTATCGATCCCCGGGCCGGTCATGGACCGGGAATCGGAGGCTCCAAAAGAAACTCGGAAATCGGGATGGCCCTTGAACATGGCTACCCGGTCTATTTTATTCTTTTCTATACGAACCCGATGCCCGGTCAGACCCTGAGTGACGTAGAAGCGGCGGAAGCGCGGTTCATCGAAGAAATTGTCAAGCTTCACCCCTACGCCGACGCCCCGGCGATCATGGGCAACTGTCAGGCGGGCTGGGCCGCCGCCCTCCTTTGCGCCGATCGTCCCGACATTACCGGCCCCCTGATTCTCAACGGGGCGCCCCTGTCCTACTGGGCAGGCGTGGAAGGAACCAATCCCATGCGCTACCGGGGAGGACTGAGCGGCGGATCATGGATGGTATCGCTATTAAGCGATCTGGGAAATGGAAAATTTGACGGCGCCAACCTGGTATCCAACTTTGAAGCCCTCAATCCGGCCAATACCATCTGGACCAAGCAATATAATGTCTATAAGAACATCGACGAAGAGGTGGAGCGCTACCTAAGTTTCGAAAAATGGTGGGGCGGTTTCTTCCTTATGAATACGGAAGAGATAGAATTTATTGTGAACAATTTGTTTGTGGGTAACAAACTGGAAAAAGGGGAGGTGGAAATCCGCCCGGGAACTAACATCAATCTCCGGAATATCGAAAGCCCCATCATCGTCTTTGCTTCCCGGGGCGATAACATTACCCCTCCCCAGCAGGCTCTAAACTGGATCACCAAAGTCCACCCGACCACTGAGAGCATTAAAAAGGCGGGGCAGGTGATCATTTACATTATCCATGAAGATATCGGTCATCTGGGCATCTTTGTCTCGGCAGGCGTGGCCCAAAAGGAACATAAGGAGATCATCGCGAGTTTCGATATGATTGAATACCTCCCGCCGGGTCTCTACGAGATGATCATCGACGGCGACATCAAAACCGGCGATGTTGAAACCCGCTTTGAGGAGAGAACAATCGACGACATCCTGGCCATGGATGACGGTGTCCAGGACGAGGAAAACTTCTGCGCCGTTGACAGAATGTCAGAATTGCTTAATAATCATTATAAGGTGTTTTGCCGGCCATGGATTAAGTTCTGGTCCACGGAACTGACCGGTGAGATGAACCGCCTCCTCCACCCGCTGCGTTTAAAACGTTATCTGATCTCGGACATAAATCCTTTCCTCCGTCCGCTCCAATATGCTGCCTCCTCCGTGAAAGCAAACCGCAAGCCGGCAAAGCCGGATAATCCCTTTGTTGAGTTTGAAGCCGGCTTTTCAGATTTTATGATCAAATGGCTAAACCAATACCGCGATGCGCGGGACCGTCGCATTGAATGGAAGTTCCGGGCTATCTATGAAAATCCCCTTGTCCAGTTCTTCTGCATGCCCACTGCGGACGAAAACGGCGGAGCGTCTGCGGCGACAGATGGCTTAACGGAAGACAAGCGCTGGGCGGCCCTCGAGGAAGGCGGTGTCGCCGAGGGTTTGATCAGGATTATCATGGCTGTCTCTCGCAAAAATTACATCATTAAGCGACGTCTGTTTGAAGTGGGACAGGAAATAGCTACGACTCATAAAGTATTGAACAAGATCAGACCGGCCCAGTTTAAACGGATCGCCCGTCTCCAGGCGCAAATACTTCAGGCCGATGAAGACGCCGCCCTCAAGGCCCTGGGCAAACTCATCAAAACAAAAGGGGACCGGGAAGAGGCCCTTTCCATCGCCAAACGAATCGCTATGGCCGACGGGAAGTACGAGGATGGAGAAAAAGCGGTGGTTGATAAAATCCAGAAAGGCCTTGAACTAAACAAGTCGAAATCGCCCGTTAAATAGAGGGAGTGTCATCGTACTAAGAGCATGGCCTGCGGGCCATCAGCTTTGGTTATTTGATTTGGCGTTCTTGTGCATATACATCAGCCTGTCTGCCTGAGACAAAAGTACATCCAGAGACTCGGGAGATTCGGGGGCATAGGCGACCGTGCCCCAACTCAGGGACAGCTTGTATCTTCTGGTTTCCTTTGCATTGTACTCATTGATATTCTGCTGAAGGCGCTTCAAGAAGACGGCGGGATCAACATCCGCGGCCTCGATGGAAAGAACAACAAACTCGTCTCCGCCGATGCGGGCAATAATATCGGATTCTCGGAATGTTTGGCGCAGGATATGCGCCGTATCAACGAGAACCTTGTCTCCTTGCTCATGGCCGAGGCAATCGTTTATCCATTTGAAGTCGTCACAATCAAGGTAAGTGAGGACCAAATGCATCTTTGATCTGGTTGCCGCCTTAACCTGCTGCTCCGCAAGGGCAAAAAATCCGCGCCGATTGTGAATACCTGTCAGCAAATCATGGAGGGACGCCTCTCGCAGTTCTTCTTCCAGCTGCTTGCGGTCGGTGATATCGCGAACAGTAGCTATTATTTCCATCCGATCTGCCGCACCATTCCATACCTTCTTGCCGCTCAACTCAACCCACTTATACGACCCGTCCTGGCAGATCGCCCGGTATTCAACTTTGGCATCTTTACCCAACGCCATTTCCGAAGCTTTTTTCAAGGTCTCATGAACAATTGGCCGATCATCGGGGTGCACACGATTTAATCCGGAGTTACCGATTATTTCCTCAGGATTATAACCGAGCATGAACCGCATCGCCTCGGAAGCAAAGAGCAGCTCGCCGGTTAGACTGTAACGGGCCACATAATCCGATGTATTTCTGACAAGAAAGCGATACCGCTCTTCGCTTGCCCGGAGCTCGTCTTCCCACCGCTTGCGCTCGGTGATGTCTGTCATTACTGTCAGCAAATACTTTTCATATTTGAGGTTCATCATGACAGCATTAAATAATCCTTCTATCAACGCTCCGTCTTTTGATCTGACTTTCATTTCGAGGTTTTCGACGCGGCCCTTTTTATTCAATTCTTTAAAAAATGCTCTTCTTTGCTCTTCTGTAATGAATCCTATGCCTGTCGCTGTATTTCCGACGACTTCATTCCGCTTACGTCCCATAAATCTAAGAAATGCATCACTGACCTCAACGAATCGTCCTTCTTTCAAGGTCGTGATGCCAACTGGCACCGAACTTTGCAGGAATGCTTTTGTGAACTTTTCATGATTTACTCTTGTTTCCTTGATTTCTTCCTCGAAATCTTTCAATTCAGCTACACGTTTACGTAGCTCATTCAGTTCTTCGATCAGTTGTTTCTTGGTTTTCTGGTCATCTTTCATGAGAAGTCCTCAATGTATGATTCACCGGGTTAGCGTTCTGTTGGTAGATATTTTTCACAGTTATCCTTTCCGCCAGCGCGAATCCAGAATGACCACGCGGCCGTGATCATTTTCGCCACGGATCAGGCGACCGATGCCCTGTTTCATCTTGATAGTGGCTTCATAGCGGTACCGGTGATTATATTCTGCCGGAGTCATGATCTGCTTGCGGGCTATTTGCAGAGGTTCGGAGGGGCTGGCATAGGGGATCCGGGTAATGATAACCTGGGTTAGGGTGTCGCCCTTGAAATCCACTCCGTACCAGAAGGTATCAACTCCGAAGAGAACAGTCTCTGTCACCTCGCGAAACTCGTCACAAAGATCGGCTGTCGAGGCGCCCCTCCGTTGCACAAGGAGAGGGAATCCCATGGCCTCGATCTCGTCGCCAAGACGTTCCGTAACCGCTTCGAGGTCGCCATAGCTGGAAAAGAGAACCAACGTCCGTCCCCGGTTGCGTTGAATCAACTCCGGCAATATTTTGACCGTCGCAGCCAGCCAGAGCTGTTTATTGCTGTATCTGCCGTTGACGGCATCAGGGTGAACAATAATCTCCATAACCTCCGGAGGAAAGGGAGAAGATATTTCGGCAAAGCGGAAAGCCCGGAAGACAGCATGTTCTTCATCCAGACAAAAAGGGCGGTCCAGTCCCATAATGCGGCTAAAAGAATCAAAACTGCCGGCATTGCAGATAGTGGCCGCCGTGTAGATAAGCCCTTTTGTATCGCCGTAGAAGTTTTGCCGGATGTGCTCGGATACATCCACGGGGGTGGAATCGAGAGACCAGTGCTTGACAAAAAGCTCAAAGGCGGCGGTGCGGTTGGACGCCGCCACCATTGTTACCATCTCCTTGAGACTGTTGGCCTGATCATTGAGGACATTCCGGGCATTCTTCATTCTCTCCCGGGTGCGACTCTGTATCTTTAAAAGCCGGCAGTTGTCATCTTTTTTGAGCCAGTCCAGATGCTCCGTAATGCGCAGAATTATCTCCTTTAGGGCCTGAAGATGGGTTTCAATATGTCCATTCCGGTAGACGTCATCACTGGTAGGCAGACATTGTACCACTTGGCCGGCTCCGTTATTTGCCTTTATCATTCTCAATGCACGAGCTAATTGTGATATTTCGCCTATGAGATCTTCGATGGCCTTCAGCGCCCCCTCCACATCGCGCGCATTTTCTCCCACCGACCGTTCTTTGAGCTTGTTTAGCGCATTGCGTAGATGATCCACCGCACCGGTGATATCCCGGGAGTTGATCTCAAGACCGTAGGCGTTGCGACACGCTTGCTCAAAATGGTTTGCCTCATCGATGATAAAAATCTTAAACACTTTACTGAAGGCGGGATCATACCCCAAGAGGGCCAGCTTGTGATGATTGGTAATCACCAGCCGGGCCGCCCGGGCCTCGGAAGTAACAATCTGGGCGGGACATTGAACGTGGGACGCATCGCAGCCGCTCTGGGCGGAGGCTTCGCGATGAAGCTCGGTTAGAAACTGACCGCCGTCGAGGGCCTTACGGACTCGTTCCCCGATCCGGTCGCCATCGGTCTCCCGAAAATGGTAAACAAGATTGACGCAATACAACCAGGCGAGGAGCGCCGCGCCCCGCCATGAATCATCATAGACATGGTCCAGCTTCCAGGCGCAAAGATAATTTGACTTTCCTTTCAGGAGGGTTACCGTAATTTTCCCGTAAGATTTGATCGCCCTTTTCAGGAAAGCCACCTCCCGGGCAAGAATTTGGTTCTGAAGGCTTTTGGTATATGTGGAAATGACCGCCCGGGCTTCGGGATTGCGATCCAGAAAGGCGAGTATGGGCAGCAAATAGCCCTGGGTCTTGCCCGTACCTGTCCCGGCCTCGATAGTCAGGACGGCCGCGTCGTTCAGGGCTTCGGCAACATGACGGGCGTATGCCACCTGGCTGGGCCGATAGACAAAATCACGGACCTCCCTGGCTATTCCTTTATAAATGCCATCAAGAGAGCCAATGTCGATCTGGCGGTGGGGAGTAGTCGCAGCGACGGCGCGCCCTTTTTTTGTTTTTGATTCCTTCAGAAAGCCGAGCCAGTTTGCCGTGTCATCGTCCCGGGGGATGCTGAAAAGGTCGCCGAAATAGTCGGCGAGTTGCTGGATCAAATGCAGAAAAACATTTCCGAATAAGGTGTCGCTTTTTGCCAGGTAATAACGCAGGGCGGCCGCCCTGGGTAGCTCTTTATCGTTGAGCTGGTAACTGCAGATATGGCGAATCAGATCAACAGCCAGCTTTGCCGCTTCCACTGCTGTGAAGGATATCCGTTGCCGTGGTTGGCGGTTAAGGTGCTCCCACAAGAACTTCGGAGAAAAAGAATCAAGGGCGGGAAGAAAGAACTCAAGGGCAAAGCCGATATCAACGATCCGCCTCGTCCCGCAAAGTTTCTTCAGATCCGGGAGATTGTCTCCTTGGGGCCATGCCAGCACAAAAGGGGCGTCCCCCAAAAAATCATGGAGATTGCGGATAACCGCACACGCCTCTGGAGCCGTCTCCAGCTCCTGCCGGGACAGATTGGAGTGATACCTGTCTCTTGCGGTAAAAAAACGATACCGGACCAGGGAGGAAAATGTTTTTCCGGGGCTACCGGGTTGAAGAACAATGACGGCCACGGCATATACTCGATTTCCTCCGTCGTCTTTGGTCCCCGTATGAGCAAAGACAACGGGAATGTCCCGAATCTCTCCGTGGCAGGAGTTCAGCATGGTGTTAACCTATAGGATTATGTAAAATTTTCAAGATATTACTTTCGGTTGGTCGATGCATAGCGGGTTCGATTTTGCCTGTCAATGGATATTTTGATGCTCTGAAGGAAACACGGATGGATGATGAACCTGTGAAGCTTAACTTGCCATCACTTTTTTGTGACTTATAGATTTTACCATCTGCGATCCTTCGCCCAGCGAGCGGGCCAGGGTCATGAAGTGATCGGGCAGGGGGATGTCTCGTTCCGTGATCAGGATGCCAAGATCTCTTGCCTGGGTGAGCATGACGGGATTTTCTATGCCTTCCTGGCTGTCGCAGAGAAACTGGACACGCAGGGCGTCCGTAAGGGGGATTCTAAGTTCGGGGTAGTCATTGGCAATCCTTTTCAGCTCCTCTTCAATGAGAGGCCGGTTGGTTATTGCAAAGGATAAAAAAGGCTCTTCATGATTCGGTGTACAGAACAGCTCATTGATCATGGCGCCGGTAAGTTGACTGATAAATGCTCGTTCCTGATGGGGATGGTGTTCGGCCAATCCGTTTCTCGTGACTTTGAAGAGGACCATTTTGATGATATGAATTCCTTCTCTCAGGATGGGGATCAGTCTGTTTTCCAGTTTCATCGCACCGCTCTTGTTATCGTCCGTCATCCAAAATGCCATCACACTTTCTGCTTCCCCATGGAAAAAGGAGGAAGCCTTTATCACAATTGACATTATTTGGAGGCTGTTAAAAAATGTCCAGATGCAAGGCCTCCGAAATCCTGAGCCGTGAGGCGTACTTAGCGGTACGTTGAACGGCGAAGCGATGAGGGAAACGCAGCAGATGGACGTTTTTCAACAGCCTCCTAGACGTTGAAGCGGAAGGAAATTATATCGCCGTCCTGAACGACATACTCCTTTCCCTCTAAACGCAGCTTACCGGCGGCCTTGGCAGCGGCCATGGTTCCGCCGCAGGAGATGAACTCTTCGTAGCCGATTACCTCCGCCTTGATGAATCCCCTTTCAAAATCCTTATGAATGGCGGCGGCGGCCCGCGGCGCCTTTGCCCCTGCCGGAATAACCCATGCCTTGACCTCGTCCTCCCCCACGGTGAAATAGGTGATCCTTCCCAGGAGCCGAAAGGCGGCCTGAATAATCCTCACAAAGGCCGGCTCAGCCATATTTAGGGAATCCAGGAACTCCCGCTGCTCGTCCGGTGAGAGTCCCGCCATTTCCGCTTCCAGCTCACCGCAGATACCAATCACGTGATCGGTCAGGCCGGCCTCTTTTTGAAACGCCGCCGTTGCTCCGAGACGTTCCTCCGTAACATTGAGGACTACCAGCTCCGGTCGCAGGGACCAGAAAGAAAAGCTCCTCAGGGTTTGGCGTTCTTCGGCAGTCAGAGGAAGATCTCGTAGGGGCTTGCCCTGTTCAAGCTGGGTCTGGAGGCGGGGCATCAACTCCACTTGAATAAGCTCCGCAGGTTTCAGAACCTTTTGGGGGACTTTCTGGAGGCGCTCCCGGCGGTTTTCCACCACCATGAGGTCGGACAGGATAAGTTCATCCTCAAGGCGGCGCCACCGCTCAATCATTTCCGGCAGGTCGGCGGCGGAAAATCCATCCACCACATGGAGGAGACCATCGGCCCCGGAGAGGGTCTGGCGAACAGTTTCCCATGCCTTCTCTCCTTCGGCATGGACATCCACGAAGGGCGCCTTGGCGGGAGAAACTTTGGCGGGATGAAATATCGCCACCAGCCGGTCAAAGCGTTCATCAGGGACGGAGGCCTGGCCGCGTACAAAGGTTTCACCATGGACCTCCCGGCTTCTGATCCCGGTCATGATTTCAAAAAGAGAGCTCTTCCCGCTCTGGGGAAGGCCGATAATTCCCATTTCCATAACTATTGCCTGTTTCCTATTGCCTGTTGCCTACTCTCTGTCGAGCATGCGCCCTATAGCAGCCTCAACGGGCCATATCAAGAAAAAATATTTCCCCGCAAATACCTCGGGCCGGCGAAAAAACCATCTCTCTCAAGTAATTGACGAGATTTTATGATTTATTCATTGAATCGACAAGAAGAATATTGTAGAAATACAGGGAGCGGGTGAGGATGGGGAAAGTTTTTGATTAAAGCCAGTCAAGTCAATTTATTAGCTCTGCATAGTCAACTAAAAGGAGAATCATTAAATGGGGATGACCATTACCGAGAAGATCCTGGCCGAACATGGGGGCCTTAAAGAGGTCCATCCGGGGATGCTGATCAATGCCAGGGTGGATATTGCCCTGGGGCACGACGTGACGGCCCCTATCGCCATCGGGGAATTCAAGAAGGCCGGGGGCCACAAGATCTTCGACCGCAACAAGGTCGTCCTGGTTGCCGATCACTTCACTCCGAACAAGGATATCCAGTCGGCCCAGCAGGTCAGGATCATGCGGGACTTTGCCAAGGAACATAAAATCAGCCACTATTACGAGGGGGGCGACGCCGGCGTCTGCCATGTCCTTCTCCCCGAGCAGGGTATCGCCCTTCCCGGCGACCTGATCATCGGAGCCGACAGCCATACCTGCACCTATGGTGCTCTGGGGGCCTTTGCCACCGGCGTGGGCAGCACGGATTTTGCAGCGGCCATGCTGACCGGAGAACTCTGGTTCAAGGTCCCCGAGACAATGAAGATCGTTTTCCATGGCAAGCTCAACAAGTGGGTATCCGGAAAGGACCTCATCCTCTATGTGATCGGGCAGATCGGCGTGGATGGGGCCAATTACCAGGCGATGGAGTTTACCGGCGAGACGCTCGCAGAGCTGACGATGGCAGACCGCTTCACCATGGCCAATATGGTCATCGAGGCGGGAGCAAAAAGCGGCATCTTCGTTCCCGACGAGACAACGAGGGAGTATGTCCAATACCGGGCGGAGCGGGAGTATACCTTCCATGAATCCGATCCCGATGCAAATTACGCCTCCGTCCTGGAGGTTGATGTCAGCAATATCGAGCCCCAGGTGGCTTTCCCCCCACTGCCGTCGAATGTTCGGGGACTCAGCAAGGTTGGTTCCATCAAGATTGATCAGGTCTTCATCGGCTCATGCACCAACGGCCGAATCGAGGATTTACGTCTCGCGGCTCAGTTGTTGAAGGGCAAGCAGGTAGCGCCCTATGTGCGGCTGATTATAATTCCGACGACGCCGGAGGTCTACCGGACGGCCATGTCCGAAGGTCTCTTTGACATTTTCCTTGACGCCAAGGCCATCATCAGTCCGCCGACGTGCGGGCCATGCCTTGGGGGACACATGGGGATTCTGGCTGACGGCGAGCGGGCCGTTGCCACAACGAACCGAAATTTTATTGGTAGGATGGGACATCCGGGCAGCGAGGTCTATCTCGCCAATCCCGCAATTGCTGCGGCGACCGCTGTCCTGGGGCGGATCGCCGGCCCCGACGAACTCAAGGGGGTGCACAAGATATGAAATTCAAAGGGAAAGTGTGGAAATTCGGAGACCATGTCAATACCGATCTGATCATCCCAGCCCGCTATATCAACAGCTCCGATCCGGCATTCTTGGCGGCCCACTGCATGGAGGATGCCGACCCGGATTTTATGAAGAAAATGCAGCCCGGGGACATAATCGTGGCGGGAGAGAACTTCGGTTGCGGATCCTCCCGGGAGCACGCCCCGATTGCCATCAAGGCGGCGGGCATTGCCTGTGTGATCGCAAAGGGATATGCCCGGATCTTTTACCGGAGTGCCTTCAACATGGGCCTG
>Ga0247842_10005582_pt1 | contig 14835 bp, 17 predicted proteins | sample LaCruzMarch2015__3_FD_192411 | JGI IMG/M metagenome (GOLD analysis project Ga0247842, IMG submission 192411) | Freshwater microbial communities from meromictic Lake La Cruz, Castile-La Mancha, Spain - LaCruzMarch2015_19m | ecosystem: Environmental > Aquatic > Freshwater > Lake | place: Spain...
AATCCTTGCCGCCAAAGCGATCAATGGGAAGCAGACTGAATACCGTATCAATGGGTCGCCGGGTCTGATCTTGATTGTGCAGCCAACAGGCGGCGCGGCGTTCTTTTTCTACTACCGGCGCAGGACCAAACTGCGGAAGGTGCGGATCGCCAGCCGTGAGGGCTTCAATCTGTCCGACGTGAAGGCGGTTGCGTCTGAGTTGCGTGCAAGAACCGACTCAGGCGGTGACCCCGTCCTAGAGACGCCCAACCCAAAATACGCCCACCTCGCGAATATCCTGGCATTCACGTTCGATAGTTTGTTCGCCGCGCGACTTGCCAACGATCAGCGACTTAAGGCTTCGACGAAGAAGCTATATTCGGGCCTCTACAGGCGGCACGTACAACCCGCCATCGGCGACATAGCCGTCGCCGGGATCAAGCGGAAGGATGTGGTTGCGTTGCTGGACAAGATCACCGGCAAGAAAGGACTTCGCCTCAAGACCGCCGACCACGCGAAGAACCTGATCAGCGGAACGTACCGGTGGGGCTTGAAGGTAGGACAGATCGAAGCCCCCGATCCGGCATTCGGGCTGTCGAAGCGATCAGTCGAGATCACGCGGGATCGTGTCCTGTCCGGTGGCGGTGAACTCGCTCAATTCTGGCAGGGCCTTCATGACCCGAGCGCGCCGTTGTCACAGCCCTTGCGGTTCATCTTGAAACTCGCTCTTTTGACGGCACAGCGGCGAACTGAAATCGCATCGGTGACGATCAAGGCAATCGAGTTTGACAATCCGGACGGGCCGGTGTGGAGGATGCGCGGCGACTCGATCAAAAAGGGGAAGCGGGTCGAAGGCGAAACGAAGAGCGGGCGGGCGCATCTAGTGCCGTTGAGCCCACAAGCTGCTGAACTGTTCCGGATCGCGATCAAGGAATTCGGCAACGGCACTTACGTCTTCGCAAGCCCGGTGACGGCGCACACGCCGCGAATGCCCCACATAGACCCTCACTCATGCAGTCGCGCCGTCCGGCGCATCCGGGATCATTTGGGTATCGATGACATACGACTTCACGATCTCAGACGAACGTGTGCCTCACACCTTGCTGAGAACGGCGTCCGGACAGAGTTGATATCCCAGCTTTTGAACCACGCCACGGACAGCCGGAACGTGACGCAGAGCGTCTACGTGCGGTCTCAGAGCCTGCCAGAACTTCGGGCGGCTACGACGAAGTGGGCGGATTATTTGGACGGATTGGCAGACTTGGCGCTCCAAGGCGGCGACCCTTTGCCGGTCGTGTAAGCTGGTGCAGCACACCAAGGCTCCCGACGAAGACCGTCTTCAAATATATTCTGACGGGCGTCGGGCCAGCGGCGATCAGCCTGATGCGCATCGCCTCGCGTTGACAACAGGCCCAATCGCGACCACAAAAGTTAGCCACTTATAACGAAGGGTGATATTCCTGATGTCGCTAAGTTTCTCTGCCGTGCAGGCACACAACGTTGACGATCTGGCGGGGCTGATAAGCATCTACCAAGAAGCCATTGAGCAGTCGGAACAGAAGTCTCCTAGCGAAATAATGGCGATGCTGGGCGATAAACGCTATGCTTTCGCTGTTTGCAAAAGCGATGGTTTAGTACGAGGGTTCACCATATCTTACTTCCCAGAGTCGAGCAATTTCTGGCTGTTGGAGTACATGGCAGTTGATTCGCATGCGCGAGGTAAAGGCATCGGCGAATCGATTTTCTTACACGCCTACCAGTACGGAATGCAGCGTGATCCAGCCAGAATGTGCGTGCTTGAAGTAGATAAGCCCGGTGACACAGGAAGTCCAAATAACGATACGCGTGGTCGTTTTCGGTTTTATAAGCGGCTTGGTTGCCGGGCAGTGGAAAAATTAAACTACATTCTACCACTCGACACTCACGGAGCGCCGCCTCCAATGCTGTTGCTGACGTACCGTAAGCCCCCTCTCGATGCACTTGACAAACGTCAGTTACGGCAGTGGCTTACGACGATCTATCAGTCGGTCTATGGTCAGTCTTCAGACGATCCGCGAATTGACGTAATGATGTCACACCTCCCCGATACCATCCCCGTGGTTGATCTTGAATGACGACAGGCATGGGAGTTTCGACTGTGAACGATCTTATCGATTGGGGCGTTCCGTGGTTAACCGCAAACTGGGATAAAGCCGTTACGTGGGTGCTGGCGATCGGAGGTTTTTTTCAACTCCGCGCTTGGGTTACCAGATTTGAGCGATCTTATGAAAAGGTTGCTGACATTCAAAAGTCTGCTTTTTATTCTGAACTTGACGGCATGTATTCAAAGCTCCTCCAAATTGCGATGGAAGACCCTATTCTTCGGTCGCCAAAGCCAATTACTGATGATGACGAGGCCTTGAAAAGGGATTACGACCCTTATCCCGATTACCCAACCTCCACGGACCATGAGAAGAACGAGAAATTCATTAGAACTCTGCGATATGACGCTTACGCGTACATGGTTTGGAATTTTCTCGAAACCATTCATGATCGTTGCGAGCAGTATCCAGAGCTGCGCGATACGTGGGCAACGATTGTTGATGCAGAGAATCAACTTCACCGTGGTTGGTTCTTGAAACAAATGCGTGATTCATGGAACCACAAACGTGCGGGAGGTAGAGACTGCGGAAAGTTTTGTGAGTCTTTCCAAGTCTTTGTACACGACAAGAATTTCTTGTGCGACAGAAACAATGGAGATTATTTGAACTGGAGCTACATCGGGCGCGAAAAATTTAAACAGCCCCCGAACTTCGGATGACGTCCCGATTCAAAATCGCCGCACACCACGACACGACACATTAATGCCCGCCGGGGCTCTCCTCCCAGGTAAACCCGGCACCCAATTCCCAAGGCTTGCGGACACCGCCCAACACGCCGGACACCGCACCACGTCTGCGATATCCTCGCGATGACCCCAGCCCTCCGATGACCCGCCCTCCGATGACCCAGCCCTCCGATGCCCCCCGGACACACCGCACCGCGTCTGCCATACCCACGCGATACCCTCACCTCCGGCGATGATCGCCCCCCGGTTACACCGCACCACGTCCGTCCGAGCATCGACCCCTCGTGCGCCGGATGGCGTAGCGTAGGACGGACATAAAGCGGCGCTTGACGTGCTCCCACGTCTTGACACGGTGTCCCAGTTTGGCGTTGTCCGAACTTGGCGTTGCGTCCTTTTTCTTGACGTGGTGCGGTGCCTGACGGGGTCCGCGCCTGCGTGACGCTGCGTCCTCTCTTGACGTGGTTCGGTGTCAGTCGGTGCGTGGCTCTCAATCTTGACGTGGTAACCGATGATCGACGTGGTGCAGTGTGGCTGGATATATCGTCAGTATACAGACATATATGACCCACCCGCCATCGATCATCAACATGACGGGTCCAAGCGGTTCCGGGAAGGAACCCGGCGATCCAGCCACGAGGAGGACGGAGTCGATAGGAAATATATTTCCGTTTCCGCGACAGTAGGGGGCGTCAAAAAGCATGCCATTAACCATCCCGATGGGTCCCATATGCCACCTAATTTTTTGGTTAACTGACCATTAATCTCCCTGCGTCGCGGTCGCGGATGTGGTTTTCATGCCACACCGCACCACGTCAATTTCACCATACCGTTACACTCAACTAGGCTGTACAACGAACAGTCCCCAACATAACAAACCTTGAGCATCACGATCAATTAACCATTCGATCGCGATGTCATTGGTGATGTCGGATCGTAGTCGCGTGGATCGAACGTCAGTGAGTTGATCAATCAACTGTCGTGCGGTGTGGGTGAGACAGTCGACGACCACGATATCGATACGATCAGCGATGCGAGGGCACGCCCCCGCCCGGTGTGCCTTACGCGTCGACCAGTGATGCGAGTTCTTTGATCATCTGGCGTGCGCCTGCGTCGACGCCATGCGTGCCGACGTGCTCGTCCAGGGCGAACACCCGGCCCTCGATCAGGGCGTTGATCGCGTCTTGGGTCGTCGGCTCACGGCGCGGCACGGCTGCGAGATGAGCCTGCGTCGCAGCTACTTGCGCATTCAATTCAGACGATAAAGCCATTTGCGTATCCATTCCAAATGTTGGCATCTCCTCACCGATTTGAGGTGCAATCACAATATCACATCTTGAGAGGTAGGGCCGCGTATATGTGGCGGTTTTTGAGGGTATTGGAGTCTATGGTTTATTTATCGTGGAATGCTGATAAGCGCGGTCCATGCTGATTCGGCGACACACGAAAATAAATTCGATTCCGCTTTTATTCACCATACCGCCTGAGATACCCTGCTGAAACCCCTTGAGGTTCTTGATTGAACTCCAAAGCGATACCAGATTTCTCAGTAATGACGGGCGTTCTGCCTTTCAGGTTTCGCTTTTTCAGGAGTATTTGCATGCGTTCCCAAAACGAACGGAAAGCTCAAGGGCAGAAGCAACCATTCACGCCGGAAGACGTTTCGGCTATTCGCTCGAAACTGTCGACACGGGCCGGTTTAATTGCCCTGCGCGATTTGACTCTATTCGAGGTCGCTATTTCGTCCATGCTGCGAACGAGCGATATAACCAATCTCCGCGTCTGCGATGTTCTGGACAGTCACGGCGCGATAACAGACACGTTGAGCATTCTGCAGAAGAAGACGAAACGCATTGTCCGCGTGCCTTTGTCGCGGGCCGCGCGTGAGGCATTGGGACGCCTGATTGCAGGCCTGACGTTGAGCAGTGAGGCGTTCCTGTTCGCGGGCATGTCCAACGCCAACGACGGGCGCAAACCTCTCAGCGCCGTCGCGTTCCGGCTCGTGGTGAAGTCGTGGGCTGATCTTGCCGGACACACCGACACGGGGCGATTCTCCGGGCACTCGACACGCCGGACCCGTGCCAGCGTGATCTATCGGGAAACCCGCGACATCGAAGCTGTCCGGCGAATGCTCGGACATGCAAACTTACAGTATACGCAGCGCTATCTGGGGCTGAGCGACGAAGACGCGTTGGCGACGGCACGGAGGTTCGAACTATGATCCCAACCATCAGCGGTCCCGGCGTTCGAGCCGGTGACCAGTTCGAATTCATCCTGAAGCCGAGTCGCAAGTCGGCTTCGACGTTCGCGGCGATCACTCCGACCGGCGTCATCGTCACCAATCGCGCAACCGATCTGTGGGAGTTACCCGACTATACGCCCGTCCTGGCTCACTGGCATGGGCACTGGCGGACAGACGGCTTCGCGATGACCGTGGGGCTGCTCAAGGCCAAGGCCGCTGCGTTCGGTGTGCGTGTGCCTTTCGAGTAATCGCGCATTCTTGGGGCTGGGAGTTGATGGGGCGGACGCTGCAAGGCGTGCCGCCCTTGCCGTTGTGGATGACACCGCACCGCGCCGATGGCGTCCGGGACACCGCGTCGACACGCGCCGGGGGCTGGCGGGGCGTGTCGACGCGTCGACCGTGGCGGGTGTGCTGGCGGTTGGGCGCTGGCGTGATGGGCTTGACGTCGTGCGGTGTTGGGCGTCCGGGGGTTAGTTGCCGGGGCGCTGGCGTGCTGGCGTGTTTTGCATTGGGCGCTGGCGTCCGAGTTGCATATCCCGCCATTGGTTAACAATAGGTTAATACATTGAGTCCGGCGGAAATGCCCAGCGATAGGTCTTTTGTTTTATTCCCAGAAAACAAATTAATTGCTCATTTGATTCAGATACAGGGCCGCTATTAATTGCTCATTTTTTGGTTGTTGGAATTGGTTATTGGAATTGATCATTGGAATTGGCGCTGTGCGGTGTTATCTTTCGAGTTGTATAAACCCATTTCCTAATGGCCATTAACGTTACTGAGTCATTAATAATGGACGTATTGTTTTTAAGATGTTTTTGAATGGATCGAGTGATAGTCCATAGATGGACTATGTGGCGGTGGACTATTAGTCCATCTATGGACATGTGGCAGCAGCCACACCGCACAACGCCAACCAGTCTATGGCGGGAGGTCCCGCTGAAATGGCGGGAGGTTTGACCAGTTTGGCGGGAGGTCTGTTAAAACCTCCCGCCGCCTAGAATGCCAATAAACACGGGACACATAGCGTGTTGCAAACGCTTTGGCGGGAGGTGGCGGGAGGTTTTTCACATGCCGCCCCCATCTGTACACACAGGTGTGTTTTCCGGGGAAGAAGATGGAGTTGTAGGCCTTTTTTGAATACGTGTGTTTATAATGACTCTGGAATAGAAAAACCTCCCGCCACCTCCCGCCAAGTCACCTAACCATCTGTTATTACGGCGTTTTATTGGCGGGAGGTCGTCCATAACCTCCCGCCAAACCTCCCGCTTTTGGCGGGAGGTCCGCTTCTTCGACGGCCCGAACACCGCACAAGCCTAGCTAAGGGTGGCTCTACGGGCACAATTGAAGGTCGTGCCGTCAAGTGTATGAGGTCGGGCGCACGCCAGTCTGCATTCAGCGCGGTGCGGCGTGCACCACACCACACGTTCGAGGTTTGGGACGCCGTCACGTTTCGTTCTTAGGGGACAACTCCACGACTTTATCGAAAACCAGTCGCCAATCCTTCGACTTGCGTTTGGCATTGTCGCGGCTTTCGACTCGGACATCAATTCGGTAATTCTTTGCTGCACTAATCCCAGGGCGCACTAATTCAGCGTCAATCGAATAAACTCCAGTCCAACTTCCAAGTTTCTTTCCGAGAGTTGACCGCATTGATTGAATGTTTTTTGAATTAGTGTCTATTTTATCTAATCCAATCACGCCATTGGAGAGCAAACTCAGCAGGCCCGCTGCGGCTTTGACCTCCTCACTACCCATAGGCGACATATTCGGGTCTCCAGCCCGTACGTACATTTCCCCGAACGTCTCTGCCCAGGTTGATAAAAAGGCATTTCTTTCGTCGACATCGGCGACCGCTAGACTTTTTGTCATTGCCACGCGGTTTTCCATAAAGCCGACCACGCCCGCAGCGTGTAGGATGCCGCCCATGGTCTCAACCCAACCTTGAAATCCCCCAAAAGTCACTGACTTGTCGCAAACCATGTTGTGAACGACGACCCAGTTCTGTATCAACGTGAGAGCAGCCCACAAATATTCTGTGCGGTTATCCAAAACGTGCTGTTCGAGTTCTCCTTTGATCTTGAAATCCGTTCGTTCATTTGGATTCGGTACACGGGCATCCACCCGAATGTAGCAAATGCGCTCCGCGATCTCGTCACTGAACCGAAGACTGTTTCCGATCGCCAGCCAAGTCCATTTGATCGGCCCGGAGACGTTTTCACTGACCCCGAGTTTGCGGTCGCTCCACGTTGAGGCAGTTAATGCAGCGCACAACGCTTTCGACGATATTTTGTCATGTACGTTATCGAGCATAAAGACCGTCACTCGCGTCCCGAGTGTCGCCGTGATTTTTTTGCGCATTTCTTCATCGCTGGACGCGTCACTGGTAATGGCTGGCAATTCTCCGTGGGATATGCAGTGTATGACGTTTGTCAGTTTGCCGCCACCTGTACGCGCTTGCGCTTTGTCGACGGCATAGAGGGGCGTGTGCGTGAAGTGCGTCCGAACAAACGGTTGCAGAATCATTGCAAGCGCATTCGCCCGCGAGGAAACGCCGTACAGCTGTCGGCGATCCCATGGATCAAGTGACGGTATATCGTTTGGATGGGTATCGAGGTCACCATGGTCGCGAAACGGGAAACCCTCAAGAGCGCCATTCAATAACAACGACTTAGCGCGACTCACTTCGTCGGCGGTGGGCTTGTCCGACACGGGGGGGCACTTTGTTTGCCCTGTCAAATAAACCGAGTCGTCCGCGTAAAAACCTGCGTCTTGTCGCAATCTCCCGGACTTGGAGAAATATGGATCGTCCTTTACTTCCAAAAGCGAGAGGACGGGCGGATTTGGGTTCGACAACATCTCCCGAACAATGCCTTGAGGTACCCGGATGAAGCGTTCACTGCGTCCCGAGGGACCCCGCCAAAAAGACACTTGATTGACTTCAAACGTCAGCGTGTCGAGGTTCAGTTTTTCAATAGACCGGCGGCCTTCCTTCGTCACGAGGCGACTCAACCCCCACGGTCCGTTAAACACACGGGGGACTTCCGCCTCGCTGGCGCGCGCCGTTACAGCTTCCCATGCGCGAATGGCGGCATCACTGTCGTCCGTTTCCGACAAATCGATAATCGGTCGACCACCGGTTTCGTGTGCGCGCTCTGGTGCAGCGCTAGACGACTTTAGAAGTTTGTCAGCCGCCTTTTTTGCTTGCTTGAGCCGCGCGTTTAGAGCCTTCACACGTTTCGCGTCGTTGGCAAATGCCAATTTTTCAGCGACGCGCTGTGCAAAACTGCCGATGTCGAAATCGTCTGTGCCGACACAACCGATGTCGCGGCAAAGATCGTTGAACGCTTCCTCGTACTGATGGGCGGGCACCAGCCCTGCAACCCGTTGGTTGACCTCGTTCAGTAGCTCGCGTCGACGTAGAGGATCGCGCAAAACTGCGACCCGTTCGCGGCGTGCCTCTTGATCCAAGAACCCGTCATCATTTTCAAGTTTCGACGCAGCTTCTTCGACCCGCCGTTCAATGTCTTGAACCCGAGATTCCCAGCGGGCCGAGTCGATGTGATCGCGACACTCCTCGTAGGCGTCTTCCAGCTCTGCGATAACATCGGCGACAGCCTGTCCCGCATAAAGTGCGCTCATGGCGTAGCGCCCGGTGCTGTCGTGAAGACTTTCGCCTGCCTTTATGTTTTCCAGTAACCCCCGGCGAAAGCCGACCTTTTCCGACGGCGACTTACGCACCGGCTTTACTTCGCGCGATGTTTCGGGCGTGACGCCGTCCAAAAGCGTGTGGAGCGCATCCGGCGTCCAACGACGACCGGACACTTCCATGATCCGGACGGGGACAGCTTGGCCCGATTTTCGATTCAAAGTGCCCGCCGGTCGATATGGGTGCACGAGGCTAACCGCCGATGAGTCGCCCGATCCACAGAAATCGATAAGCCGTTTCAGGGCGCGTTTCGCATTTGATTTTTGTTCTGCGGTTTCCAGCGGAGTTTCCCAAACTATCCAATCGTGTTGTCGTGGTGCACCATCTGAACCGATACCGCCCGAGCGAACGGCGAACGTCGGAATGATCCCGATATCCCGAAGTTTTTGGACGCTTGAACCGGGAATTTTGTCGTGGTCGATTGGGTCAGCCCAAACCTGAAGAGCATTGCTTTCGGCAGCGGTCCGAGTCCCGTTTTTACCACGCAGTTCTCCGAAAGATGCTGCAATCAAGCACGGAAACCACGGGCGGTTGCTTGAAGCGTTACCACCGTAACTACGTGCAAGTCGAATGGTCGTCGCAATGATTTCAGATAGGGCGTCTGCACCGCTTTCGTTCGTCCAGCGCTGATGTTCGCGACCTGTATTTGCTAGACCGGGCGCACTAGCCTCCTCACACGGTCGAACAACAAGTCGCCCCTTAATCTTCGCCGGATCGTGAAAGATCAAATTGAATGCGGTCCTAATTGCGGCTTCGTCGATCATCGAAAGACGATCAGCGGCGGTTTGAGGGGGCACCGGGACAACGTCAACGCCTTTACCGGCGCGCGACTTTGCAGCGTAGTTCAAGTAAGCGTCATGGAGAAAGTCTACGAGTTCGTCATGCGAATCATATAGGGTTTCTATCCCATCACATAAGGATGGAAAGTCATCTAGATAACCTTCGTATCCTTCAAGCCATTCGCTGGGATCACCGGCTAACCATCTTGTGACTGAGTCCGGCAAGCTCTTCGTCGACGCGTCGACAACATCATTTTCTTTATGCATGGCACGATTCCTTTGGGCTAAGCCCTTGAAATCGGTGAGGCAATCGACTAAATTGGACTCACCGAGCAAAAATTGAATCCGCTGCGACCCATGGCTTTGTGAGAGCTGAGGATCATCGCAGCGGATTTCGCTGTTCAGACCCTCGGGAAGGCAGATTCAAACACACGCCGGATGGCGCGCATCTACAACCATATTGCGCTCAGTGCCCAGAATTTCAATAGCAAATATGCCGTTAGTTCAGGAATCTTGCTGATTCATTTCATAATTCTGGCGCTTGGGCATCAGCTTGGTTACTCGTGTCCTTTTTTACTGGAAAGGGACAAATTAACAAACGTCATTACCGCAAACCAGCACGACGGAAGCGCCAATCCGTCGCGGCTCTCATAATCAGATTGTGGCACCGGCTGGCTAAATTTTATCGGCGTCAATTTGAATTATTTTGATAAATCTTAACGAATCCAGTAGACAGATTGTCTCAAACGTGATAGCAATTAACCAATGAAGTTCTTTGGTAGTCCCGCGTAAAAGGAATTTGCTCCATGACCCTCACACCCCAACCTGTCGGCACACCCCGTCAAAGAATGCGACATGTCGGTGTGGACTTCCCCCCTCACGTCTTTGATAAAATCAAAGACATTGCACGCGAAGAATTGCTCGCAGGTCATACGGGATTTGAAAGTTTATCGCAAACCGTGCGAATGCTTGTTTTAAACGGGATTAAATACCGCGATCAACAGCAAGCCAAGCTCACCGCGCAATTGGCCTCCAGCTCGAATGGAGACGGCCAGTGATTGATCCAAAGATGGTATCCAAAGGCCCACCCCCACGCAATCAAAATGGCCTTCCAACAACGCGTAAAGCCCCGGATGAAAGGTTCTCGCCGGACCCCGGTGGTATTGTCCGAAAACACGTCATTGCCGCAATTCAAATCTGTCATCCGGAATTACCATTCGGGATGAAGCTGGCAGTCGCGCGGATGATTGATTTAGCTTGTGGCGCGCCCTCAAACACGTCGTTGAGTCTTTTGCCAGCTTCGACCGAAAAGCAGCTATCGAGAGTTATTCCAGAGCTTATTTCTTTGCAGCTTCGGATGCCTGAAGTCTTCGAGATGCGCGTGCCCGAAGTCTCCCAGTTGGAGACCACGTCATGATTATCAACGACGAATGCGCCGTCTACAAATCGGCCTGCGGCCTTGTCAAAAAACAGTTCCCCGCGTTGTCAGAAAACCGGCTTCGCAGCATCGCCCAAAAGGTCGCCCGCTGGGCAAGCGAAGCCGGTCCGTCCGACTGTTTGGTCCACCCGTCAATGGGTGAGCAAGTCGCGCGTCTGCCATCGAAACTGGCGGCACTTTTTGACCAGAACCCACAGTTGTTCTCGAACACAAGGGGGCGCTGAAAATGGCCAGACCCAAAAAATCCCAGCCCGTTACATTGAAGCCCGTTAAACTGCAGCGCCCGGTCAACTGCGAGGCCGATCCGGACTTTGTCGCGCCCGAAATGTCGAGCCGCGAACGCCGGGTGTTCGGCGCGATCTTCAACATGCTGACGAGGCTGCACCCAACGTACGCGCCGCGCGTCGTTTCCCGGATTTCGGTCTACGCGACCGGCGTTATCAAACCTGATGCAGACCCGCGCCCGATCGACGAACTACTCGACACTCTCCCCCGCACGCTGGACGTTCTCCGGCGCGCAACGCCAGAACGTTTCGCCTGAATAGCCCCGAAGACCAAACCCAACAAAAAGGACTCGACACCATGACCACCGAAAACCACCAAGTGCCGGACGGTTACCCACATGTTCCATCGGCAGCAGACATCGAAGCAGTCACGCAGACGTTGACCGGGGCATATCCCAACTTGTCGGTGGCCCAACGCTCCGTTTTGATCGAGCGACTGCTGGTCATCATTTCCGCGCCGCACGACCGGACGAATTATCGCGCTAGCCAGAACACGCGGGCTGAACGAATCGTCCCAGCACTTGCGACACTCAAGACCAACCATCCGCACTTGTTCGCGCCGACCGGCGCGTAAGTCCCCCGACATCCCCCCGTACCCCTGGAGTAAAATCACATGACCGACAAACGATATTCCAAAGACGAACTCGAAGCGCTCGCACACAAAGTGCTGAAGCGAAACTACCCAGATATGCTGCCTCAGCAACGCGACCGACTCCTTGCCGGTTTTGAACATTGGGTCTTGGCTGACGCGGTCCATCTCAGTCGCGAACTGACCCCAGAGGACGGTATAATCCGTACACTGGCTTCCCATGCGAGGCAGACGCCGGAACTGTTCCGCGCTCCCCTGTCACTTCGCGCGCTCGTCCTACGCGCTATCGACGAGCGTTCGCGGCTCATGGGTCGACCCGCGACCCCTGAAGAGCGGATCAATTGTGAGCGGTCGGTCCATGATCTAACGCCAGACCAGCGCATTGCTGTCACGGAAAGTCTTTCTGCGGACGAGTATGCTTCATGGGCTGTACCAGCGACGCAACTGGCAGCCAAACCGGCATCTGAGAGCGCGGAGGATGTCTCCGGCGCGAAGTTGTTCCGCAATATGTCACCGGCAGAATTGGACGCTGCCATTGTCTCGACGCTAGGTGAGAAGCCACGGATGATGCTTCCTTCCGAACGTCAAAAAGCAGTCGCATACCTAAAAAGTCTTGATCCAATCGAGGCCGAAGGTCCCGACCCGCGTGCTGCTCTTGCCGCAAAAGCCCGCGGTGGTAAAGGCGTGGAAAATTGGACCGCCGCTGACCGAATTTCAGCACAACGCGCAGGTGAAGTTGTGCCACCGAACGCTGGCTCAGCGCTCTTCACCCACATCGAAAAACCGGTCCCGAGGTCGTGACCGAAACGAGTTAGCCGACAGATGGCGCGCGTTCGCCACGATAGGCTGAAACACCCTTCGCGGACATGCCGTGGTGACTCCTGCCATTGCCGTGCATCGCGAAGGGTCTTTTTATATGAGGAGTCGTCATGACACTTGATCGACGAACGCGCCGCGACCGGCGCAACCTAGTTCCGGCACAGTCGCCCCCGCCGGTCTCTGAGGCGTTCACGCAAGCTTGCGACGCACTCTTGGACGTATGGCCAAAGGACACCGCACCACGTCAGCAAGACCCGGACTCCGACCAATCCCCCACAAACGATGACGACGACCCCTTCTCGATCTTTGACGACGCGAAGGTCTTCGACGCCCTTTGCCGGTGCGGTGAAGCCATGCAGGCGGCACAAGCCGTTGAGCATCACGCGGACACCCAGGCGAACTCAGACCGGCTGGCAAGTGTGTCCGAATTCTTTGAAAGCCGCGCACGACCGGATTCGAATTTGGGTCGCGGGAAGTGCGGGACTTCCGTCGCCGATCTGGTGACTCAGATGCTAAAAGGGGCCAACTTCCGTGATCTGAAAAAGCATCCCGAAACCAGTCCAAACGGCATTGTGATTGCAAGGGACGCCGTCATTGGGTGCTGCATGGCTGAGCGCGTACGCCCGTCGGATTCGGTCCTACAATCGCTTGGCCCTGTCCGGGGCTTTTTGATGCAACACACGCCGGATGAACGTCTGGCGATGTTGCAAAAATTTGGAATCCGACTTCACGCACAAGCACGTTGGAACGACAGTCACCGGTTGTTGGCGCGCAAGCTTCCACCGTATGACTTTACGTCGAAGTGACGCCCCAACGTCGGCGCTTAGTTGATCGCCGGTCATCGGAAGGTCGTAAACTTGGCGAGCCGGTACGGTATTCCTCATGGCCACCGTGGGCGGTTCGCAGGGTCGATCATCTCGCCAGCGAAGCGAACACGGAAGCGTTCGGCGTGTTCGCGATCGGCGAAACAGAATGCGATGAAGTATCGATCCCCGCGCCGGAAACTGTAGCCACGCGGGCAAAGACTCAACCCCTCGCAGAATAGTTGGATCGTCACGAAGTCGCCACCACGCGACGCCTCAGCGGGCAGGCTCACTTGATGCGGATAGTCGCGGTCGATTGCTGATCGGTTCATTTCGCCTTTTCTCATGGATAGAGAGAAGAACAAAACTCGAACATGAGTCAAGAGGCGAACGGTGTATCAGTCGCGTTGAGCTTCGACCGCGACCTTCAAACCAGAGGCGCGACGAAGACTACTCCCTGGTACATCCCTGGTCGGGACACCGATTCAGCGTTCACTTTTTGGGGAGAAGGATACTCACTCCGGTACCAGGGCCGTACCAGGGAAGTTTTTTGAGGGTTTGCGAGAACGCTGTAACCCTTTGATTTTATTGGTCGGAGCGACAGGATTTGAACCTGCGACCCCTAGTCCCCCAGACTAGTGCGCTACCAGGCTGCGCCACGCTCCGACTTGAGCGGACCCTTGTGCCGGGGTTTGTGCTGGCGGTCAACCATAGAAAGAAGATCGGATTTTTTCGGCAGTTGCCGACGCAGGGACGTGCGGGACGATAGGTTCAGGCGATGATGTCGGGGCGTAGCTGGTCCTCGACGCTGATCATGCGGTCTTTGATTGCCAGTTTGCGCTTCTTCAATCGCTTTATGTGGAGCTGGTCCGTAATGGCAGCGGCCTCCAGCGCCGCAATCTCGGCGTCGAGATCGCGGTGTTCGCCGCGCAAGCGGATGAGTTCGTCGCGCAATTCGCGTTCGTCTTGCCCTGCCATACTGTCCGCCGCCCCTGGCGTTCGATGAAATGAGTGAGCGTCCGGGCCTGTTGCGGATTGCTCCGCAACCAAGTCACACCCTTCGACAGCCGTCCCCCCGTGCGCGGGACTATCGTCGTGTTTTCTGTTTCAAGCAAGCCGGTCCAGCGAGACAGAGCAGACGATTTGTAAGTCATTTGGCGAAGCTGGCGCTCGCGGTCCTGTGCGGTATTCGCGAAAAATTGAACCTCGCGCGGCGTCAAATTCTCAATCACATCGCGAAAAATGATGCGCTGCGCAATGGACAGCGATTCACAGTTCTGTCACGATGACAGTGTTGTGAAAACGCTATCGGAGGATTGGATGTCACTATCGACTCATCTCTCAGAGCTGACTGAGAAGCATAAGCTTCTTG